>ENA-UESG01002172-UESG01002172.1-human-gut-metagenome-genome-assembly--contig:-NODE-2172-length-10547-cov-2.724164_pt1 | contig 10547 bp, 8 predicted proteins | sample MGYA00243002_ERZ508003 | MGnify/ENA primary metagenome ERZ508003 (study PRJEB26167, sample SAMN06115514) | human gut metagenome | host: Homo sapiens | place: China:Shanxi | collected 2015-12-02... | reverse complement strand
GTGCCAGATCGACCTGATTGGTGCCGATGCAGAAGCAGCCGATGGCGCTTAGCGTAGGACGCGCATCCAGCACGCGGGCTGTGACGTTGGTCTTGGAGCGTACGCCCACCAAGTCCACGCCATCCAGCGCATCGATGAGTTCGTCCTCGCTCAGGGCTCCCTTCATGGTCTCGACTTCGAAACCGTGATCACGCAGCGATTTGGCCGCATCGGGGTGAATGTTTTCCAATAACAGTGCTTTGGGCATGCTTCATACCTTAGATGTTCAGGGACTTTTCGTCCGCTTTTGTCCGAACTATAACCAGTTTCTGGGTCGGCCTGGTCATTGCCACGTACAGGTCCGAGGCGGCGACCAGGCGGCTCGGCGCGTCATCCTCGATGAGACCGGGCTCGACCACCACGACGGCATCGAACTCCAGACCCTTGACCGTTTCAGTGCCGCAGACGCTGATTTGCTCATCCCATTCGGGCTGCTCGATGAGCCTTGCGTATTCGGCCGGGTCAAGAATGACAGCCAGTTTGCGGCGCACGGCATCGCGCACCGGGGCGATGAGATTATCCGGACAGATGACGGCGATGCGGCCGGTGCCGTCTGCCGAAACGAATTGTTCGGCAAGCTGCGCCGCCTGCTCGGCCGTCGTTTCCAGCAAGGACGACATGTCGGGCACCACATTGCGGGACACCGAATCGGGGATGGTGCGCACCGCATTGACCGTGGAGATGTAGAGGCCTTCCTCCTCGGCAAATCGTGAGGCAAGTTCGGAAACTTCCTGCGGATTACGGTAGTTGATGGTCAACTCGTTCAAATCCCAGTGGCTTTCGCCGAACAGGCGGTTCATCGATTTGCTCCAGCGTCGGGTGCCACCCAGCGCCGAAGTCTGCGCCACATCGCCCACGATGGTGAACGAGCGGGAGGGGCAACGGCGGATCAACATACGCCAGTCCATGGCGGTCAATTCCTGCGCTTCATCGACCACGATGTGCCCGTAGGTCCATTCACGGTCGGCCGCGGCCCGCTGCGCGGTCAGCTCAGCGTCGTCCCCGTTCATCTGGTCGAGCAGCATCTGACTGGAGACGATGCCTCCACCCAGACCGGTCGCGGCCAGAGTGTCTTTGGCATACTGCTCTTCGGCGGCACGACGTGCGTCGGCGGCGGACTGGCGGGCCACCGCCTTGGGATCGGGGCCCAGCATATCCATTGCTTCGTCGAGCAGCGGAATATCGGAGCGGGTCAACGGGGAGCCTTTGGGGCGGGCAAGTGCCGCGATGTCGTTGTCGGTCAGCCAACCAGCCAGAGACTTCAGACGTTCGGGATGGGCGAACAGCTGATCGATGAGCCATGGGGCGGTCATCGGCAGCCAGCACAGGTTCAGGGTCTTGCGAACCTGCTCGTTCATACGTAGCAGCGACATCGCGCGGTTCAGCTCCGCCTGATCCGGCGTGTAATCAAGCTGTTCGGCATAACGGTTCTGCATGCTGGTCAGCATCGAACGGATAAAGGTCTCGCGGGCCTTGTTATGAGGTTGTCGGGTGCGCTTCGCGTCCGCCTGCGCCTGCTCGATATCAGTGGCCAGCATTGGTACCTGAATGCCGCTAATGGTTACTGTCGGCAGAGCAGCGGGAACACGCACGCGTGCGGCGATGGCATTGGCCACTACGGAGGTCATGCGTCGATCGCCCTTGAGCTTGGCTGCATAAGGGGAGTCGACCGCCGTGGCGGTGATGCCGGGAATCAGATCGCTGATGGTGCGTGAGACCACGCCGGTCTCGCCCAAGGAGGGTAGCACCTGATCGATGTAGTGCAGGAACGCCGAGCTGGGGCCAACAACCAGCACGCCGGAACGTTCCAGCGTGCGCCGGTGCGTGTACAGCAGGTAGGCGGCGCGATGGAGCGCCACGGCCGTCTTGCCGGTGCCGGGGCCGCCCTGCACCACCACGGCGCGATTCATGTCGGAGCGGATGATGCGGTCCTGCTCGGCCTGAATGGTGGCCACGATATCGGTCATCTTGCCGGTGCGGCGTGAGCTCAACGAAGCCAGCAGCGCACCCTCGCCGGTCAATGTGCCGGCGGAAGACGCCTGGCCGACCTGGTCTGAATGCACGTCAAGCACCTCATCCTCAACGCCCACGACTTCGCGGAAACTCAAGGTGATATGCCTGCGCATCACGATGTCGCCGTGATTGGAAGGGGTCGCCTCATAGAAAGGACGTGCGGCTTCGGCACGCCAGTCGGTCAGAATCGGCTCATGGTCCGGGCTCGACAGGCCGATGCGGCCGATGTAATGACGGTCGCCGTTCTTGGCATCGAGGCGGCCAAACACCAGCCGATCCTCAACGCTGCGCAATTGCGTGAGGCGGTTTTCGTACATTGTGGCAAAGGAGTCTCGTTCGCTGCGTTGCGTGGGGGATCCGTGGGAGCCGGCGGCGCGTACGGTGTTCAGGCGTTGCCACATTTCGGCTCGCAGATCATCCAATCGTCCATAGGCGCGATCGACGGCCTGCTGCTCCTCATGCAGCTGGGAGGCGTAACTCGACATGCTGTTCTCTTCGTTCCATTTCCGTGGGGCAGAAAAACTTAAGGCATTCAAATTTACCGCACACCCCCTACGTCAGTGATGCGGACAACCCGGAATAGGTGAATTCAGCGTGAATTCACCATGCTGCTCGGTCGGTGGGGTGCGCGACGTGGATTGGATGTGCGGAGCGTCCATTCATGCGACAGTCGTGGCCGACACGCGCAATCCATCGGTAATTGCCCTAAAAGGGTGAGCAAATCGTGCATGAGTGGGGAGAAATGGGGAATCGTGGGGTAGAGTGGTGAGCCAGTTGGCCGAAGTGTATCCCACGTAACGATGAAGGAGGTGGAGCCATGGTTGCCGATCAGACGATTCGCGACGCTGATGCCAACGCACAAGGCTCCACCACTATGGCCGATCTCATGGCTGGTCTGCCGCCATTGCTTCTCGGCACATATACGCCGAAGATCGATGCCAAGGGCCGTATGGCGCTTCCGGCCAAATTCCGCTCCCAGCTGGGGCAGGGCCTGGTCATGGCCCGAGGCCAGGAACGGTGCGTGTACCTGCTGCCGTTCGACGAATTTCGACGTATCGCCTCGCAGATTCAGCGTGTGTCGGTGGGAAACAAAGCCGCCCGCGAATACCTGCGTGTGTTCCTTTCCGGTGCCGTCGACCAGCAGCCGGACAAGCAGGGCCGCGTGCTGGTGCCGCAGATGCTGCGCGATTACGCCAATCTGGGTTTCGACGTCGTGGTGATCGGCGTTGGCACCCGTGCCGAACTGTGGAATAAGGACACGTGGGAGTCCTACCTCGCCGAGAAGGAAGAGGGATATTCCGATATTGCTGACGATGTGTTGCCGGAGGTGGAATTCTGATGGTTGATGTGGCGAATATTCATCTGCCGGTATTGCTTGACGATTGCGTGAACCTGATGGCACCTGCCCTGGAACATGAGAACGCCATCGCAGTGGATTGCACCCTGGGCCTTGCCGGCCATTCCATCGCCTTCCTCAAGGCCGCGCCTCAGGCTCGGCTCATCGGCATTGACCGTGACAGTGAAGCGCTGGGGCTGGCCACCGAACGTATGGAACGGGAGGGGCTCGCCGATCGATTCATTCCGGTGCATGCCGCCTTCGATCAGCTCGATCAGGTGTTGGCGGACCAAGACATCGAACGCGTGGACGCCGTATTCATGGATCTGGGATTATCCAGCCTGCAGATCGACGAAACCGATCGTGGCTTCTCCTATTCGCATGATGCGCCGCTGGATATGCGCATGGACGTCAGCCAGCCGTTGACGGCCGAACGGATTCTTGCCACCTATGATGCGGCGGAACTGGTCCGCATATTCAAGGAATACGGTGAAGAGCGTTTCTCGCGTCAGATCGCCCGCGCCATCGTGGCGCGTCGAGACAAGGAGCCGTTTACCACCACCGCACAGCTCAACCGTCTGGTCGATGAAGTGGTGCCGCAAGCCCACCGCCCGGCGGGCAATCCCGCCAAACGCGTCTTCCAGGCGTTGCGCATTGAAGTCAACGGCGAATTGGACAAGCTCGCCTCCACATTGCCGCAGGCCGCGAACCGACTGCATGTCGGGGGACGACTGGTGGTGGAGTCCTATCATTCGCTCGAAGACAAAACCGTCAAATCGTTCATGGCACAAGGGCTGCGAGTGGATGTTCCGGCTGGCCTGCCTGTCATACCGCCGGATGCCCAACCGTTTTTCACGGATCTCACGCGAGGTGCCATCAAGGCCGACGAACATGAAATCGCAGCCAACCCGAGATCGGCTTCGGTGCGGTTGCGGGCGGTGGAAGTCAGCCGTGAGATTCCGTCACGATGGAGGAAACGCTTTACGCAAACCGCGCAGGGCCTGAATGACGTCAAGATACAAGGCTCCGCGTCTCCGGGCAGAGCCAAAAACACGGCACGAATTCGTACAAGGAGGGGATGACAGCATATGGCAACTGCACGTAGCATTCGATCGAACGCGGCTCCAGCCTCGAACCGACCGCACACCAAGCATCAGTCCTCCTCCCGACCTGAGCTGCGGGTGGTCTCCAACCCGCGTGGAAACGAGCAGGGCAATGTCGTCGGACGGGTCATCGAATGGACCAGAACAAGAAGCGCACCGCTGGTGCACGTGGCCATTGCAGTGATCTTCCTCGTCGGCACCTTGTTCGGCGCGCTGATGCTGCGTACCCAGATGGTGCAGAACTCGTTTGAGGCGGCACAGATCGAAACCAACATCAACAGACTTACCCAAGATATCGAAGACGATCAGGCCAAACTCGATCAATTGGTCGCGAACCTGCCCGACAAGGCCAGCGACATGGGCATGGTCCCGCAGCAGGGATCAGTGTCCATCGACTTAAGCGGATACCAGTCCAACAAAGGCGGAGCCCAGTGAACACCATTCGTCGCATCGTAGAGTTCGCCAAGGTCAAGACCTTCGCGTTCAAATGCATCGCCATCGGCGCCGCATTGGCGTTGGTGGCGTCGGCATGCGTGATTCAGCTGGCCTCCACCCAGCTCATCGGCGGCCGTCAAACCGCACAAGCGGCCACGGCTAACCGCACCCTGACCGTGACGTTGAGCGCCAAACGTGGGCGTATCCTCGACGCCAACGGCTCCGTGCTCGCTCAAAGCGTGGAGCGTTATACTATCGTCGCCAATCCGGAGGCTGCACAGGAGTTCGAGCCGATTACTTGCAATGACAACACCCGTGATTACTGCCACGAAATTGACGGCAAACCCGTGGGCGCTACCGGAGCGGCGGCCGTGGGCCGACTGCTGGCCAAAGTCCTGGATATGAACGCCATGGAACTGGGCGCTGATCTGTCCGGTACCGGGCAGTATGTGATTCTGAAGAAAGATGTGACTCCGCAGGTCAAGCGCAGCATCGAGGCGTTGCACCTGGGCGGTATTGTCTGGGGTGAGCTGAGCAGTGAACGACTGTATGCGGATGGCGATCTCATGGGCGCGCTGCTTGGCGGCGTGAACGACAACGGCGATGGCGTCGCCGGCATCGAGCAGGTCGAGAACAAGACGCTTACCGGAACCGATGGCCATGAAACCTACCAGCGTGGTAATGGCGGCGAAGAGATTCCCGGCACCATGACCGAATCGGTGGCGGCCAAAAATGGCGACGATGTCACCCTGACCATTGACCGTGATGTGCAATGGTATGTCAAAAAGGTCTTGAAGGAGGCCGAATCCAAGTATGGTGCAGCGTGGGCGATCGCCGTGGTGCAGGATGTCCAGAGCGGGGAGATTCTCGCACTGGCCGATAGCGATGAAGTACAGGCTGGTACCGATGCGGCGAAGATGAGCCCGTCTCGGGCCGTGTCCGAAACCTTCGAGCCTGGTTCGGTGGGCAAGGTCATCTCCATGTCCGGCTATCTGCAGATGGGACTGCATAAGATGAGCGATCAATTGTCGGTCCCGGACCACATCACACAGGAGGGCCAGACCTACAAGGACTCATTCGACCATGGCACTGAGCGCTGGACGCTCGCCGGCATTCTGCAGAACTCATCGAACGTCGGCATGATTATGGCCGGGGAGAACTATCCGGATGAGCAACGCTACGAGTACCTGACCAAATTCGGCATCGGACAACCGACCGGACTGAACCTGCCCGGTGAATCGAGCGGTCTGCTCACCAACCCTTCGGCGTGGGATCTGCGTACGCGCAACACCATCCTGTTTGGTCAGGGCTACACCGTCAACGCCCTGCAGCTCAACAACGTGGTGGCCACCATCGCGAACAAGGGTGTCAAGCAGCAGCAGTCGATCATCAAATCAACCACCGATGCCAATGGCAAGACCACTGAGACCAAGAAGGGCGAAGCCACCCGCGTGGTGGATGAAAAGGTCGCATCGGACATGATGAATGCGATGGAATCAGTGGCGGAAGGCTACAACAAGTTCGTCAAGGTCGATGGTTACCGCATGGCCGCCAAGTCCGGTACCGCAGAGGTGCAGGGCTCGGATGGCACGCTCTCGTCCATTATCTCCGATTATTCCGTGGTGATTCCCGCGGACAACCCGCGCTATGCGGTCACCGTGGTGATGAAGGATCCGAATGGTGTGTTCGGCGGTCTGACGGCCGGCCCTGTTTCCGCACAGATTTGTGAGTTCCTTATGCAGAAATACGAGGTGCCTGTCTCCGGTCCACGCAAAAATGCTATTCCAGTCACGTGGTAAGGATCAGGGGAGAAAGGCGATAGCCCATGAGTGCAGTGAGCGAATCCATCGCCCAGCGGGTGACCCTGGGAATGCTGGTCGAACGGTACGGTTTTGAAGTCGATCCACCCTTCGCCACCAATGTCACCATTACCTCACTCAGCGATGCCGTGGACACCGTGATTCCCGGCTCGCTGTTCATCTGCACGCATGAGCAGGAACCCGATGTACTGCATGCCGCACAGGCCGGTGCCTATGCGGCGTTGCTGCCACGCGCGTCCAAAGGGCAGATCGCCAATGCCGATATACCGTTGCTCTACGGCGATTTCGACGATCGCGTACTCGGCGATCTGGCCAGCGGTCTGGCCGGCGGACCGTCCAATGCCATGGCGGTGTTCGCGGTGACCGGTGCGGATGAGCAGGCCGTCGACGCAGGCGTGTCCCAGCTCTCCGAATTCCTGCACATGCTGGGCAATCCGGTGGCGGTAATCACCGCATCCGGGTCCACGTCGATGACACGTACCATGAACCTGAACTATCCTCTGGGCATCCTCGATATGCAGCGCGCGCTGTCCGTGTGCGCCGAAGACGGTGTGGCGGCCGTGATCATCGCCATGGATGACCGCACGTTGGCCGAGCATGCGTTGGAATCGGTGAACGTGGATGTACTGGGCACGGAGGATGTCAACGCAAGCGCAAGCTTGAACGAATTGAAGACACGCTACGCATTCGTTGCGGAACATGACATGTCCATGACCTCGTCGACACCCGAATCGGATGAAATGGCTGCGGATTCACCGGCAATGTATGACCGCGTCCGACTCGGGCACATGTCCTTGGCCATCGCCATGGTGCTGGCCGCCGGCGTGAGGGCAACCAACATACACAGTGTGTTGCACGCGGTCAATGATGTAACATAAATCCGTGGATACGGGACGAAGCGTAATCGTAAAGGAGTTTGAAACACCATGGTTCCGATGAGCGTGGAGGAGATCGCCAAGGCCGTCGATGGTCGATTGATCGGAGACGCCGGTTCCGAGTCTCGAGCCACCAATACGGTCAGCGACTCGCGGCAGGCCGGCCCCGGATCGGTGTTTGTGGCCATCCGAGGCGAGCGTGTCGATGGGCATGACTTTGTGGCGAAAACCGCTGGACAGGGAGCCACGGTGGCCATCGTCGACCATGAGGTGAAGTCCGATGGCCTTCCGCAGATCGTAGTGAAAGACACGGTCGACGCCCTTGGCGAACTCGCCCGATACAACATCGTTCGCCGCCGCGAGCTGGACGGCGACTTCGACATCATCGGATTGACCGGTTCGGTGGGCAAGACCACCACCAAGGATCTGCTCTCCTCCCTGCTTGCCACCGTAGGTCCGACCGTGGCTCCGGTGGGATCGTTCAACAATGAGATCGGCCTGCCGCTCACTGCGTTGCGGGTCGATGAGCACACCCGGTTCTTCGTGGCTGAGATGGGTGCCAGCCATATCGGCGAAATCGCGCGACTGACCCGTATCGCACCGCCGAACACGGCAATCGTATTGAAGGTCGGCGTCGCTCACCTTGGAGAATTCGGCTCCCGCGAACGCATCGCACAGGCGAAAAGCGAAATCGTGCAGGGATTGCTTCCCGGAGGCACCGCGGTACTGAACGCCGATGACGAACACGTGGTTCCCATGGCCGGCCTGGCCAACGGCGACGTGCTGTGGTTCGGCTTGGGATCGTCGCAGGAGCCCGAGGTGCGGGCCATTGATGTCACTGCCGACCGGTCCGATCATGCTGAATTCACGTTGGTCGATGCGGACGGCAACCATACGCCGGTGCATCTGGGCATTCCTGGACGTCACAATGTGATGAACGCGTTGGCCGCCGCAACCGTGGCGATGCGTTACGGTATGGCACCCGAAACGGTGGCACGGATTCTGGCCTCGCAGCACACCATCAGCCCTCATCGCATGGCATTGTCCACGGTGAATCGCGAGGGGACTTCCTTCACGCTGATCGATGATTCCTTCAACGCCAATCCCGACTCCATGAAAGCCGGCCTGAACGGGTTGAAGGCCTGGAACTCAAATGACGGCAAGGAGCCGTTCCGCGTGGCGCTGCTGGGTGCCATGCTGGAACTCGGCGCCGATGAAACGGCATTGCACACCTCGATCGGCACGTATGCGGACGAATTGGGCATCGACGCGATCATCGCGGTCGGTTCCGCCCAAGACCAACATCTCGATGCACTGGCACAGGCTCTGGCGGACGGTGCCCGTCAGAGCCAATCCGCGTCGGTGGATTGCGTACACGACATCGATGCGGCCGAACAGCTGGTCATCGACTTGGCTCGCAACCATCCCGACGCTGTGGTACTGCTCAAGGGATCGCACGCGTCAGGCCTGAGCGCTTTGGCTGAACGCTGGGCAAAGAACTGACCTTATAACCACCCCAAGAAACCGACAAGAAAGAGAAGCTGCACGTGATTGCTCTGATCATTGGAATGCTGGTGTCGCTCATCGTCACCTTAGTCGGCACCCCGCTGCTGATTCGGCTGGTCCACAAGCTGCACTATGGCCAGTACATCCGCCAGGATGGGCCGCAGTCGCATCTGGTCAAGCGCGGCACCCCCACGTTGGGCGGCGTGGTCATCAACTTCGCGATTCTGCTCGGTTGGGCATCCTCCGCACTGTACCGATACCTGCGTTCGGGCGACGTGCCCTCCTGGTCCGCGGCGCTCGTACTGTTCGCCATGCTGTCGATGGGTCTGCTGGGCTTTATCGACGACTTCGCCAAGGTGCGTAAGAAGCAGAACGAAGGCCTATCGGTGGGCGGCAAGTTCATTGGCCAGTTCATCTTCGCCACCATCTACGCGGTACTTGCGCTGCTGATTCCCACCAAATCGGGATTCCCCAGTGCGCAGGCAGGCATCAGCTTCATCGAACAGCCGTTCTTCAACTTCGACTTCGCCGGCCGTGCCGTAGCCATCATCCTGTTCGTCATCTGGGTGAACTTCCTGATGACCGCATGGACCAACGCAGTGAATCTGACGGATGGACTTGACGGTCTGGCGGCAGGTTCGTCGATGATCGCCTTCACTGGTTTTGGCGTCATCGCATTCTGGGAAAGCTACCACATCAAGGGCGGCAGCCATGGCGGATATTCCTATGCCGTGTCCGATCCTCTCGATCTGACCGTCATCGCCGTATGCGCGGCCGTCGCCTGCTTCGGCTTCCTGTGGTACAACTCGAACCCCGCATCGATTTTCATGGGTGATACCGGTTCCCTGGCCTTGGGTGGTCTGTTCGCAGCCCTGTCCATCGCCACGCACACCGAATTCCTGGCGGTGGTTCTGGGCGGATTGTACGTCATGGAAGCCATGAGCGACGTCATCCAGGTCGGGTACTTCAAGATGACCCACAAACGTGTATTCAAAATGGCGCCGATTCACCATCATTTCGAACTGGAGGGTTGGACCGAAACCAAGGTGGTGGTGCGGTTCTGGATGATCGAACTCATCTTCGTGCTGCTCGCCCTGACGATTTTCTACGGCGACTGGGTCACCCGCTCCGGCCTGCTGTTCAGCTAGCGGAAATCTGGGTGGATTATGCTCACCCACGGAATTCCTATATCAGGAGGAACAATGCAAGTAGCGGATAAGACAGTGGTGATCGCCGGACTGGGGGTGTCCGGCACCTCGTTGGCGGAGGTATTGAGGGAACGCGGTGCCCACGTGATTGGCGTCGACGAGAGGAAGCCCGAGGCCGATCTCCACTCCTTTGATGACGTGGACTGGGACCATGTGGACTACGTCATGTCGTCCCCGGTGTTCAACCCCCGCACCCCGTTCGTGCTGGAAGC
>ENA-UESG01002166-UESG01002166.1-human-gut-metagenome-genome-assembly--contig:-NODE-2166-length-10578-cov-3.635082_pt1 | contig 10578 bp, 7 predicted proteins | sample MGYA00243002_ERZ508003 | MGnify/ENA primary metagenome ERZ508003 (study PRJEB26167, sample SAMN06115514) | human gut metagenome | host: Homo sapiens | place: China:Shanxi | collected 2015-12-02... | reverse complement strand
AAGGACGAATTTCTTTAATCGCTTTCTCTGAAATAGGAACCAACCTCTGCTTTTTACCCTTACCTTCCACGATGATATAACCATCGTTAAAATAGAGGTTGGACATACGAAGCCCCACCAATTCGGAAACACGAAGGCCACAACTATACAATGTTTCTACAATCGCTCGATTGCGGCGTTCTTCCGGTTTCGACAGGTCGAACGAGTTAACCAACTCGTCCACCTCCTCTACTGTCAGCACGTCGGGCAATTTCATACCCAATTTAGGAGTCTCTATCAATTCCGAAGGATTCGTATCGATGCATTTCTCCATTCTCAAAAAATTGAAAAAAGATTTTACCCCCGAAATAATACGAACCTCTGACCGTTCACCGATATCCAAAACTTGTAATGTAGCGACAAACTGATGCAAATCGGCTCCTGTAACGGTTCTCCAATCCAAATTTTCCGAGTCGATAAAGTCAACCAGTTTTTCTACATCGGACATATAACCGGCTATCGTATTCTCCGAAAGCCCTCGTTCCAGTCTCAAATAACGACTAAAACGTTTTAACAAATTATCCGTATCAACTAATGCCATTTTCTTTTTATCCGATATCTCATTTTTTTTCTGTAATTTTGCACTAAATTCAGGAGTAGTTTTTTGAGCTTTTATACAAAACAAAGCTACGCTAATGGCAGACTATTCCGTATCTTGATGAAAATAGGCAAAATCGAAGAGAATACGAAACATTTATTTCTAATTACAAAGATAGTGATTTATGGATATTCTTATTATTAACGTGCCGTATCTTAACCTTTTGGGGAAAAGAGAAAAAAGCATTTACGGAGAAAAAAGTTTCGAAGATTATCTCTGTGAATTGCAGCAACGTTATGCCCAACACCACATTGCATACTATCAATCCAACATAGAGGGCGAACTCATCGGAAAAATTCAAGAAGCCGGTTTTTCCTGCGACGGCATTGTCCTTAACGCCGGTGCATACACCCACACGTCTATCGCAATCGGCGATGCCATACGAGCAGTGCCCACCCCCGTTATAGAGGTGCACATTTCCAATATACATGCCCGGGAAGAGTATCGACACACGTCAATGATAGCCGCCGCAGCGAAGGGGTCGATCATCGGATTCGGACTCGACTCATACCGGCTCGCCATAGAAGCTCTAATTGAAAACGAACGATAAATTAATCATATATGTCCAAATATACCAAAATAGTAGCCACCATTTCCGACGCTCGTTGCGACGTCGATTTTATCAAGCAGCTATACGAAAGCGGCATGAATGTGGTGCGTATGAATTCGGCCCACTTGCAAGAAGAAGGATTCCAAAAAATCATCGACAACGTGCGTGCCGTTTCGAACAAAATAGCCATTTTAATGGATACAAAAGGGCCCGAAGTGCGCACTACCGCATTGTCGGGGGATTCAAACATTTTGTTTTCGACGGGCGACATCGTTCGCATCACGGGAAAAGAAGGAACATTGACCGGCAACGGATATATCGGGGTAAGTTATCCCCGTTTTGCAGAGGACCTTTCCATAGGCAGCCACATACTTATCGATGACGGAGAGCTCGAATTTGTCGTGCGAAAAAAAGAGAACGACGATTTGTTGTGCGAATCGCTCAACAACGGAGAGCTGGGTGCACGCAAAAGCGTAAATGTACCGGGAGTACGGATTAACCTACCGTCTCTCACAGAAAAAGACATTCGCAATATCCGCTATGCCATTAAACAAAATATCGACTTCATCGCTCACTCGTTCGTACGCAGCAAACAAGATGTTCTCGATATACAGGCTATACTCGATGAGTACAAAAGCCCCATTAAGATTATCGCCAAAATAGAGAATCAAGAGGGTGTGGATAATATCGACGAGATACTCGAAGCCGCTTATGGGGTAATGGTCGCGCGAGGCGATTTGGGAATAGAAGTTCCCCAAGAAAAAATCCCCGGCATACAGGCTCGACTGATTAAAAAATGTATACAGGCCAAGAAACCGGTAATCGTAGCGACACAAATGTTGCACTCGATGATAAAAAATCCTCGGCCTACCCGCGCCGAAGTTACCGACATCGCCAATGCCATTTATCAACATACCGATGCGCTTATGCTCAGCGGTGAAACGGCTTATGGGAAATACCCTGTCGAAGCGGTGGCGACTATGGCCCGTGTAGCCGAAGAGGCCGAAAACAACAAACTCACGGAAAACAACATTCGGGTAGTTTCGACCGACGACCCCGATGTCACTTCGTTCCTTGCCAAACAAGCCGTAAAAACGTTTAACAAATTGGGCACGAAAGCTATCGTTACCGACAGTTACACAGGACGAACCGCTCGTTATGTCGCTGCTTTTCGCGGCAGATATCCGGTATTGGCGATTTGTTATTACGAGCGGACAATACGGTTACTGGCCCTCTCATACGGCGTCTTTCCGTTATATCAGGAACGAACCCGTACTTCCCGCGAATATTTGTTCAACGGGCTAAACCATCTCATGGAACAACACCTGATAAACCGCGACGATTTAATCGCCTATCTGGGCGGCGGATTCGGTGAAGGAAAAGGAACGACGTTCTTAGAAATCAATCGAGTAGGAGAAGTACTCGATAACTTCGACCACTATACGTTACCCAACATGGAAGATACCGAAGCATGACGCCCGAACTGGAAGAATACATATTGACCCACATCGACAAGGAAGACGAGCAGCTCGCTTCTCTCGACAGAAACACCCATCTCTACCATTTGCGTCCGCGCATGGTATCGGGTCATCTGCAAGGGAGGATTCTCAAAATGTTCTGCCGCATGATCCGGCCGCACAGAATATTGGAACTGGGAACCTTCACCGGATATTCGGCCTTGTGCTTGGCCGAAGGACTGACCGAGGGCGGCGAAATACACACCATAGAGATCGACGACGAGATAGAAGATTTCACCCGCAGTTATTTCGATAAATCCCCGCTACGCGATCGGATAAAATTGATTATAGGCGATGCTTCGGACATCATTCCGACACTAACCGACACGTACGACATCGTGTTTATCGATGCCAACAAAAGGGATTACTTGAAATATTACGAGCTCGTATTGCCGAAGGTGCGACCGGAAGGGTTCATTCTTGCCGACAATACCCTATGGGACGGGAAAGTCGTGACCGACCCGAACAGCCGCGATGCCCAAACCATAGGAATAGAACGGTTCAACGACTTCATCGCGACCGACAATCGGGTAGAAAAAATTATACTTCCCTTACGAGACGGACTCACGATCTTATGGAAAAAACCATAATTTCGCCGGATATACGAGGTAAAACTTTGTTATTTATTAAAACCACCTATTATGGAAACAACCAGACAAAACAAAATAAGCCGACTGCTCCAAAAAGAATTGAGAGACATATACTTGGCAGAAACCCGTAAAACACATGGGATAATCATATCGGTAAGCGTAGTGCGGGTAAGTCCCGACCTAAGTACGGCAAAAGCCTACCTGAGTATTTTCCCGCCGGAAAAGAGCGCAGAAATGATAGAAAACATCAATGCCAATACGAAAACCATTCGATACGAGCTTTCACAGCGGGTACGTTACCAGTTGAGAAAAACTCCCGAACTATCGTTTTTCCTCGACGATTCGCTCGACTACATCGAAAACATAGATTCTCTACTGAAAAAGTAAACGCTCCCTATGAACCGCCTCGCCCGGAAAATAGCATGGCGTTACTTGTTTTCAAAAAAATCGCATAGCGCCATCAATGCCATATCGATTGTCTCGGTATGCGGGGTGGCTATCACTACGTTGGCTCTCGTCTGCACGCTATCGGTCTACAACGGATTTACGGAGCTGATAGGATCGCTCTACTCTCAAATAGACCCGCAGATAAAAATAACTCCGTTACAAGGCAAAACTCTCGACACCGAAGAAAAGGCTATCGAGCAAATCGCCGAATGGAGCGAGGTGAAAACATTCACACCCGTCATCGAAGAAAACGCCCTCTGCATATACAAAGACCGGCAACGGCCTGTTTTAGTGAAAGGCGTACCCGACAATTATACAGAGCTTTCCCACATACAAGACATTGTCACGAGCGGAACGTTCCAACTCAACGACGGCAGAATCGACTACGTATCATTAGGTATCGGTGTAGCCGGACAACTCGGCATTGTCGCCAACTCTCCTTATCCGGTAGAATTGTACGCTCCCAATCGGTTGGGAAAAGTCAATCTGGCCAATCCGTCACAGTCGTTCAACGGGAGACGTATTTTCGTCTCATCGACATTCTGCGCCAACCAAGCCATCTATGACGACCAGCTCGCCATCATACCCTTGTCGACGGCCCGCAAGATGTTCAGTTACACTACCGAAGCGACCGCTATCGAGCTACGCCTCACTCCAACGACAAATGAAAACGAATTTGCGAAAAAATTGAGAGAGCACCTCGGTGACGCTTATCGGGTAGCGACCCACATACAGCAAAACGACTGGTACAAATGGGTGCAAATAGAGAAATGGATCACATTTCTTATTTTATCGTTCATTCTGATGATTGCCACATTCAACGTAATCGGAGCCTTGTCGATGCTTATTATCGACAAAAAACGGGATATAGATACACTACAAAACCTCGGAGCCGACGACAGACTCATTTCTAAAATCTTCCTCGTCGAAGGGTGGCTCATTTCGGCTATCGGAGCTGGTTCGGGACTCATCTTGGGAGTCATACTCTGCTATCTGCAACAAGAATACGGAATACTGAAATTGGGCAGTTCCGAAGGCGTGTTTATTACCGACGCCTATCCGGTGAAGCTGGAACTCCTCGACACGCTGGCAGTCACAGCCATCGTCCTCATTCTGGGATTCGTGACCGCTTGGTATCCGGCCAAATTTCTGAGAAAAAGACTTCTGACAGCCAAACAAAACGAACAATAACCCACCACCCTCCGTCACGGCATGTCACCCGCCCTATCTCATCTTATGATGACCGACGAAAGATTCATTAAAACCAACGCCTACGCTTTTTAAGGGCACTGAGAATCATTCCATTTCCCGAGCGATAGCTTCGGCAATAGCTTGCATCTCGGTAGATTCAAGAGAAAGTTTGTCCCGGAAAAAATTCATATCCGCTTCCTTGTTAATAGGAACGAGGTGAATATGGGTATGCGGGACTTCGAGTCCCATAACAGCGACTCCCACTCGCTTACAAGGAATCGCTTTCTCGATAGCTTTCGCCACCCGTTTGGCAAATCGGGTAAGACCCACATAAGTCTTATCGTCCAAATCGAAAATATAATCGACCTCTCGTTTGGGAATAACCAAAGTATGACCTTTGGCAACGGGACTGATGTCTAAAAAAGCAAAGTAGTTTTCATCTTCGGCTACTTTATAGCACGGTATTTCACCTGCGATAATTCTACTGAATATTTTAGGTCTACAAATATAGTGAAAGTTGAGAGCAAAGACAAAAGGAAATCATATTTCCGACTCGGCTATGCCGAACCGTATCCCATAAATATAGCGAAAATCAAACACAAAAAAGCTAAGCTCGCTGAGACTTTTCGACAAGACACTCTATATTAATGTGAAAAGAAACAGGGTGACAAAAAATATTCCCCCTTTCTGCGAACTATAGGAGAGAAAGGGGGAATATCTATAATAAAAAAGCCGGTGTGCATAACTCGCACATCGGCTTATGCCTAAATAGAAATATCTACGATCTCGAACGACATCAATCCAGAAGGCACTTGAATCTCTGCGATGTCTCCGACTTTCTTGCCCAACAGTCCTTTGGCGATAGACGGCGTGGCCGAGAGTTTTCCTTCTCTCAAATTGGCTTCGGACTCAGATACGATGGTGTAGGTCATCACCGCACCGTTCTTCACATTTTTAATTTTTCCCGTATTCAAAATCTGAACCGTATGGGTGTTCAATTTACTCTCGTCGATAAAACGTGCATTCGCCACCAAGTCTTTCAACTGAGAAATTTTCATTTCGAGCATTCCTTGCGCCTCTTTGGCGGCATCATACTCGGCATTTTCCGAGAGATCTCCTTTATCACGTGCCTCACCGATAGCCCGTGAGATTTCGGGACGCTTCACGTTTTCGAGATAAGCGATCTCTTCCATCAATTTTTTGTAACCTTCTTCGGTCATGTACGTAATAGCCATAATCTAACTCCTATAGTTTATATTAAATAATTTTCTCATCGAGATGTCGTTTCAATTTTTCGAAGGTTCCAATATCACTTAGAAATTTCAAAACGGCTCCTAAACAAAAAAGAAATCCCGCCGTTTGCCGGGACTCCTTTTTGTGCTTTCAATGCGACAAAGATACTCTCTTTTTTTTATCTTCCCAAAAAAAACAACGATATTCGTCCAAAAGTTCATTTCCCGAACCTCGTATCGAACCTTAAAGCCAAGGCTGTACCGCTTTTTCTATTTCATCGGCTTTTTCTATCCGTTTTACAATACCGTCATTCCTATCAATAACAAAGCATGTAGGCAATGTCTTCACATTATACATGGCGGCATTATGCGAATAAACGCTTTGAGGGTCTCGCACACAAACCCACGGGAGATTATCGGCCGCAACTTTCCAAGTCTGCTCGTCGGCATCCAGAGAAACTTGATATATTTCCAACCCTTTCGACTTGTATTTTTTATAGAGCTCGGCCAACTTCATATTATACGCGGGAGAATAATCGGCCTGATAGGCGGTAAAACTCAGAAGAACGACTTTACCAGCATCGACAAAATCGGACAAGACCTTTTTCCGTCCTCGCAAATCGTATAATTCCATATCCAGAAAATTGGCTGTGCTCGCTTCAATTTCGGGCTTTTCCTTTTGCGCAGCACGCTCAGCGGCAATAGCAGCCAGTGTCATGTTCTTCAATTGTTTGGATCGAGGCGAATCGGGATAAAGCGAATCGAATCCCGTAGCGACGGCAGCTATCAATTTTCGGTCATCGGCATCATAAGGATCAAATATTTTATCTCCGTTTATTTCTTGAAAAACAATATAATATGCAGTTGCCGAGGCTGGATTTTCCAATACCAAATCGAACATTTTCTTTTTATAGGCGGCCAAATCTTCGATTGCCTGCTTCCGCAAATCGTCGACACGGTCGCTATTGGAAGACATGGCTCGGGACAGTTCATCGATTCGTTTTTTTAACTTGGCGCTTTCCTGAGCGACAATGCGCATCTTCTCACATTCGTCCGACCCTGTAAGTTCATAGCCATTGGCAAAATCGGCCGCATTCGCCGAGAGGTTCAATGTTTCGGTCGAATCTATGGCCAAATGTATGATGGACTTATCCAATCTCAATTGATAAAACTCAGGATACTGCGGAGCATGATACTTGAATTTAAACCGACCGTCCTTATCCAATTCGACAGAATCGAGAAGCTCTGTACCATTCACAGCCAACGACTCTAAATACAGTACTTGTCCATCGGCATCGGCCACGCGTCCCTGAATGGAAAATTTCTTATTGTCGCACGAGGTTATCACCAACGCCATTGCACACCCAAATACCCACTTTTTCATTTCCGTATATGTTATAAATTATGTTCCTTTCTTCAATTGCAAAGATAGTATACGCCGAGAGTAGAAGCAAATTCACTTGATTATACCGGGGCATAACCTATTTCGCACTATGCAAAGATAATGCAAATGAAGACAGAAGCAAAACACATTTCAATTACATTGATTTTCGCCATCAATGGCAAAAATAGTGCAAATCGAAAGTAGAAACAAGTTTACTCGACATATACCGAGGTACAGGTTACTCCCGCATTCGCCGTAAACGGTCACATAATCGAGAAGCTCGCGCAAGCAAAATGTCAGGAGAAAGTATAAAAAAACGAAATTAAACCGACTCAGACTCCTCTCTACGTATTCTATTTTCGCATTTTTATTTCATAATCATAGTTTTACTTTCAAACTTTCATTATCTTTGCACGATTTTGAGAAGGAAAAAATAAAGAAAAATCGATTTTATGATTAAACAAGTTATTAAGAAGACCATCGATTTGGGTGATGGAAGGACCATCACCATCGAAACCGGCAAGCTAGCCAAGCAAGCCGATGGAGCCGTCGAGGTTCGCATGGGCAACACCATGCTGCTGGCTACCGTATGTTCGGCCCAAGAAGCCGGTGAAGGCGTGGATTTCATGCCTCTGCAAGTAGAATATAAAGAACGTTTCTCTGCTTTCGGCCGTTTCCCCGGAGGTTTCACCAAAAGAGAAGGCCGTGCTTCGGATTACGAAATACTTACTTCCCGCTTAGTGGATCGCGTATTGCGCCCCTTGTTCCCCGAAAATTATCATGCCGACACATTCGTGAACATCATGTTATTTTCGAGCGACGGCGTAGATATGCCCGACGCTTTGGCCGGTCTTGCCGCTTCGGCAGCTTTGGCCGTTTCGGACATTCCTTTCAATGGCCCTATCTCGGAAGTACGAGTTGCCCGTATCGATGGTAAATTCAAAATAAATCCCACTTTCGCCGAATTGGAAAAAGCCGATATGGACTTAATGGTGGGAGCCACTTATGAAAATATTATGATGGTAGAAGGCGAAATGGACGAAGTTTCGGAGGCCGATCTGCTCGAAGCATTGAAAGCCGCCCACGAAGCTATCAAGGTTCATTGCCTTGTACAAAAAGAATTGGCAGAAGCCGTAGGCTCTACCGTGAAAAGAGAATATTGCCACGAGACCAACGATGAAGAGTTGAGAAAAGACGTTTGGGCAAAATGCTACGACAAAGCATACGCTATCGCACGTTCGGGAAATGCCGACAAGCATGCCCGCCAAAACGCTTTCGACGCGATTGTCGACGAATACTTAGCCGGCATGAGCGAAGAAGATGCCGCCGAAAAAGGAGCTCTTGTAAAACGCTACTACCACGATGTAGAAAAAGAAGCTGTTCGCCGTTGTATTCTCGATGAGGGTATTCGTTTGGACGGACGTACTACCACACAAATTCGTCCTATCTGGTGCGAAGTCGATTATATACCCGGACCTCATGGATCGGCAGTCTTCACTCGCGGTGAAACGCAATCTTTATCGACTGTAACTCTCGGAACCAAACTCGACGAGAAAATTCTTGACGACGTGTTGAATCAAGGTCGCGACCGTTTCTTGTTGCACTATAACTTCCCCCCTTTCTCCACTGGTGAAGCCAAAGCTCAACGTGGCGTAGGTCGTCGTGAAATAGGACACGGAAACTTGGCGAACCGTGCGCTTAAACGTATGATTCCTGCCGATTATCCTTACGTGGTACGTGTAGTTTCGGATATTCTCGAATCAAACGGTTCCTCCTCGATGGCAACGGTTTGTGCCGGGACATTGGCTCTTATGGATGCCGGTGTGAAAATCAAGAAACCGGTATCAGGTATAGCTATGGGATTGATTACCGATAAAGACAATGTGAAATATGCCATTCTCTCGGATATTCTCGGTGACGAAGACCACCTCGGGGATATGGACTTCAAAGTGACCGGAACTCGCGACGGTATCACAGCGACCCAAATGGATATCAAGTGCGACGGACTTTCTTACGAAGTTTTGGAAAAAGCATTGAACCAAGCCCGCGAAGGTCGTCTGCACATTCTTAATATTATCACCGACACTATCGCTGAACCTCGCGCCGACTTGAAACCGCATGCGCCTCGTATCGAAACGATGATTATCCCGAAAGACATGATCGGAGCCGTAATAGGCCCGGGCGGAAAAATTATCCAAAGCATACAGGAAGCCAGCGGAGCTGTGGTTACTATCGATGAAATCAACAACGAGGGACACATAGAAATATCTGCCGCTAACCTCGATTCTATCAAAGATGCCATACGTCGTATCAAATCCATCACGGCTCAACCCGAAGAGGGAGAAACTTATACCGGAGTCGTTAAATCGATTTTACCCTTCGGCGCTTTCGTAGAAATTCTTCCGGGAAAAGACGGACTACTCCACATCTCGGAAATCAGCTGGGATCGCCTCGAATCGATGGAGACATCGGGCATCCATGAAGGAGACGAAGTAACGGTAAAACTCATCGAAATAGACAAAAAAACCGGGAAATACCGCTTGTCTATGAAGGCGCTGTTGCCCCGCCCCGAAAGAGCTCCCCGCAGCGACCGTCATTCTCGCAACGACAACAACCAATAAGAATCACTTATTTGCCGCATAAAAGCCGTGTATTTCCCATACACGGCTTTTTTTATTCGCAATAAGAACAAGCTCTTCCCCCTCATGTTTCGCAAAAGATATAGCGAAGAAGCGTTGAATCCCCCTTAATACTATGGAAAGCAAGGCTCAGGAGGAAATTAGTGAAGATTGTCTTTTAAATTCTCTCTTGTATTTGCGGGTAGGAGTGAAAAGAATATTCGCAGTGACATCTTAGTTCCCCACCCTCAGCTCATCGCAGATGAGATAGGGAGAACGCTCGTAAGGCGAGAGGATTAAATATCCGATACAAACAGCCTAATGTGATGTTGTTTTCAACCCCTCCGTCACTTCGTGCCACCTCCCCTATATTTTGTTTGACAACCAAACACAGGGGAGGAGGTTTTAATTA
>ENA-UESG01002164-UESG01002164.1-human-gut-metagenome-genome-assembly--contig:-NODE-2164-length-10587-cov-3.347003_pt1 | contig 10587 bp, 8 predicted proteins | sample MGYA00243002_ERZ508003 | MGnify/ENA primary metagenome ERZ508003 (study PRJEB26167, sample SAMN06115514) | human gut metagenome | host: Homo sapiens | place: China:Shanxi | collected 2015-12-02... | reverse complement strand
AATGAAAAAAATTCTTTTGCTCCTCTCCGCCTCCGCGCTTCTCTGGTCGTGCGATCAGGGCAAGAAAGCCCGGATCGACGGCATGTTCTCCGGTTTGTCCCACGACACGGTTCTGCTGGAAATGGTGACTACGCAGCAACGGACCGTAGTCGATTCGACCGTCACGTCGCGCCAAGGGGATTTCAGTTTCCGGGTCGAACTGCCCGTCGCCGCGCCCACGTTCTTCAACCTGCTGTGCAACGGCAGCGTGATCCCGCTGATCGTCTCGCCCGGGGAGAAAATCGCCGTCAACTCGCTCTGCGACCTGTCGCACAACTATACGATCGAAGGCTCGCCCGACTCGGAAATCCTCATGGAATTCAACCGGTTCTACGACCGAAGCGTCGCCACGCTCGACTCGCTGTCGAGACTGTACGCCGCCACGCCGGCCGATGCGGCGCACGAAGCGCGCCGTAAGGAGATTCTCGATCGGTATACGCAGGATTATCTCCGGATCAAGCGCGAGCACATCAATTTCATCGTCTCGAACGCCTCCTCGATGGCCTCCATCTACGCGCTTTATCAAAGATTGCCGAACGACCCCTCGCTGTTCAACCCGCAGAGCGACATCGTCTACTACCGTATCGTCGCCGACTCGCTCGGACGGCGCTATCCCGATTCCCCGCACGTAGCGGCGCTGAACAAAGACATCGAACGGCAGCAGACGGCGCTGAACATGGTCGAGGAGATCAACCGCAAGGCCGAGAGCCCGCAGAGCTATCCCGAAATCGAGCTGGAAGACCTGTTCGGCAAAACGCAGAAACTGACCGAGAAGAACGGCCGCGTGATCCTCGTCGACTTCTGGTCGAGCCGGGACCCGCAAAGCGCCATACGCAACGCCGAGCTCAAAGAGCTTTACGAACGGTTCGGCAAGCAAACTCTGGCCATCTATCAGGTATCGCTCGACGAGGTAAAGGCCGAATGGATCGACGCGGTGCAGAAGCAGCAGCTTCCGTGGACCTGCGTGTTCGACCCGCGCGGAACGGCCGGAATCGCCGCGATGAGCTACAACGTGCAATCGGTCCCCACCAACGTGCTGATCGACCGCTCGGGACGGATCGCCGGCAAGAACCTGTACGGAGAGCGGTTGAGCTCCAAAATCTCGGAACTCGCCAAGTAATGTACTATTTCGCGTCGGACACCCATCTCGGACTCCGCGTCGGCCGCACGGCCGACGACAGGGAGCGGCTGTTCGTCCGCTGGTTAGACGAAGTGTCGGCCGACGCCGAGGGAATTTTTCTGGTCGGCGACATCTTCGATTTCTGGTACGAGTACAAGCGGGTCGTTCCGCGCGGATTCACGCGCCTGCTGGGCAAACTGTCGGGACTGACCGACCGGGGTATTCCCGTCCATTTTTTCGCCGGCAATCACGATCTGTGGGCATACGACTACCTCCGCTCCGAATGCGGCGTCACGCTGCACAGAGGTCCTTTCGAGCTGTTCGACCTGTATGGACAGAAGGTGCTCGTAGGACACGGCGACGTGCTCGGTCCGCGCGGACGGGGCGGGCGCTTCCTGAGCGCGCTGTTCCGTTGTCGAACGCTGCAAAGGCTGTTCTCGGCCTGGCTGCACCCGAACTTCGCTATGCGCTTCGGGCAATGGTGGAGCGGTTCGAACCGTCTCTCCAAGCCGATCGCCCACACGTTCCGGGGCGAGCAGGAGCCGATCGTCCGCTTCGCAGCCGACTATTCGGCCGCCCATCCGGAGGTCGACCTGTTCGTCTGCGGGCACATTCACTGCGCGGAAATATTTCCGCTCGGCGACGGCCGCCGGATCGCTTTCCTCGGCGAATGGATCGATTCGCCGACCTACGGCACGCTCGGTCCCGAAGGATTTGCGCTGCACTCTTATCCGGATAAAATCTGACATCCATGAAAGCATACCTCGACCTGCTCCGACATATCCAAGCGCACGGTACGGTGAAAAACGACCGGACCGGCACGGGCACGATCAGCACGTTCGGCTACCAGATGCGCTTCGACCTGAGCGAGGGCTTCCCCGTGCTGACGACCAAGCGGCTGCACCTGCGGTCGATCATCCACGAGCTGCTGTGGTTCCTGCGCGGCGACACGAACATCGCCTACCTGCGCGAGAACGGCGTGACGATTTGGGACGAATGGGCCGACGCCGACGGCAATCTGGGCCCCGTATACGGAAGCCAGTGGCGCAGCTGGCCGGCGCCCGACGGCAGGCATATCGACCAGATCGCGCAGGTCGTGGACCAGATCGAGCGCAATCCGGACTCGCGCCGGCTGATCGTCAGCGCATGGAACGTCGCCGAGATCGACCGCATGGCGCTTCCGCCGTGCCACGCGCTGTTCCAGTTCTACGTCGCCGACGGGCGGCTGTCGTGCCAGCTCTACCAACGCAGCGCCGACGTCTTTCTGGGCGTCCCTTTCAACATCGCATCCTATGCGCTGCTCACGATGATGATCGCGCAAGTGACCGGGCTCGTTCCCGGCGAGTTCGTTCACACGCTCGGCGATGCGCACATCTATCTGAATCACCGCGAGCAGGTCGCCCTGCAACTGACCCGAACGCCCCGCCCGCTGCCCGTCATGCGGATCAATCCCGACGTGCGGTCGATCTTCGGTTTCCGCTACGAGGACTTCTCGCTGGACGGATACGATCCCTACCCTTCCATCAAAGCACCGGTAGCCGTATGATCTCGATTATCGTCGCCATAGCCCGCAACGGCGTGATCGGCAACGGCAACGCGCTGATCTGGCGCATCGCCGAAGACCTGCGCCGGTTCAAGGCGCTGACGACCGGCCATCCCGTCATCATGGGCCGCAAGACTTACGAGTCGATCGGACGCCCGCTCCCGAACCGGACCAACGTCGTCGTCACGCGCCGCAAGGACTATCGTCCCGAGGGCTGCCTCGTCGCGGGATCGCTCGAACAGGCCGTCGGACTGTTCGACCCGTCCGAGGAAATCTTCATCATCGGAGGAGCGCAAATCTACGCGCAGGCGATGCCGATGGCCGACCGCCTCTACCTGACCGAGATCGACTCCGACTACGAGGGCGATACCCGTTTCCCGGAATGGAAGCGGGAAGAATGGACCTTGCTGTCCGAAGAGCGACACGAACGGGGAGAGAGGTACGACCGGCCGTTCGCATTCAGAAACTACATCCGCACGAAAGAATAGCTCGCCCGGCAGGATAGGATACGGATGCAGACCGGCCGTTCGGCCCCTTCCCATGTTTCGGAGCCGTCGTTTCTCAACGACGGCAGAAAACGCACCGGGACTCGGTCTCTCTTTCCGTCCACTCCCTTAATTATTCCTTCTGTTTCCCGTCCGCAAAGTTTTCCTCCTTACCGAAACGTCCCCCGCGATCTTGTCCGCCGCCAGCCGTTCGAATCGCATGGCACAGTTTATGACGCTTTCCACAGATATCCCGCCCGAGAGTGCGGAATACCGCCACAAACGCCATAAACTTTGCGACTATGAATAAGGACGTACAACAGGCGCCGGATTTCACCGAAGACCGGCACCTCGACCCGCTGGTCAAAGAATTTTTAAAAGGAATCAATGCCGGGAAGCCGGTCGAATCGCTTTCCAAGGAGGCCGCACGGCAAGTGCTCTCCGATGCCCAATCGTCCGTACAAGTAGATTTGTCGGGTATCGTGGAGTCGGAACAGACGATCACCGAAAACGGACTTTCCGTTCCGCTCACGGTCGTGCGCCCTCAAGGCTCGGCCGGCTCGCCTCCGTGCTTCGTCTTCATTCACGGCGGAGGATGGATTCTGGGCGACTACCCGACCCACCGGAGACTCGTGCGCGATCTGGTCGTCGCATCGGGATTCCCGGCCGTTTTCATCCGCTACACGCCCTCGCCCGAGGCGAAATACCCGCAGGCGCTGGACGAAATATACGCGGCCGTACGTTGGATCGCGCGCAACGGCGCCCGAATCGGAGTCGACGGTTCGCGCATGGCGCTGGCAGGAAACAGCGTCGGCGGCAACATGGCGATCGCTACGGCTCTTCGCGCCAAACGGGAACAGGGACCGCAGATCAAGCTGCTGCTTCCGATGTGGCCCGTCGCCGACTCGTCGTTCGACACGGCCTCCTACGTCCGGTATGCCAAGCAGCGATTCCTGACCGATTCGCTGATGAAATGGATGTTCGACCAATACACGACCGACCCGCAGCAACGGCGCGAGGTCTATGTCTCCCCGTTGCGAGCCACGGACGACGAGCTTCGCGGCCTGCCGCCGACTTACATTCAGGTAGCCGAAAACGACATCTTGCGCGACGAGGGCGAGGCGCTCGGACGCAGACTGTCCGAGGCGGGCGTCGATGCGACGACGGTCCGATACAACGGAGTGATCCACGACTGGGGCATGCTCAATGGACTGGCCGCCCTGCATCAAACCCGCGCGCTCGTACTCAGCTCGGCCGCCATGATGCAGTACTATTTGGGAACGGACTATATCGGCGCGGACCGCTCGTGCGAGGAGATCGACTTCATCTCGGAGCAGATCGGCTGACGCGATCTGCTCTCGCTAAACATGCCGGACAGGTTGTATCAAGCAGAAAAACACATGGATCGTTCCGGCACGAAAAAAGAAAGGCTTTCTGAATCGAGATTCAGAAAGCCTTTCTTTTCATGGCCTACACAAACGTCCCTTTGGAATGGGATTTTCCTGTGCCAGACCGTTATATCAAATCGCGGACCGTTAGAAACGATAGCCGACACCGATCTGGATCACGCCGTTCTTAGGCGTATTGTCCTGGGTATCCCAAATTTTCGTCAGGCCGATGTTGTAGCGGAACGTCACGTCCAGAGCATCGAAAATGCGCTACGCCCCGCCCACTCCCCACGACCCGTCGAAGTCCCTCGCGCCCTCGATATCGGCCTTAACCGAAGTACCGTTGGCTTTAATCTTTTCCCGTGCGTTGAGAAGGAAACCGAACTGCGGACCGGTCTCGAAACTCAGATTGTCGAGCACATAGAACTTACCCATGATCGGAATGTTCAGATAGTTCAGACGAGCACGGGCGTAATCGACACCGTTATCATCAACAGCGAATCCCTGACGGGAATAGATCACCTCCGGCTGAATGCCGAGCCAGTCGTTCACGTGGAATTCGGCGAATGCGCCGACGTAGATGCTGGCTTTCATTTTAGAATCGTCGATGTTGGAGACTCCCGAAACGTTCAGACCGGCCTTGACACCCCATTCGAAGCTGGGCATCTGAGCCGATGCGCCCGCAGCCATCATCAGGGCCGCAGCAGCCAAAATCATTTTCTTCATTTGCGGTAATTTTTAAAGTTTGAAATAGCGTTTGTCGATATTTCAACACAAAGCTATAATAAAAAATTGTAACTGTCAACGATTTTCGCGCCTGGGCAGAATAATTCCGGCCTCCGTAACGCAATTCTCACCTGCGAATCGAGAGGCGAAAAGCCCTGCCGCCAAGGAAACGGGCTAATGCGCCTCGACCCAATTCGCTCCGACGCCGCACTCGGCGATCAGCCGCACGCGCAGCTCGGCCGCGTCTTCCATACAGCGCACGACCAACTCGCGCACCTGTTCCTCCTCGCTGCGCAGCATGTCGATCACCAACTCGTCGTGCACCTGCAGGATGATCTTGGACTTCAGGCCCCGCCGGCCGAGCTCGCGGTGGACGGCGATCATCGCCAGCTTCATGATGTCGGCCGCCCCGCCCTGTATCGGCGCGTTCACCGCATTCCGCTCGGCCAGCGCGCGCACGACCGCATTGCCCGAGCGGATGTCGGGCAGCATCCGCTTGCGGCCGAACAGAGTCGCCACGTAACCCTTCTCGCGGGCATCGGCGATCACCCGGTCGATGTAGCGGCGTACGCCCGGATAGGTTGCGAAATAGCCGTCGATGATCTCCTTGGCCTCGGCCCGCGGAATGTTCAGCCGCTGGGCGAGCCCGAAAGCCGATATACCGTAGATGATGCCGAAATTGGCCGTCTTGGCCCGGCGTCTCTGCTCGCGCGTGACCTGCTCGGGCGGTACGCCGAACAGCTTGGCGGCCGTCGCCGTATGAATGTCCTCGCCGTGCGAGAAAGCCGCGATCATGTCTTCGTCGCCGCTCAGATGGGCCATCAGGCGCAGCTCGACCTGAGAGTAGTCGGCCGACAGCAGCAGACGGTCGCCGTCCGAGGGGACGAACGCCTTGCGAATCTCGCGGCCCCGCTCGTCACGGACCGGAATGTTCTGCAGATTCAGATTCGTCGAACTGAGCCGCCCCGTGGCCGTGACGGCCTGATTGAACGAGGTGTGGATACGCCCCGTACGAGGGTTGACCAACTGCGGCAGCGCTTCGACGTAGGTCGAAAGCAGTTTGCGCAGCCCCCGATACTCGAGGATCAGCCCGATGACGGGATGCCGGTCGGCAAGCATCTGCAGGTACTCCTCGTCCGTGCGATATTGCTTCGTTTTGGTCATGCGCGGCTTCGGATCGATCTTCATGCGGCCGAACAGCGCGTCGCCGAGCTGCTTGGCCGAATTGACGTTCAGCGACGGGTCTCCGGTCATTTCGCGGATACGGTCCTCCAGACCGGCCAGCTCGGAGGTCAGCTCGCGCCCCGAGGCAGCCAGCGCCTCGGAATCGATCTTCACGCCGGTCATCTCGATGTCGGCCAGCACGCGGATCAGCGGTTCCTCGATGCGGAGATAAAGCTCCGTCAGACCCGCTTCCTCGAGCCTCGGCCACAAGTGCCGCTTCAGCCGCAGCGTCACGTCGGCGTCCTCGGCCGCGTACCGGGCGCAACGCTCGACCGGAACGCGGTCCATCGTGATCTGGCGCGCCCCCTTGCCGATCAGCTCCTCGATCGGCACGGGCGAATAGTTCAGACAGATGCGCGCCAGATGATCCATGCCGTGACGCGATTCGGGATCGAGCAGATAGTGGACGATCATCGTATCGTAGAGCGTACCTCGCACGTCGATTCCGGCGCTGCGGAGCATCATCAGATCGAACTTGACGTTCTGGCCGATCTTGGCGATCCGCTCGTTCTCGAACACGGGGCGCAGGATCGACAACACCTGTCCGAGGTTCGCCGGATCGCACGGGACGTACCACGCCTCGAACGGCTCCACGGCGAACGACAGGCCCACGAGTCGGTCGCCGAACACGTCGAATCCGGTCGTCTCCGTGTCGAAGCAGAATTCGGACGAAGCCTCCAGCCTGCCGGCCAGCTCGCGCAGAGCCTTCTCGTCCGTGACCGTATGATAGACATGCGGCACGGTGTCGATCGTCTGATAGGCCGGCGCATCGAAAAGCGATCCCTCCGCCGACGCGGCCGGAGTCTCCTGTGCCGAGAACAGGTCGCGGGCCGGAACGGCAGTCTTCGATTTGCTTTGCTGCGGGGAAGCCGGCTCGGACTTCTCTGCGGTCTCCGCGGCGCCCGGCCGCAGCTCGGCGAGGAAAGAGCGGAAGCCCAGCTCGCGGTACGCCTCGGCCAGCCGCTCCGTATCGGGAGCCTCCAGCCTCAGCTTCTCGGGCTCGAACTCGACGGGCACGTCGAGCCGGATCGTAGCCAGCCGCTTGGCCAGCATGATCTGGTCTCGGGCGGCCTCAATGTTGACCCGCTGCTTGCCCGAGAGAAGCTCCGTATGGGCCAGCAGGTTCTCAACGGTGCCGAACTGGCAGACGAGCTTGATCGCGCTCTTCTCGCCGATGCCCTGCACACCCGGAATATTGTCCGACGCGTCGCCCCACAGCGCAAGCACGTCGATCACGCGACACGGATCGTCGATGCCGTAATGCTCGCGTATCTGCTCGCAGCCGATGATCTCGATGCCGTCGGCCCCGCCCTTGCGCTGTTTGTAAATCCGGACCGCGGGCCGGATCAGTTGCCCGTAGTCCTTGTCGGGCGTTACCATGAACACCTCGTAACCTGCGGCGGCCGCTTTCTGCGACAGCGTGCCGATCACGTCGTCGGCTTCGTAGCCGGGAATCTCGAGCACCGGAATGCGCATCGCCTCGAGCACCTGCTTGATATACGGAACCGACGCGACGATGTCTTCGGGCGTCTCGCTGCGGTTGGCCTTGTAGTCGGCGTAGAGCTCGTGACGGAAATTGCCTCCCGGCGGATCGAACGCCACGCCGAGGTAATGCGGCCGCTCGCGCAGGATCAGGTCCTTGTGGACCTTGACGCACCCGAACACGGCCGACGTATTCACGCCGGCCGCATTGCGCATCGGCCGTCCGATAAAAGCATAGTAGAAACGAAAAATCAATGCGTAGGCATCGACCAGAAAAACTTTCTCCATAAACCCTCCGGTATGAACGCGGCGAGAACGTATCTGCCGCTCGATTATGCGTTCGATGAGCGCTGTTTTCGCGGAGATTTCCCCGCCGGGAGGACGTCCCCGCTCCGATCCGTGCCGAGCACTCATGCCGCGCGGCGCCCGCATAAGACCGCTGCGCGAATGTCTCCGCCAGAACTCGGTCCTCTTTCAAAAAACTCAGTCAGAACAGGCCCGTCCTCCTACCGGAGAGCCCGTCAATATTCCGCACGGGAAATTTCATCTCCGCTTCTCACGGATTATCGCCCGCGAACCACTCGGCGAACGACGTGGCCGTCTCGTGCAGCCGGACGCTGTGCAGCGTCACGCCCTCGGGCAGACGCGCCGCGATCCGGGCAGCGAAGTCGGCCACCATATTCTCGCAGGTAGGCTGGTAATCGGTTACCTCCAGTTTCGAGTAGCGGGAGCGGAGAGCCTCGACGAGCCCGGCGTTCGACTCGGTGCGCCGCATGACCAGTGCGTGATCGTAACGTCCGACGATCTGCTCCGCGACGATCCGCTTCAAGTCGCCGAAATCGATTACCATGCCGCACTTCGAATCCGACGGATCGTCTTTCGGACGGCCTTTGACCGTCACGAACAGGCGATACGAGTGACCGTGTATCTCGCGGCACGGACCGTCGTAACCGTCGAGCGTGTGCGCCATCTCGAACGAAAATTCCTTTGTCAGACGGATAACGGCCATAATCTACTCGTCTCCCAAGTTAGGTATCTCGACCTGACGACCGAACGACTCACTGAGCGAGATGAACGTCTCGGTCTGCGACACCTCGGGCAGTTGCAGGATATGGTCGAATATCGTGTGCATCAGGTGCTCGTTGTCCGTGCAGTAGAGCTTGACCAAAATGTTGTACTTGCCGGTAATGAAGTGGCATTCGGTAATCTCGGGCACCTGACGCAGCTTCTCGACCGTCAGCATGTTCTTGGTCGGGTCCGAAACCCGGATGCCGATAATGGCGCAGACATCGTAGCCGAGCGCTTTCGGATTGACCTCGAGTCTCGAACCCCGGATCACGCCGGCATCCTCGAGCTTCTTGACGCGCTGGTGGATCGCCGCGCCCGAAATACCGCACTCGCGCGCGATTTCCAGAAACGGCATCCGCGCGTTCTTGATCAGATACCCCAGTATTTTGCGATCGATCGCATCCAATGAAATCTTTGCCATAAATATTCCGTTCGTTAAGTTTAGTATACTCCCCGACCGCCGAGCCGGGACTTCCGCCCGCTTCCGCTCCGCGGAGCTAACGCAGTACGCCCAGCTCGCGTCCTACTTTCACGAAAGCGTCGACGCAGCGGTCCAGCTCCTGCTCGGTATGCCCGGCCGACACCTGCACGCGAATCCGCGCCTGATCCTTCGGAACGACCGGGTAGTAGAAACCCGTCACGTAAATGCCCTCGTCCAACAGGCGTGCCGCAAAGTCCTGCGACAGCTTCGCGTCGTAGAGCATTACGGCGCAGATCGCCGACTGCGTCGGCTTGATGTCGAACCCGGCCGCGAGCATCCGCCCCCGGAAACGCTCGACATTGACCGTCAAGCGGTCGTGCAGCGCGTCGCTCTCGGAGAGCATCCGGAACACTTCGATCCCCGCCCCGACGACAGCCGGCGGCAACGAGTTCGAGAAAAGGTACGGCCGCGAACGCTGGCGCAGCATCTCGACGATCTCCCGGCGACCGGTCGTGAATCCGCCGATCGCGCCTCCGAACGCCTTGCCGAGCGTGCCGGTAATGATATCGACCCGGCCCCGGAGACCGAACAACTCGGTTACTCCCCGGCCCGTAGGCCCTACGACACCCGCCGAGTGGCACTCGTCGACCATGACCAGCGCGTCGTAGCGCTCGGCCAGCGCGCAGATGCGGTCCATCGGAGCGACATTGCCGTCCATCGAGAAGACTCCGTCGGTAACGATTACCCGGAACCGCTGGGCCTGAGCCAGCTTCAGGCAACGCTCCAACTCGTCCATGTCGGCGTTCGCATAGCGGTAGCGTACGGCCTTGCACAGCCGGACTCCGTCGATGATCGACGCATGGTTCAGCGCATCGGAGATGATCGCGTCCCGCTCGTCGAGCAGCGGCTCGAACACGCCGCCGTTCGCGTCGAAACACGCGGCATAGAGAATCGTGTCTTCCGTGCCGAGGAACTGGGAAAGGCGTTCCTCAAGCTGGCGGTGCAGGGTCTGCGTGCCGCAGATGAACCGCACGGAAGCCATGCCGAAGCCCCATTCGTCAATGGCTTTCTTGGCGGCCTCCATCACTTCC
>ENA-UESG01002151-UESG01002151.1-human-gut-metagenome-genome-assembly--contig:-NODE-2151-length-10630-cov-2.811997_pt1 | contig 10630 bp, 7 predicted proteins | sample MGYA00243002_ERZ508003 | MGnify/ENA primary metagenome ERZ508003 (study PRJEB26167, sample SAMN06115514) | human gut metagenome | host: Homo sapiens | place: China:Shanxi | collected 2015-12-02... | reverse complement strand
AGACCTATCAGGATGTCGGCGGCGTCAAACATCATTTCGACGACCGCGAGGAGGTTCGCCGGGCGATGGGACTGGAATAGAAGAAACGGACTGCGACATGAAACGCCTTTTGCTTTTGCTCCCGCTTTTATGCACGGCCGTGGCGGCTCGGGACCCGAGCGCGCTGGGCATGCGCGTCGATACGATCGTCGCCGGCCGCGACACCGTGACCGGCGAGCGTCTTTCGGCCGTGCGGTACGGTTTTACTTCTCGGTATGCGGTTTCCGGTTTCGACGCCCGTCCCGAGGGCGATTGGGCGATCTGTCAGTTGAGCAAGCTGGCGCCGATGTGCAAGTATATCCAGTCTTTCGGCAAACTGATCGGGTGGAATATGCGTACGGGGGAAGTTCGCTGGGCGCAGGACGTTCGGTATCCTGGGGGAGGCGCATACCAGAACTCCGTGAGGCTTTGCGGAGACGTTCTGGTCCAATCCGACGGCCTCCGAAACCGGTGTTTCGATGCGACGGGCGGCGAGTTGTTGTCCGGGAACGGTTACGGACTGTATTATCTGAGCGATGCCGGCATCGCTTTGGGGTACGATAAAGTCCGGCCGCAGCAACTCAAGGGAATCGATTTGAGAACGGGAGAGGAGTTGTGGACGCGGGAATTGAAGTTTCATGGAGACCGGTGGAATCAGGTGATCGCGGGCGACTCGGCGGTTCTGATTTCCGCGGCAGGACTCCATTGGGTCGGTCTGTATTCGGGACAGGGGTGGGATCGTCCGTTGCGGACGTTCCGGAATTCGCTGAGCGATACGAAGCATCCCCTGACTTCCAATGTGATTCTCTCGGGTTCGATGCTTTCGGAGCCCGTTTTGTATCAGGCGTCCTGCGACAGTATGTTCGCATTCGATCTCCGGGGGAACGTTCTGTGGGCGACCCCGCTGCCCGATGGCAAGTCGGGCATATCGCGGATTTACGAGACGGATACTACGATTGTTCTGGTCAATAAAGGGGTGGCCGGCTCGGCGTACGGGCCGGTGCCTTACGGATTGGCATATATGGCGATTTTCGCCAAGCAAGACGGCCGGATGACGTTTTTCAAAGGAATCGGAGAGACAAAGGAAGACGCCGTCTACTTTTCGATTCCTTGGTCGGACGACCGCCTGCTGTTGGCGGGAAAAAAAAGAATAGCGCTTTACGCGAAAAACGGGGAATTGCTGGCCGAGAATACCTTGGCTACCGTTTCCGAGGGAGAAATCCATTCTATCTTTTCCGACGAGTGCGATTGGTTCGCTCCGGAGAGCGGGGGATTCCGGCCCGTAGTGGACCGAGAGGACGAGTGGGCGATCCGGACCGACGACGGATGGCTGGCCGTGCTTGACGATAGCCTGAGAATACGGCGACAGTACGTTACGGATGCCCTGATCTTTTGTTTCGCCCGTGTCGGCGATCTGAGCGTTTTGTACGACAAAGAGCTGACCCGTTTGGTGGGATCGGACGGGAAAGTCCGGGCGGAAATGAAGGTGGGCGTGCCGGTATCTCTGCATGCGCCGGTTTTGTACTGCATCATGGACCAGAACTCGCTGGTGAAAGTCGATCTGAGTCCGTCGCTCGGACGCGACTGGAACGATCCTGATCCTTTCGAAAAAGCGTTCGTCGCCGACAATCGATGGAATCATTAGAAAACGTGTAGTTTATGCTATACCATTTGGTCAAATATTTCTCGCAGCATTTCGACATTCCCGGCGTGGGGATGTTTCTCTCGTTGTCGTTCCGCGCGGCGATGGCGATCATTCTGGCGCTGACGATCGGCATGATTTTCGGCCGGAAGATCATCCGCCTGCTGCAGCGCCGACAGATCGGCGAGGAAGTGCGCAATCTCGGCCTCGAGGGGCAGCTTCAGAAACGGGGCACGCCGACGATGGGCGGTCTGATCATTCTGCTGTCGATTCTGGTTCCGATCCTCCTGCTGGGCGATCTGACGAACGTCTATACGCAGCTGATGATCGTCTCGACCGTATGGCTGGGGCTGATCGGCTTTCTGGACGACTACATCAAGGTGTTCCGCAAGCGGAAGGAAGGTCTCAGCGGCCGGTACAAGATCGTCGGTCAGGTCGGACTCGGCGTTATCGTGGGCTGCGCGATGTGGCTCAGTCCGCAGATCGTCGTCAAGGAGAAGCTCGAAGGCAAGTCGCCTCGCGCCCAGATCGAGTACGTGACCGAGAACGGCCAGAGCAGTCCGGTCTATGTGACGCCGGCTGAGAAAAGCGTCAGGACGACGATCCCGTTCGTCAAGAACAACGAGTTCGACTACCACTGGCTGATTCCGGGCGACGGTCCCCGCTCCGAGCGGTGGAGCTGGATCGCCTACGTGGCGGTCGCGATTCTGGTCATTACGGCCGTGTCGAACGGGGCGAATCTGACCGACGGACTCGACGGGCTGGCCTCGGGCGTGTCGGCCACGATCGTTGTGACGCTCGGCATATTGGCCTATCTGTCGGGCAACGTGATTTATGCCGATTACCTGAATATCATGTACATTCCGTCGAGCGGCGAGCTGGTCGTCTATGCGGCGGCCTTCGCCGGGGCGCTGTTCGGCTTCCTGTGGTACAACTGTTATCCGGCGCAGGTATTTATGGGCGACACGGGAAGCCTGGCCATCGGCGGGATCATCGCCGTGTTCGCGCTGCTGATCCGCAAGGAACTGCTGCTGCCGATCCTGTGCGGAATCTTCTTCGTCGAGAGCCTGTCGGTCATTTTTCAGGTCGGCTGGTTCAAATATACGAAAAGACGTTACGGTGAGGGCCGGCGCGTGCTGTTGATGGCTCCGCTGCATCACCACTATCAGAAAAAAGGATATTTCGAGTCGAAGATCGTCGTGCGTTTTTGGATCGTGCAGTTGCTGCTGGCGGCCGTTACGCTCGTTACGCTTAAAATCAGATAGCCATGCCGAAGATTGTCGTGTTGGGAGGAGGTGAGAGCGGCTGCGGGGCGGCCGTGCTGGCCCGCGTGAAAGGATTCGACGTATTCCTGTCGGATATGGGCGTTATCGCGCCCAAGTATAAAGCATTGCTTGCCGAATGGAACGTGCCCTACGAAGAGGGACAGCATACGGCCGGGCGGATACTCGATGCCGACCGGGTCGTCAAGAGCCCCGGCATTCCCGACAAGGCGCCGATGATGAAGGTGGTCCGCGAACGCGGAATTCCGGTCGTGTCCGAAATCGAGTTCGCCGCCCCGTACACATCGGCCCGCACGATCTGCGTCACGGGCAGCAACGGCAAGACGACCACGACGACGCTGACCTACGAGATTCTGCGTCGCGCGGGCGCGAACGTCGCTCTGGGGGGCAACATAGGCCGGAGTTTCGCGCTGTCGGTCGCCACGGAGCGGCGCGACTGGTACGTGATCGAGCTGAGCAGCTTTCAGCTCGACGGGTGCTACGATTTCCGGGCCGACATCGGGGTGCTGACGAACATTACGCCCGATCATTTGGACCGGTACGAGTACCGGCTGCAGAACTATGTCGACAGCAAATTCCGCATCCTGCGCAACCAGCGTCCGCAGGACTGCTTTATCTATTGCGCCGACGATCCGCTGACGCTCGAGAATCTGCCGAAGCATCCGCTCTCCATGCGGACGCTCCCGTTCAGCGTCCGGCGCGGCGATTGCGCCGCCGTGTTGCGCGACGGGACGATACGGGCCGAGGCTGCCGGCCGCCGGCTGGAAATTCCGGTTTCCGAGCTTCGGATCAAAGGGATGCATAACACATACGATGCGATGGCGGCCGTGCTGGCCGCTCTGTCCGCCGGGATCGAGCCGGACGCGATTCTGCCGACGCTCCGCTCGTTCGAGGGAGTCGAGCACCGGCTGGAGCCTTGCGGCGAGATCGACGGCGTCGAGTACGTGAACGACTCGAAGGCGACGAACGTCGATTCGGTATGGTACGCTCTGGAGAGCATGACGCGGCCGGTCGTGTGGATCGCCGGCGGAACCGACAAGGGCAACGACTATTCGAGACTGTACGATCTGGCCGGAGCGAAAGTCAAGGCGCTCGTCTGCATGGGCGTCGACAACGAGAAGCTGATCCGTGCCTTCGACGGGCGCATTCCCCGCATCGAGGACACGCACTCGCTCGACGACGCGATGGCTGCGGCGCGGGCTGCGGCTTCCTCCGGCGATACGGTGCTGCTTTCGCCGGCTTGCGCGAGCTTCGACCTGTTCAAGAATTACGAGGAACGGGGGCGTCAGTTCAAGGAGTGGGTGGCGACGCTCTCGCAGAAGCACCGTTGACGACAGCCGTGCCGGGGCTCGCCTTCCGGAGGCGGGAGGGCCGACGGGACGAAATGTCCGGATCGTGCGGACGGGGAGAATTTCCTGCATCCGGAGCCTCCCGGCGGAGCGGACGGGATGTGGTCCGGAGAAGCGATGTCCCGGAGCGAGGCTTGCGGTCGTGCGTATTCGTCCGGGCCGTTTCTCGGTACGGATGGGGGCAGCGGCCCTGCCGGGGACGCGCACGAGGAATTAAAAGAGAACCGATGGAATGGAACTGAACGGGAATATCCGGAAAATGGAAACGCGGGGGCTTTCGGCCGAATCGGCCGAAAAGCCGGGGTTTTTCGACCGTTTTTTCGGGGGAGACCGCGTGCTGTGGGTGATTATCGCGATTCTGTCGGTCGCTTCGCTGCTCGTGATCTTCTCGTCGACGGCGTCGATGGCCTACCGTAAGGCCGGGGGCGACACGTCGCATTACTTTTTCGCCCAGTTGAAGTTCATCGTGCTCGGATTCGCCGCGATGATCGCGGTGCACCGACTCAACTACCAGCGCTATGCGCGGCCCCGGCTGCTGGCTCTGGTGTTCGTCGCCGCGCTGCTGTTCATGCTGCTGACCTTTTTTATCGGGGTCAACCTGAACAGCGCGTCGCGCTGGATTCGGATTCCGGTGATCGGCGTGACGTTCCAGCCTTCCGACTTCTTGCGCATCGCGCTGATAGCGATCCTCGCGCAGCAGCTGGCCAAGCGCCAGCGCTTCATCCATCGGATTCCGCTGCTTCCGGCGCTCACCGTGCGAGGCTGGCGCAAGAACCCCCGGAAAAATCTCGATATTCTCACGCAGACGACCCTTCCCGTGCTGGGACCGATCGCGATTGCCTGCGGGGCGATTTTCATGTCGAACTTTTCGACGGCGGCCATTACGTTCTGCACCTGCTGCATCATGCTTTACATGGGGCGCGTGCGCGTGCGGGAGCTGTGGCGTCTCGTCGCGCTGGTGGTCGTCGCGCTGGTGCTGGCCGTTTCGTTCATGTACGTTTTCGACATCGGGCGCTCGCACACCTGGGTCAACCGGCTGGGGATCGGCTCGCTGCTCGGCGAGACGGAGCAGGTCGCCGAGCAGAGCGACGACGACAATCTGCAGCAGGAGCAGGCGCGCATCGCGATCGCCTCGGGCGGACTGCTGGGCAAGGGGCCCGGCAACAGCACCCAGCGCTCGAACCTGCCGCACTCCTATTCCGACTTCGCCTATGCGTTCATTGTCGAGGAATACGGCTTCGTGGGCGCCATGGGCATTTTGTTTTTGTACCTTTGCATTTTCTTCCGGGGCATCGTGACCTTCCGGCGGTGCGGAACGGCATTCCCGAGTCTGCTCGTGCTGGGGCTGTGCCTGATGATTACGTTTCAGGCGATCTGCAACATGCTCGTGTCGGTGTGCATCTTTCCCGTGACGGGTCAGACGCTGCCGCTGATCAGCCTCGGCGGGTCGTCGATCGTGTTCACCTGCGTGGCGCTCGGGCTGATTCTGGGCATCAGCCGTCAAGTCAAGGAGCAGTCGCTGGACCGGCCCCGGGGAGAGACGATGCTCGACTGAGCGGGCCGGCGGACGGATATTCCGAATCCGAAGCCCGGCCGGTCGGCGAATCGGCGAGGGAGGGGAGAAAGGGGCCTGAATCCCGTTACGGCGGGACAGGCGGAGCGACGTCCCGGCCGGATGTCGGACAGGATTTTTTTATTCGATCTATCAAGTTGAAACGCAAAATGAGCGAGGAACGCAAATTGAAAGTCATACTGAGCGGCGGAGGCACGGGAGGCCATATCTATCCGGCCGTCGCCGTCGCCGAGGCGCTCGGACGCCGGCTGGGCGACCGCGTGGACGTCTTGTTCGTCGGGGCCGAGGGCAAGATGGAGATGGAGAAGGTGCCGGCGCTCGGCTATCCGATCGTCGGCCTGCCCGTGGCGGGGCTGCAGCGGCGGCTGACGCTGCGCAACCTGACCGTTCCGGTTAAGGTGCTCGCGTCGTTGGTCAAGGCCCGGCGGGTGATCCGCCGCTTCGGGGCCGATGTGGCCGTCGGCTTCGGGGGATACGCCAGCGCTCCGGTGCTGTGGAGCGCGCAGCGGATGGGCATTCCGACGCTGATTCAGGAGCAGAACTCCTATGCGGGCGTTACGAACAAGCTGCTTGCATCGCGGGCCCGGCGCATCTGCGTAGCTTACGAGGGCATGGAGCGCTTTTTCCCTGCCGATCGGATCGTGCTGACGGGCAATCCGCTGCGCGGCCGTTTCGCCGCTTTCGGGGACGCCGCCGCGCTGAAAGCCGAGGCGCTGGCCCATTTCGGGCTGGAGGCCGGCAAACCGGTCGTGCTGGTCGTCGGGGGAAGCCTCGGCACCCGGACGTTGAACGAGGCGATGAAGGCCCATGCGGATGAGATCGTGCGCGAGGGTCGGTTTCAGGTTATCTGGCAAACCGGGAAGTATTACGAACGGGAGATGGACGAGTTCATGCGCGGCCGCGATGCGCGCGGCATCTGGCGAGGGGCCTTCATCGAACGGATGGACTTGGCCTATGCAGCGGCCGACGTCGTCGTCGCCCGTTCCGGGGCAGGCACCGTCTCGGAGCTCTGCCTGGTCGGCAAGGCGGTCGTTTTCGTGCCTTCGCCCAACGTGGCCGAGGATCATCAGACCAAGAACGCCATGGCGCTCGCAGATCGGGGGGCCGCGCTCGTTGTGCCCGACCGCGAGGCCGTCGCCCGGGTATTCTCCGAGGTCGGGCGGCTGCTGGCCGACGATGCGGTACGCTCGGAAATGGAAAAGAACATACGCGCGCTGGCCGTCGCCGACTCGGCCGACCGCGTGGCGGACGAAATACTGAAAGTCGTAAAACGATCGGAATGAAATACGGGAAAGTCTATTTTCTGGGCATAGGCGGAATCGGCATGAGCGCCGAGGCGCGCTATTTTCTGCACGAAGGCCGGCGCGTGGCCGGCTACGACCGCACGCCTTCGGAGCTGACGGCCGAGCTGCGGCGCGAGGGCGCCGAAGTGACCTATGACGAGTCGACCGACGCGATACCGGCCGGCTTCCGCAGCAGCGACGATACGCTGGTCGTCTATACGCCGGCGATCCCCGAAGATCATCCGCAGCTGCGCTTCTTTCGCGACGGCGGTTTCGAGGTCGTCAAGCGCTCGCGGTTGCTCGGCGCGATTTCGGAGGGAAAGTACGTGATGGCCGTTGCCGGCACGCACGGCAAGACGACCACTACGACGATGGCCGCTTGGTTCAACCGTGTCGCCGGAGGAGGAGGCAGCGCCTTTCTGGGCGGCATATCGAAGAATTTCGGGAGCAATCTGGTGCTGGGATCCGGGCCGCGCTTGGTCGTCGAGGCCGACGAGTTCGACCGCTCGTTTTTGCAGCTGCATCCCGATGCGGCCGTCGTGACGGCGGCCGATGCCGACCATTTGGACATTTACGGCACGCACGAGGCGGTGAAGGAGGCTTTCGCGCAGTTCGTCGCGCAGATCAAGCCCGGCGGAGCGCTGATCGATCTGCGCAATCCGGAGATTTCGGTTTACCGGTACGGCTACGACGGGCCCTGCGATTTCTATGCCGACCGGATCCGCGTGCTCGACGACGGGCGGTATCGCTTCGATCTGGTTTTCCCCGACCGCAGGCTGGAGGAGTGTACGCTCGGCATTCCGGGGCGCGTCAACGTGGAGAATTGCGTGGCCGCCGCCGCGTTGCTCTGGGTTGCCGGGTTCGACGAGCGGAAGCTCCGCGAGGCGATCGCCTCGTTCTCGGGAGTCCGGAGGCGGTTCGATTTCTACGTCAACGAGCCCGGTCGGGTCTATATGGACGATTATGCGCATCATCCCAACGAGTTGCGGGCGGCGATCGGTTCCCTGCGCGAGATGTTTCCCGGCCGGAAGCTGACCGTCGTATTTCAGCCGCACCTTTACACCCGCACGCGGGATTTCTGCGAGGAATTCGCCTCGGCGCTTTCGCTGGCGGACCGGGTGCTGCTGCTGCCGATCTATCCGGCGCGCGAAGAGCCGATCGAGGGCGTCCGTTCCGAGATGCTGCTGCCGCTGCTGACCGTTCCCGCGCGTGTCGTGTCCAAGGACGGACTGCTCGATGCGATCCGGGACGAGAATCCGGAACTGCTCGTGACTTTCGGCGCAGGGGACATCGACCGCTTTTGCGGCCGGATCGCGGAGACGCTGTCCGTCCCGGGTCGGCCCGCCGCGAAAGCCGATTGAGAGATTTCCTGCGGTTCCCGGCCGGCAGACCGGAGATTTTCCGGCCCGAATTTCGCGGATACCGCGATTGTGCTTAATTTTGAACGGAACGAATCGGGTCTTCTTGCCGGAGAAGACCGGAACGAAAAATAGCGTCGTGTTTTGAAAAGGCCGCTCGTCATAACCCTGAACGTGCTTTCGTGGACCGCCATCCTCGTCTATCTGCTGCTGTCGTCGCGCTACATGCGCGAGCGGAAGCAGCAGAGACCGTGCCGCGAGGTGCGTGTCGTGGTGCTCGACAGCGCCGAGCGCGGGTTCATCACGCCGGCCATGGTGCGGGGATGGTTCGCCTCGGAGAAGATTCCGCTGGTCGGACGCGAGCTCTCGTCGATCAATACGCTCGAACTGGAGCGTTTCGTCCGGCGGAGGGGGTATGTCCGTTCGGCCCGCGTCTATGCGTCGATCGACGGCGTCCTGACGATCGAGATCGCCCAGCGGAAGCCCGTTATGCGGTTCAATACCGACGACGGATATAACTTTTACGTGACCGACGACGGTTATGTCCTGCCGCAGCAGAGACAGTTCTCCAGCTATGTCCCGATCGTGACGGGCCGTTTCGAGCTGCCGTTTCCCCGCGACTATGTCGGGCCGCTCGACTCGCTGGCCGGATGCAGCGAAAAAAAAGTGGGGAAAAATTATTTGTTTTTGGCTAAACTGATTAATTTTGTGAAATTCGTCGGTTATGATGACTTCTGGAATGCGTTCATCGTGCAGATTTGCGTGAACGGCACTGATCCTCAGACCGAAGACGAGCCTCAGGTGGAGATCGTGCCCCGGGCGGGCGATCAGGTGATCGCGCTCGGAGGGATCGACGCGTATGAGCAGAAGCTCGACAAGCTGATGAGCTTTTACCGCAAGGCGGTGCTTTACGAGGGATGGGACCGTTACCGGTACGTGAATTTGAAATACAAGGATCAGATTGTCTGCGTCAAATAATATGGAAAACAGAGTGGAAAACGGAGATTACGTCGTTGCGATCGATTTGGGAACCAACACGGTGGTCACGGTCGTCGGTACGAAAGATGAGGACGGCCGGATCCGGATCGTGGACCGGGAGGTTTCCCCCGTGCAGGGGATGGGCATGGTCCGCGGCGAGATCAAGAACATCGAGCTTGTCTCGCAGAGCATCAAGGCAACCGTAGCGGCCATCGAGCAACGGCAGCAGATCCGGATCACGGAGGCTTACGCCGGCGTTTCGGGCCAGCATATCCGTTGCGTGAAACATCCGTACCATGTGTTCAGCCGGGGCGGCGAGATCCGTCAGGAGGACGTGCAGCATCTGCACGACAGCATGCGCAACGTGCCGGCTCCCGAGGGGGAAAAGATACTGCAGATCATTCCGCAGAGCTATGTCGTCGACGACGAGGAGGAAACCTCGAGCCCGGTGGGCACGTTCGGCACCAAACTCGCCTCGACGTTCAACATTCTGCTGGGCGACTCGACGGCGATCAGCCGGGTCGAGATGGCGCTCAAGCGCGGCGGAATCGCTCCGCTGGGCCTGTTCCTGAATGCCGTGGCTTCGGCCGAGGCGGTGCTTTCCGAGGACGAAAAGCAGGAGGGCGTCGCCGTGATCGACATCGGGGGCGGCACGACCGACGTGACCGTCTACGAGAAGAATATCATCCGCCATGTGGGGATCGTCCCGATGGGCGGCAACGTGGTCAATAAGGATATCCGCTCCTACGGAATACTCGAGAAGCACGTCGAGAGCCTCAAGACCCGTTACGGCGGGGCGATGCGCGAGAAGGCCCAGCCCGACAAGTTCATCACCACGCCCGGCCTGAGCGCGAAGGCGCCCAAGGAGATTTCGTGCCAGAATCTGGCCGCGATCATCGAAGCCCGCATGCAGGATATCATCGATTTCGCGGTCGAGGAGATCAAAAAGTCGGGATACCAGAACAAACTCTCCGCAGGCGTCGTACTGACGGGCGGGGGCGCGCAGTTACGCGATTTGGACGCGCTGTTCAAAAGCTATACGGGCATGGACGTCCGCGTGGCGGGCCCCGAAGCGGTGCTCGCGGCCGATAGTCCTGACGAGGCGACGGGTCCCGACATGTCGACGGCCGTCGGAATTCTGGCCAG
>ENA-UESG01002148-UESG01002148.1-human-gut-metagenome-genome-assembly--contig:-NODE-2148-length-10642-cov-3.485376_pt1 | contig 10642 bp, 6 predicted proteins | sample MGYA00243002_ERZ508003 | MGnify/ENA primary metagenome ERZ508003 (study PRJEB26167, sample SAMN06115514) | human gut metagenome | host: Homo sapiens | place: China:Shanxi | collected 2015-12-02... | reverse complement strand
TGTCGCCGTAGGCGACTGTGGGATTTTATGGGATGCGGGGCGGGGCAGTCATGGGGGAAATTCTGGGAAAGCCGCCCCTGAGGGACGGCTTTCGACGTATAAAGCGCGTTGTGGCACTAATGCCGGCGTATCTCAGCCGCGCACAAGCTTCTTGTGCAGGCGGTGCGGGCGGGCCGCATCTTCACCGAGTCGGGCCACCTTGTTCTCCTGGTAGGCCTGGAAGTTGCCTTCGAACCAGTACCACTTGGCCGGGTTGTCGTCGTCGCCTTCCCACGCGAGGATATGCGTGGCGACGCGGTCGAGGAACCAACGGTCGTGAGAGATCACCACAGCGCAGCCAGGGAATTCGAGCAGTGCGTTTTCGAGGGATTCCAGGGTCTCGACGTCCAGATCGTTGGTGGGCTCGTCGAGCAGCAGCAGGTTGCCGCCCTGCTTCAGGGTCAGGGCCAGGTTCAGACGGTTGCGCTCACCACCGGAGAGCACGCCGGTCAGCTTCTGCTGGTCGGCGCCCTTGAAGCCGAAGCTGGCCACGTAGGCGCGGGTCGGCACCTCCACACCGGCCACCTCGATGAAGTCGAGGCCGCCGGACACGGCTTCCCACAGGTTCTTGTTCGGGTCCAGGCCTTCACGGTTCTGGTCCACGTAGCTGATTTTGACGGTGTCGCCGATCTTCAGTTCACCGCTGGTCAGCGGTTCCAGGCCCACGATGGTCTTGAACAGCGTGGACTTACCCACGCCGTTCGGGCCGATCACGCCGACGATGCCGTTGCGCGGCAGCGTGAAGGACAGGTCGTCGATGAGCACGCGATCGCCGAAAGCCTTGTGGATGTGGTTGGCTTCCAGCACGGTGGAGCCCAGGCGCGGGCCGGCCGGGATCTGGATCTCGGAGAAGTCGAGCTTCTTGTTGTTGCGTGCCTCGTTCTCCATCTGGTCGTAACGTTCCAGACGGGCCTTGTTCTTGGCCTGACGGGCTTTGGGCGAGGAGCGCACCCAGTCGAGCTCGTTCTTCAGTCGCTTGGCGAGCTTGGCGTCCTTGGCGCCCTGGATCTCCAGACGCTTGGCCTTGGTCTCCAAGTAGGTGGAGTAGTTGCCCTTGTACGGGTACAGGTGGCCGCGGTCGACCTCGCAGATCCATTCGGCCACATTGTCCATGAAGTAACGATCGTGGGTGACGGCGATGACGGCGCCCTTGTACTGGTGCAGGAACTGTTCCAGCCACAGGATGGACTCGGCGTCCAGGTGGTTGGTGGGCTCGTCGAGCAGCAGCAGGTCCGGGGCCTCGATCAGCAGCTTGCACAGGGCCACACGGCGGCGCTCGCCACCGGAGCACACGTTGACCGGGGTATCCGGGTCCGGGCACTGCAGGGCGTCCATCGCCTGCTCAAGCTGGGAGTCGAGGTCCCAGCCGTCGGCGGCGTCGATCTCGGTCTGCAGCTTGCCCATCTCTTCCATCAGGGCGTCGAAGTCGGCGTCCGGATTGGCCATCTCCTCACCGATTTCATTGAATCGGGCGACCTTCTCGGCAATCGGGCCGAACGCCATCTTGATGTTCTCGCCCACGGTCTTGGTGTCGTCCAGCGGCGGCTCCTGCTGCAGGATGCCGACCGTGAAGCCCGGGGTCAGGCTGGCCTCGCCGTTGCTCACGGTCTCCAGGCCGGCCATGATCTTGAGCAGGGTGGACTTACCCATGCCGTTCGGGCCCACGACGCCGATCTTTGCGCCGGGCAGGAAGCTCAGGGTCACGTCATCGAGAATCACGCGGTCGCCGTAAGACTTGCGGGCCTTGATCATCTGAAATACGAATTCTGCCATGTTGTGCAGTTACTCCTTAAAAAGGGGTTGGAATTCCGCTGTTTCTTTAGTCTTTAGTTTGTGATGGATACGCTGTGTGCAGCGCGGAGCACGCCCCCCCGAATCACGGATCGCGGTGCGCCGCGTCAGGCCTGTGCCGCCCTGTCCGCATAACGATCGAATCCACGCCAAACCACCGCCCACCATGGTATCGGAAGGGCTGGAATGGCGGGCGTCGCTATGGCTTGGAGGGGTAATGGATGGGCCTGACATTGCCGTGGCGCGACGCGCCGGGCGGCGCGCCGTGGTCCAGTGATGCTGTAGTATATCCTCTTGTGCTTCATTGAGGTACAGATGGCCCCGTAGCTCAGTTGGTTAGAGCGCCGCCCTGTCACGGCGGAGGTCACCGGTTCAAGTCCGGCCGGGGTCGCTGGAATGGTTATGAAGCCCGGATTATCCGGGTTTTTGACTGTTCATGGCTCTGTAGCTCAGTTGGTAGAGCGAGCGACTGAAAATCGCTAGGTCAACGGATCGACGCCGTTCGGAGCCACCACAATGAAGCCCCGCCTTGTGCGGGGCTTTTGCATATCCGTCACGTATCTACTCCGGCGGGCTGGCCGGTCAATGCAAAGGCTCGCGTTCGCCAACAACTGTCTTCCTCGCCGCAACTATGCACGCCAACAGCACCAATGCGAACATCGGGTTAGGGTTAAATAAAGAAACGTGGGTCTTATCCGCGCGTGTCATGGTCGGTGCGATCGTCCGCCCCAGCCGTTTCTGGGGCTGTGGCGCTCATAGAGTCAGTATTGCAGAAAAAGCACCTGCGAAATGCGCGTGCGAAGGGAATCGTGTGGGACGGCACGTGATTTTGCCGATTTTCGACGTGCCGTCCCACAGCGTTCGAAGAACGCCCTCAGAGCTGAGGGCAAAGAACGGCTCTATTCTGCGGTTCTCGGCTTATGTCATGCGGGATAGCAGATACGTCAAACGATTGATGTATCTGCTATCCCACACTTCTGTGGGACGGCAGATGAACAATGGTAAAAACCGCGTGCCGTCCCACAAAAAGGAATCAGGCCTGCCACCATTGGCGCAGGGGGTACCACTTGCCGTCCGGGTGGGCCACGCGATCCGGCTTGACGGCCAAGAACTGGTGAATCTGGATGCCGTCGAGCTCGAAGTTCAGAGCGCAGGCGGCCATGTACATACCCCATACCTTGGCGCGTTCAAAGCCGACCTGCTTGACCGCGTCGTCCCAATGCTCGGAGAGGTTCTGGTTCCAGTGATGCAGGGTGAGCGCGTAGTGCTGGCGCAGGTTCTCCTGATGCACCACGTTGAAGCCGGCGTCATGGATGCACGATTCGATGAAGCCGGGCGCGCCGAGATCACCGTCCGGGAAGATGTAACGGTCGAGGAATTCGTCGGTACCGGGCTTGCCGTGAGGCTTGTCATGGCTGATGGTGATCTGGTGGTTCAGCAGTCGGCCCATCGGCTTCAGAAGGCGGAACATCTCTTCGAAGTAGCTCTGGTAGTTCTTGACGCCTACGTGCTCCATCATGCCGATCGAGCAGATACCGTCGAAGTCGTGCTCAGGCACCTCGCGGTAGTCCTGCACACGCACTTCGGCCAGATCCTGCAGCCCTTCACAGGCGATCCATTCGTTGGCGTACGCGGCCTGTTCCTTGGAAAGGGTGACGCCGAGCGCCTTGATGCCGCGACGGGCGGCGGTGATGACCATCGAACCCCAGCCGCAGCCGATGTCCAGTAAGCGCTGGCCGGGCTGCAAGTCCAGTTTGTCGAGAATCAGGCGCAGTTTGTTGGCCTGTGCGTCTTCAAGGCTCATGTGTTCGTTGTCGAATACCGCGCAAGTGTAGGTCATGGAGGATCCAAGGAAGTCGGCGTAGAACTCGTTGGACATGTCGTAGTGGAAGCTGACGGTTTCCGAATCGGCCTTTTCGGTGTGCGGCATCAGGCCACGCTTGATACGGGCGAACTTGCTCGGGCCCTCGGTGGCGGGCACCGGCGGCTTCTTGAAGCCATGGCTCAGGATGCCGGCAGATACGCGGGCAATTGATGTGGGAGTGAGTGGGCGAACGTATTTGGACAGCGACACCAGCTTGCGCATCGCCGGATACGGGTCGGCGTAGTCAATGCCGTCCACGTCGAAATCGCCCAGAATGTATGAGCGCACGATGCCGATTTCATTCGGGTGCGCGAGTAGCTGGTACATGCAGTTCGGCGTGGCGATTTTGACCTTCAAATCCGCGTCTGCCGGGCCGAAATGCGAGCCGTCGAAAGCGTCGATACGAACGGGAGTGGCGGGGTCGAGAAACAGGGACGCCATCTCGCCGACCGTCATAGCCTTGCCATTTGCCATTATCTACCTCATTCTCTTATGATGATCACCCCAACTGTCGAGGTATCTTAGTCCTCTTCAGGAGACTGAAACCGTTGAATACACCATCTGGTGAACCAGTTCGCGTTCGGCTGATGAAGCACGAATGGAATTAGGCATCTCGCATATTGATTGCGCTACGCGCGAAGTAGGCGGATGAGAGACGAGTTTCTCGGAGAGCGTCAGATGACTCCGGAAAATGGTCTTATCGTTGAGATTTCGGGCGATGGAACTGGTTTGGTCAATGGACAATACTTCGACAAGTGCGGAATTCCGCCATTTCTTGCCATTATTTTCAGTGTTGTTCTTTCAGCGTGTTTTCAGGTGAGTAGACTGGGGAACCGTTGGACCACTCAAAGACAGAGTGGACCACCAGTTAAGACACTAGCTCAAAAGGAGAGCCCCTATGGTGTACCGCATGATTTTCAACCAGACTGCATACTTCGGACGTGGCGCGATCAAGGAGATTCCGGCCGTCGCCAAGCAGCACGGCTTCACCAAGGCATTTATCGTCACCGACCCGGTGCTGCTGGAGACCGGCACCGCCGAGAAGGTCACCAAGGTTCTGGATGAGGCCGGCCTGCCGTACGAGGTGTTCTCCAACGTCAAGCCGAACCCGCCGGTCGAGTGCATCAAGGACGGCGTCGCCAAGTTCGCCGAGTCCGGTGCGGACTTCCTGATCGGCCTGGGCGGTGGCTCCCCGCAAGACACCTGCAAGGGCATCGGCATCATCACCGCCAACCCGGAGTTCGCCGACGTGCTTTCTCTGGAAGGCGTCGCGGATACCAAGAACCCGTCCGTCCCGATCTTCGGCGTGCCGACCACCGCCGGCACCGCCTCGGAGACGACCATCAACTACGTGGTCACCGACACGGCCAACAAGCGCAAGTTCGTGGCTGTCGACCCGCACGACATCCCGATCGTCGCTTTCGTGGACCCGGATCTGACCGACTCGATGCCGCGCGGCCTGAAGGTCGCCACCGGACTTGACGCCCTGACCCACGCCATCGAGGGTTACATTACCCCGGGTGCCTGGAGCCTGTCCGACTGCCTGTCCATGCAGACCATCCGCATGATTGCCAAGAACCTGGCCAAGTCCGCCGACGGCGACATTCCGGCCGGCGAGCAGATGGCCTACGCGTCCTACATCACCGGTATGGCCTACTCCAACGTGGGCCTCGGTCTGGTGCACGGCATGGCTCACCCGCTGGGCGGCCGTCTGGGCGTGGCCCACGGTGTGGCCAACGGTATTCTGCTGGCCCCGGTCATGGAATACAACAAGGACTTCACCGGTGAGAAGTACCGCGACATCGCCGATGCGTTCGGTGTTGAGGACGCCTACACCGGCGACCTGGAGAAGGTGCGCGAAGAGGCCGTGCAGGCCGTCCACAAGCTGACCGTGGATCTGAAGAACCCGACCACGATTTCCGAAGTGGGCGCCACCGAGGCCGACCTTGAGCCGCTGGCTCACGATGCCTTCAACGACGTGTGCACCCCCGGCAACCCGCGTCAGGCAACCGAAGAGGACATCCTCGCGATTTACAAGTCGCTGATGTGATCAGTCAATGACAGTAAACATTAGCTCCCTCTGATGAGGGAGCTGTCAGCGTAGCTGACTGAGGGAGAGAAGTTGCGGCGTAGCCGCTGAATAATAGGTATCGGCCTGCGTCCGATTCAATGTTTTAGCGACTGCGTCGCAGTCTCTTCCTCAGTCTCACTTCATTCGACAGCTCCCTTATCAGAGGGAGCTTGCATAAGCAGAGGGGGCTCGTATATCTAGCTACTTTTCGTGCTTTTCGTCGTAGACTTCGTCGGTGGGGGTCTCGTCGTACAGCTGCTTGCCTTGCGCCTCCGCCAGTTCCATCTGCTCGTTGATCCACGCGGCTTCAGCCGGATTGATATCCGCGGAATTCAGCACTTTCTGCCACACCGGGTAGAACATATGCATCGCCGGATACATGGCGGTGAACAACACCTCCGGCTTATGCGTGCGCGTATGTTGCGGATGCGCATCAAACGTATTCTTAAAACGTCGCATGTAGCTCAGGAACGAACTCAACGACGTATCCATCCGTCGCGCACTCATCGCGGCGATCATGCGCGGCGAGTACACGGTTTTCAGATCCTTGCCCATCAGATGCAGGGAAATATCGATATCCTCATGCATCACATCGGCCTTATCCCGGCAGACCTCATTCGCAATCTGATGCCAGGCCGAAGCGCGCAAGGCCATATTCGAGCCGAACAGCAGCGGCTGGCCGCCATCGGCGCGGTAGATTCGCTTGCGTAAGGAATTGTCGCCCTTCAACCCGAAATGGCGTGAGGGCATGTCGTAATACATCACCGGACCAGTGGCACCCATCGCGGCCGGGTCTTCGGTGAAGATGCCGGAGACCACCTCCACCCAGTCAGGCCGGATCATACAGTCGGCGTCAAAACGGCCCAGCACATCGCCGGTCGCGGCGTTCAGGCCAAAGTTGCGGGTGGGAATCAGCCCCTGTTCATCGTTCTGGTGCAACAGTTTGACCGGGGCCTCGGGATGTTCGGCAATGAACTGTTCGACAACCGCACAGGTGTTGTCCGTAGAACGATTGTCCACCACCAGCACCTCATGCGGCATGATGGTCTGACGGGTGGCGTTCAGCAGGCAGTCGCGGATGCGTTCGGCTTCGTTCCACGCTGGGATGATGATCGAAACGTTGAGCATAACATCAACAATAGAAAAGCGGGTGTACGCCGCCGGCGTATCCGAGCTTCAAACCCCTCGCTACAATGGGGAGCCATGAGCGAACGCGTGCGAAACGTAAACAGCACCGACACGTCGAGAACCGGTGCCGCAGAGGTCGGGGCAGACCCGGACGACGAGAATCGTATCGACTTTGGTACTTTGTTCCCCGCCAAGGGAGATTCCCGCAGGCCACCGGAATGGTTCGGCCGCGCGCTGCTGTATGTGGCCCTCGCCGTCATCGTATTCATGTTCTGCTGGCGCTCGTGGGGCGACATCTCCTATCTGGTGCTCGACATCATCATCTCGCTGTTCCTGGCGCTGGCCGTCGAACCGCTGGTGGTGGCGCTGGTGGCTCATGGCTGGAAGCGTGGCGTGGCTTCCGCCGTCAGCTTGGTGGGCGTGGCCGTGGTCGTGGGTGTGCTGCTCACGCTATTTGGCAACATGTTCGTACAGCAGATGATTGCCATGGTCCGCGGTTTGCCGGCCATGTATGAGCAGATTCGTGAGTTCGTGGACCAGTATGCCACGTTCAAGATGCCGGAAATCAGCAATCTCGGCATGGAAATCTTCAACAATATCCAGACCTCGTGGGTCACCGATTTTGCCGGTACCGCCATGAGTACGGTGGGCGGCCTGTTCTCCTTCCTGCTGAACCTCATGACCGTGGTCATGACCGCGTATTACATCTCCGCCGCCGGCCCCAAACTGCGCCGCTCCTTCTGCCAGTGGCTGGCCCCCAACACGCAGCGCCGATTCCTGCTGGTGTGGACCGTGGCCCAAGGCCAGATTTCGTCCTTCCTGTTCTCCCGTTCGATTCTGGCGTTGATCAACGCCACCTGCACTGCCATCTTCTTAGAGATTCTGCATGTGCCCTACTGGCTGCCGTTGGCCCTGTTCTGCGGCGTGGTGTCCCAGTTCATCCCCACGGTCGGCACCTATATCGGCGGCGCGCTGCCGGTGCTGTTCGCTTGGGGCAACCGCGGATGGACGTACGCCGTGGCGGTGCTGGTGTTCATCATCGTCTACCAGCAGATCGAGAACCTGATTCTCTCGCCGAGGATTTCGCAGCGCACGATGGATATCAACGCGGCCGTCGCCTTCCTCGCGGTGCTGGCGTTCGGCTCGCTGTTCGGCGCGTTTGGCGCGTTCCTGGCGCTGCCGGTCACCGCATCGCTGCAGGCCATCTTCCGTGCGTACACCAAGCGCTATGAGCTGATTGACTCACCACTGATGAACGATCCGACTCCGGAGAAGAAGTCCAAGATCGTCGAGGCGTCCGAAGCGTTCGGCGAGCATGTGCTGCAGCCGATCGGCGAGCACATGCCGCGTGCGGCCAAGGGGTCCACCAGCCGTGTGCCGATGAATGAGGAACTGCGTTTGCTGCAGGAACAGATCTATGCGATTCCGCCACACGAGACGAAAGAATCCGATTTGGACGATTCCGCCACCGTGGCGATTCCGCAGCGTGGTGCCGCGGATACGCAGCAGTCTGAGCAGCCCAAGCAACGCAAGCAAACCAAGCAGTCTGATCAATCTGCCTCCAGCAATCCTAGGGCGGGGTGGCGCTGATGACCCTGCTTTCCGTACTCGATATTCTTCTGGTAATCGTCGGTGGTGCCGGCATGATATATCAGGGACTGTGCATCGTGATGTCCCTGTTCGCCAAGCCCGTGCGCTTCCCCGACGCCCCGATGACCAACCGGTATGCCGTGCTGATCTCCGCGCGCAACGAAGAAAAAGTGATCGGCAACCTTATTGGGTCGATTCGCGATCAGACCTACCCGTCCAACCTCATCGACATCTGGCTGGTGGCCGACAACTGCACCGACAACACCGCCGACGTGGTGCGGTCTTTGGGCTGCCATGTGGTGGAACGCCACAATCTTGAACTGGTTGGCAAGGGATATGCGCTGACGTATCTGTTGGGGCATATGCTCGACATCGGTGTGGCCGATGATTATGAGGCTTACTTCGTGTTCGATGCCGATAACAAGCTGGACAAGCACTACTTCGAGGAAATGAACAAGGCGTTCTGCTCCGGATTCAAGATTCTGACCAGCTACCGTAATTCGGTGAATCTGGCGGATAACTGGGTGTCTTCTGGTTCTGCGCTGTGGTTCATCCGTGAATCGCGATTCCTGTCTAACTCGCGTATGATTCTCGGTTCCTCTTGCCATGTGGGCGGTACGGGATTCATGTTCTCCCGCGAGGTGATGAAGCGGAACAAGGGATGGAAGTTCCACCTGCTCACTGAAGATCTTGAATTCACTATGGATTCGATTCTGCATGGCGACCGCATCGGCTATTGCGGTACTGCGATCCTCTACGACGAGCAGCCGGTTACCTTCTCGCAAAGTTGGCGTCAGCGTTTGCGTTGGAGCAAGGGATTCCTGCAGGTATTCCGTTATTATGGCTCGGCATTGCTGAAACGCGCGGTTCGCGAACGTGATTTCTCCTGCATCGACTTCACCTTGATGCTGTGTCCGTTTACCGTGTTGGGCGTGATTCGCGCGGTGATGGGCTTGCTGTTCGCCGCGTGTGGCTTCGTGAGTTGGTCGAGCCAGCTGCAATCGCTGGCCGGTTGGTCCAGCGGCATCATCACATCGGTGTTGGGTCTGATGGCATTGGCTGCATTGACCATCATTGTCGAGCACGACCAGATCGGTGCCACGAACAAGGAGCTGCTCGCCTATGTGCTCAGCTTCCCGATTTACATGCTCAGCTACGTGCCGATTTCCTTCCAGGCCATCTTCGCCAAAGCCCAGTGGAAGCCCATCGCACATAAGGGCTGACCGAGTCCGCTAGTCCGGAGCTGCTCAGCGGGGCAATCCAACAGCAACCCGGGGGTGCTGCGCTGAGGGTTGACTGGTGGGCTAGAGTAGATGCATGAGCTTAGACAATACTCAAAGGAATGTCGGATTTCAGCCGCCGATGATGCCAGCCGCCGCTCCCGCGTCTTCGCAGTCGCAACAGCCACAGCCGCAAGCATGGCCGCCGAACCCGAATACGGCGGTGTCCATTCGCGGCCTGTTCAAGCACTTCGACCGGAAGATCGCCGTCAACGGGCTCGCGCTTGACATTCCAATCGGCTCGTTCTACGGACTGGTGGGCCCTAACGGCGCCGGCAAAACCACCACGCTCAATATGGTGACCGGTCTATTGGTGCCGGACGCCGGCACCGCCATGATTCTGGGCCATGACGTGTGGAGCGACGTGAACACGGCCAAGCGCATGATCGGCGTCATGCCCCAGCCCGACCAGATCTTCGACCGACTGACCGGTTTGCAATTGCTCGTCTACTCCGGCATGCTGCGCGGCATGAGCCGCGAGGAGACCACGCGTCGCGCCCAGGACCTGCTCAATGCTTTCGACTTGGCCGGGGCCGCCAACACGATGGTCACCGATTACTCGGCCGGCATGACCAAGAAGATCTGCCTGGCCTCCGCGATGATTCACAGCCCGCGCATTCTGGTCTTGGATGAGCCGTTTGAATCCGTGGACCCGGTGTCCAGCGCCAACCTCAAAGACATTCTCATCGAATACGCGAAGACTGGCGGCACGGTGATCATCTCCTCACACGTGATGGCATTGGTCGAAAAGATGTGTACGCATGTGGCCGTAATCAACGACGGTCTGGTATGCGCGGCCGGCACGGTGGACGAGGTCGCTGCTGGCGAAGAACTCGAAGACCGCTTCCTGCAACTAGTCGGTGGCCGCCACGAAGCCGC
>ENA-UESG01002140-UESG01002140.1-human-gut-metagenome-genome-assembly--contig:-NODE-2140-length-10671-cov-4.340665_pt1 | contig 10671 bp, 8 predicted proteins | sample MGYA00243002_ERZ508003 | MGnify/ENA primary metagenome ERZ508003 (study PRJEB26167, sample SAMN06115514) | human gut metagenome | host: Homo sapiens | place: China:Shanxi | collected 2015-12-02... | reverse complement strand
GGATAACGGTGCAAATATAGTCGCTTTTACTGATACTCTCCAAATTATAAAACATGTCATATAACATCTTTTTGAAAATTCTTTGGATTTATTATCATTTGACGCAAAAACGCCTGTAACTTACCCGTTATAGGAGACAAATATAGGATAAAATTTTAAGGAGCCCTAATTTCTGTTTAAAAACCTGCAAAAAATTATCTATTCGGATAGTTCTCGTCTATCTTTCCGCTATGCTTTAATACCTTGGCGTCAATGAAGAAAACAATCTCTTCGGCGATATTATTAATGTGGTCGCCGGAACGTTCCAATTTACGGAAAACGCTCACCAAATCCACACACGTATGTACTGTTTCAGGATGTTCAATGATATAATCGGCAAGGATTCCCGTTGCCTGTGCGTTGATTTCGTCCAGCAGATTATCTTTGCCGAATACGGTAGTTGCCATTTCAATACTCTCCTCATGCAAGGCACGTTTTGCCAGTTCCAACATTGAAAGTACCTCAGCATGCATCTCACCCAAACGCAGACGCGTCATTAACTCAGCGTCAAGCACCGGTTCTTTGCAACGTATCACGAAACGGGCAATCCCTTCCGCAAAGTCTCCCAAGCGTTCCAGATTCGTATTAATCTTCAGCATAGCCAATACAAAACGAAGGTCGATTGCTACCGGATTGTATAGTGCGATAATATCTTCCACATCACTGTCTATTTTTAGTTCGAAGGCATTCACCCGGCGTTCACGGACCATTACCTGTTGCGCCAACTCCTTGTCGAGTGTCAAAACAGCCTCCCCGGCACGGTCAAGCTGATTATACACCAACGTCCACATCTCGTCAATTTCCTTCTTCAATAGAATGAGTTCCGATTCTATAAACTTTACCATAGTCTATTATATATAAGTGTTAATATTCCTATTTATCCCCGCCATTCCGGTACAAACTATCCGAAACGTCCTGTAATATAATTCTGCGTAGCCTCTTTCTCCGGATTCGTGAAAATCTTCTTCGTATTGTCAAATTCCACCATTTCACCCATATAAAAGAACGCGGTCTTATCACTTACACGAGCTGCCTGCTGCATATTATGCGTTACAATCACAATCGTATAGTCCTTCTTTAATTCGTGAATCAATTCTTCCACTTTAGCCGTAGAAATAGGGTCGAGTGCAGAAGCAGGCTCATCCATCAACAACACTGAAGGAGATACCGCCATTGCACGAGCGATACAAAGACGCTGCTGCTGCCCGCCGGACAAAGCATAGGCCGATTCTTTCAGTTTATCTTTCACTTCATCCCAAAGCGCAGCCCCTTTCAGCGTTTCTTCCACCCGTTGACGAATGAATGCATTATCCTTCACTCCATTCACACGAAGTCCATAAGCCACATTCTCGAAGATACTTTTCGGAAAAGGATTAGGACGCTGGAACACCATTCCCACATTTTTACGAAGTTCGTCCACTTTCACTCCTTTCGCATATATATTCTGTCCGTCAATACGAATCTCCCCCTCCAAGCGGGTAGCGGGAATCAAATCATTCATCCGGTTGAAAAGCCGGAGAAAGGTAGACTTTCCACAACCGGAAGGCCCGATAAACGCAACAACCGATTTTTCCTCAATCTGCATACTGATTCCTTTCAAAGCATGGAAATCACCATACCAGAAATTCACATCACGCGCATCTATTTTTACTGTATCCATATATTATTTAATTCGTCTTTACTCTTTTTTCAAAATATTTCCTCAAAGCATTAGCCAGCAGATTCACCAGTAGGATAATCACAATCAGGACCAATGCAGTGCCATAAGCTAACGGCAACTGCGCCTCCATATCCGTTCCACTGGTCGAAATCACGTACAAGTGATAAGGCAACGCCATACACTGGTCAAGAATACCGGTCGGCAACTGCGGCAGGAAGTAAGCGGCGCAAGTAAACAGAATAGGAGCCGTTTCACCCGAAACACGCCCTAAAGCCAGAATCAGCCCGGTGATAATGTTCGGCATTCCCATAGGCAGAATTACATGCCAGATCGTTTGCAACTTTGTTGCTCCCAATGCCCGACTACCTTCACGCATACTATCCGGAATAGCCTTCAACGCTTCTTCCGTAGTACGTATCACCAAAGGTACACAAAGTAAGCCTAACGTCAAAGAACCCGCTAGGATACTGTCACCAAAGCCCATATAATTGACAAACAATGCCATACCAAACAAACCGAACACAATAGAGGGAATACCACTCAGGTTATTCGTCATTACCCGGATAAAGCGTACCAATTTTCCTTTCGGCGCATACTCATTCATGTAGATGCCACTCATCACACCTACCGGGAAAGCAAACAACGCACTACCCACCATTAGATAAAAAGTACCTACGATAGCCGGCCAGATACCTCCACCCCTCATACCGTCCGTAGGTGCTGAAGTGATAAACTCCCAACTGATAGCACCACTGCCTTTATATATAATAAACCCGAGAATTGCAAAGAGTATCAGCACAATACAAAGACTCAACAAACGGAAAATTCCGAAAGCCAGCTTCTGCGAACGATGTTTAGCCTTATTATTACTACACATTTCCATTTTATTTACTACGTTTTAATCCTTTAGAAGAAATGTATTCCACGCTAAAGTTAATAATTAGTGTGATGAAGAACAGCACGACGCCCAACATAAACAAGGCCTGATAATGCGGACCACCGGCAGGAGCTTCTCCCAATTCCGCCGCAATGGTAGCCGGAATGGTACGCAACGGTTCGAGAATAGTAGTCGGAATTACGGCAGCATTACCCGTCACCATTAACACCGCCATTGTTTCACCGATAGCCCGTCCGATGCCAAGCACTACTCCGGAAGTAATCCCCGAAATAGAATAAGGAATCACTACCTTATATATAGTCTGCCATTGCGAAGCTCCTAATGCCAAACTCGCCTCCCGCATAGCACGCGGACAGTTTCTCATCGCATCCTCCGTCACCGTAATTATGGTAGGCAATGCCATAATAGCCAGCACGATACTTCCTGCCAATCCACTCTCGCCCACCGGAAGATCAAACAGTTTCTGAATCAACGGAACAATAACGATCAATCCGAAAAAGCCGTATACAACGGAAGGAATACCACTCAATAATTCAATAATAGGTTTCAGCCAGCTCCGTACCTTCGGATTTGCCACTTCGGACATATAAATAGAAACCGAAAGTCCGAACGGTAATGCAAAAAGAATAGCAAACAAGCTTACCCACAACGTACCGGCAATCAAAGGCAGAAATCCGAACTGTGCTGCCGGAGTTGCCGTCGGAAACCATTCGGCACCTGCAAAAACATCCTTTACCGAAATCGTGTTATCTTCTATAAGATGCACCGCGTCAGGATGAACGATAAACTTCTGCGGAACAAATGCCACAATACCCGGCATCTTTTCCACTAGTTCCGTTATCTTCTCACCTGCATATTCATAAGCGGGGCCGAGTTCTTCTTCGGTATAATACTGTGTTATATCCTCCAGACGGAAAACCCGGATAGGCAGGTCTTTCCCGCCGAGTTCTTTCCAGTTCGTTATCTCCTCATCGAAAACATTCTTTATCTGCGCCGGAGTCAGCACGCTTACCTTATTACTCTTATTCAGCGCCAACACATATCCTTCTTCAATCACTTTACTTTTGAATAGCCCGAAAGCTTCAGTAAACAGGAAAAGAACGATAAGCAGAATTGTAATGCTCGTTACGAAACCACTACAAGTCAGAACACCTTCTATAATCTTTTCAAAAAACTTTTTCATACCTATTTGAATTCTGATGCAAAGAAAGCATCTCCTTATTAAGGGGATGTGACTAATGTTTGAAGGAAATGTTTCAATCATATTACATTTGTATTACAACATCTATTTCCACCCTACATGAAACAAGAATGTAATATCCAATTGTTTTATTTGCACCAGCAATAAAAAGAATAATTTATGAAAGTGAGAAGAAACTTATTAATCGCCTTTTCCCTACTCTCTCTTAGTGTCAATGCACAACGTATCAAAGGCAGCGACACTGTATTGCCTGTCGCCCAGCAGACAGCAGAACGGTTTATGAACCAGCACCCTGACGCCCGTGTCACAGTGACCGGCGGAGGAACCGGTGTAGGTATCTCCGCTTTAATGGATAACACAACGGACATCGCCATGGCCTCCCGTCCGATCAAGTTCAGCGAAAAGATGAAAATCAAGGAAGCCGGACAGGATGTAGACGAAATCATTGTAGCCTATGATGCTCTTGCCGTAGTGGTACATCCTTCCAATCCTGTGAAACAACTTACCCGCCAGCAATTGGAAGACATTTTCCGTGGAAAGATCACCAACTGGAAACAAGTGGGCGGAGACGACCGCAAAATAGTAGTGTACTCCCGTGAAACATCTTCCGGAACTTACGAATTTTTCAAGGAAAGCGTATTGAAAAACAAAAATTATATGTCGAGCAGCCTTTCCATGCCTGCCACCGGTGCCATTATCCAGTCTGTCAGCCAGACAAAAGGAGCCATCGGATATGTCGGTCTGGCCTATGTATCTCCGCGTATCAAGACTCTCTCCGTATCCTATGACGGAAGCCATTATGCTACGCCTTCGGTAGAAAATGCCACCAACAAAACATATCCGATCGTGCGCCCTCTTTATTACTATTACAATGTAAAAAACAAAGAGGCAGTCACCCCCTTGATTCAGTTTATTCTTTCACCCGAAGGACAGGAGATTATAAAAAAGAGCGGCTATATTCCGGTTAAGTAATCACATCCGTATCTATCAGAAGATGTGTTAAAAACCTGAATTAGAAAGCAATTGGCAGATAGTCTAAACTTTTTTTCTATTTTTGAGGTTTTATTCCTTTTTTTTTCATAATATAGCCGATGAATATAATTATCACCAGAGCATTAAATATGGAATTTGAGGAAAAAGACCTTGTGGCAAAGGTTTTTTATGGAAAAAAAGATAAACTACTATACATACTAGAACTTTCTTATAAGAAGTACTATAATTTGTTGTATAACTATGGATTAAAACTAACCAACGATTCTGAGTTGGTTCAGGACTTTATCCAAGAAATATTCACTAAACTTTGTAAACGTGAAAATATCGATAACATTTCTAATATAAAGATATACCTACTCCGTGCTATGCGTAATATAATCTACGATTATTACGCAGCCCAAAAAGATATAGTCAGCATCGATGATATGGAATTCTTAATTCCTGATGATGCTGAAGTATTCAAGACATTCTTTTCTAAAAATGATGAGGAACTGCAAAAATATCAAACCGTATTGCAGACAATCAATTCTTTGCCCAATCAACAGAAACAAATTCTTTATTTATTTTACATAAAGGGATTAACTCATAAAGAGATTAGCGAAGTGTTGGATATCAATCCGCAATCATCTATGAACTCCCTTGCCAAATCTATCCGCAAGCGACGCATACAGTTCGTGCAGATATCCGAAAAATAGAGAAACCTTCATCGACGGATTTATTTTGTAAATATCCGAAAATGAAGGTTTTTCTAAAACATTAATATCTGACGAATATATTAACGAACAGGTATTTCTACACGCCTCCCATCGGCCTGGACTGCATAAAGCTTAGCATCAGCCAGATCAATTCCACCAGGTATATCATACCCATACATATTAAAAAAATAAAGCAGGTCACCGTCCGCTGCCCCACGACGTAACTCGAAAGCCACAGCATTCTCTCCATTCTTCACTGAATATCTACGACCGTTAACCGTGCAATATACTTCACTGCTGACCGGTTTTACACTACCTTTAAACTGTGTATAATACCCGACATCCGAAGGCTCACTATCCAAACCAATATCTCCGGCTTTACGGTCTTCAATATATTGAAACGCGTGTTTCGGTTTAGGATAGCTAGACATCTCCGCCTTTGCTTTCCGAATCATTTCCTCTGTTACAAGATAATCATAAGTTCCATATTGTTCGATGACACCCTTTCCCGGTATAAAGAATCCCCACAATTCAAAAAAGTCACTCAAATCCTCATGAGCAGCCTGTGAAGCCTTTACCGCTAACTTCAATTGAGCAGCTCCCGGGTTATTCTCATCAATACGATCTGCCCGTAATAATTGGAAAAGCGTTTGCCAAAATTTTTCATTATAACCACACCGATGATAATAATTCCACAGTTGCCAATACATACGCATATGGATTTCGGTATCTTCATTCATGTGATGTGGGTTTCCCATGTCGAACCAAGCCTGTCCTTCTACAAAACGCGCATCAGCCAAATGAAAAAGTTCACTACCACGAGAACAATATTTGCCTAATTTATAAAGCACATAATTAGAAAATAAATTATTGGAAGATTCAGTACAACCAGGCCAGTTTATCGCTTTCTGATGAATGTGTCCGATCTCATGTGCAGGTCCCCAGGCATTATCTTTATCTGCCATTACATTATCCCTCAATAAGATATTATCAAGATAAGTATAAACAAAAGCCACACGATAATCCGACGCCCACATATACCCATATTCCGGTGAAATAGCAAAAATATGATTATTCATTTGTGAAGGCCATACATCTTCAATCCCCATTAATTCCTGTTCCCAGCCAACAATATCATCCCACAAGTTAATGGCGGAAAGTATTCTATCGGGAACAAAACTCCGTAATTTTTCAGTATGGAAATAAAACATGATCTTATTACCACGAACACAAAAATACTTATGGTTTGCCGCAGCCAACAACTGTGCATATTTCTGATCCGTCTTATGATCTTTCAAATCAAAAAAGCCGGTCACTTTTCCACTACCTGAAGGAATATGAATGTTTACAGGTTTAGCCCTGTCATCATTGAGCATAGCTGTATACATCACAAATAATTGCCCGGATTCTTTCATCGTCAATTTGTTTATACCCGGAGATAGAAAATAAATAGAACCACTTGAGTTGACTATCCAACCTCTATCTTCTTCATCATTCGTATAAGTCTCTCCTATCACTTGCAAAGAGAGTTGCTGTCCGTATGTATCTCCGACCAATACGATGATTTCTTCATCTTTCTCCACCGATATACCGGTAGGATTATCAAGATTGCCATATTTTTTAGTCATCAATTTGTCTGCCCATTCGACAACATCACTGTACGGGGCATACTTTCTGATTCGGAACTCTTTCTCATGTGTATCGTATGTATCATTATACAGAGCTAAAGCCAAACGGGCAAAGTATCCCGGCAATTCATTGATAACATCTTCTGTGACACCTTCGTTCAAGGCAGTACATGAAAGATCTGTGAAGACTTTAAGTAATTGGTCATTCACCGAGCTTTCTTTATTATATCGGAAAAACTCCATTTCATCACAACTCACAAAGTTATTATATCCTGAATATACCATAAATTTAATGCCGCTAACACGCTTTGTCTCGTCAAACAAAACCCGTGACGCCATATCTTGTCCACGAAAATCGTATTCCCCATATTTCACCCAATCAGTATGTCCGATATCAGTGGCCGTATAAACTTCCACCCGACCAAAATTACCATTGCCGGCACGGGTATGATAAATCACATAATCAATCTCTGTATCCGGTTCAAAATAATATTCGAGCGACACTGGAAAATTTGCTGATTTTCCAAATAAAGAATGATAGCCATCAGCTTCAGGAGTAAACTTTCCGTCAAAAGAACATTCAATTCCACGACCATTTTGATGTTCCGAATCTTTGCCTCCAATAACCTTTACCTGGATATCTTCAGGCACCTCGAAGGTAGAAAACTGTAACACCGTAATCGTATAATCATGAATAGCAGATGTTACGGATATCGTAGCAGTTCTATTATCACGAGTATTATTAGACTCTGCCTTCATCACTATAACCTGTCCTTTTTCCGGATCAGCCTCTTTATAAACTTTAAGCCAGTCCGCATCACTTTCCACCTGCCAATCCGACATAGGAAGCGTAGTCTTTACCTGAACGACAACGGTAGAAGCATTCCCGTCCAAGCTCTGTTGCAAAGCAGTTCCCTCAATTTCAAATTTTGAATTTAATTGTTCCTCATCTTTACAAGATTGCAACAGAAACAACCAAACTCCAATGAATCCAGCTAATCTTATGATATTATATATTTTCACAATTTCCTCCTTTCTATTCAAGTTCGAACACTGTTAATACAGCAGCATGGTCTCCAGGCCATACGTCATCTATCTCAGGCATTGTACGTACAATCTTCGAAGCAACAGTTTTTATTCCATTACCTTTACTATAAATAAAATCAATACGAGAAGTCTGCGACTGTCCGTAAATGACCGCATACGTTCCTTCGCCCCGTTCCAATTCATCCGGGTTTATCTCTCTGAAAGTATCCCTAAAACCTTTATCAAGCATATAACGTGACACGGGCAGTTCCTCAGCTATATATCCGAAATGAATAGGAGCCGCCTTATGCGTCCAATCCAAATGGCTGCACGAATTAAAGTCCCCACCGATAATGACCGGCATAGAAGAATCCACATAAGGAATCAAGTCATTCTCCAACAGACGTTTCATATCGACCAAAGCTAATATACTATCCTCCGCAGCCCACCTATGAGTGTCCATTCCATAATTAGCATAATAACAAGTATATTCCGGCCGGTAGGCATAACGCAACCAGCAAGCATTCAGATACACCTTTTTCCCGGAAGGGAGCGTGATTATAGCAGGATTTGAATAAAAAGTATTCTTCGTCTTAATTTTCTGTATAGGATAACGGCTAAACAAACACAAATTATCCCCTGGAGAAGGAGTCTGTAAATTAAATCCGATAGCTTTTGCTATCATTTCTTGCGAACCGTATCCTTCTTGCATAGTAACAACATCAGCACCGGACTGCTTAATCAGATCGATAATACGTTCGCGCCCATCTTTGCCCAAATGTTTACCTCCGTGCCAGATATTCCATTGGAGTACTTTCAGATATTTCTTATTATTCCGGCTATCAGATGTAATCATTACCGGGAGACAATCATCGGATAATATGGGAGTAATAGAACGACGGCCTATTTTTACAGACTGAACGTTTACTCCCAAGCAATTACCCAATACAGCCTCAGCATTGACATCGACCGTAACTAATAGATAGTTGGTACCATGTTTCAACCGCGTGGATTCGTTTTCCGAAAGACGTATCTTCATCTTTCCGGATTTCGGGATCAATCCGCCTTTTACCAATTCAATCCGTACATTCGAACGAGGTTTCGACCCGGTATTATAAATATGGATCCGTTCGATATCTTTCAACGAAGTACAATTTCCAAAATCAAGCACCAGTTCTTTTACCGCTTTAGGCGACTGTTCACCTTGAGTCTCTATACGTAGTTTTAACAGTTGAAAGTCTCGTTTTCCCCGGTCAACATCCCATTCGGCAGGCAAAGCCACTACCTTGAACAATTCTTGTTCTCCATATTCCGCACGAAATAAAGGGTTATCATTTTCAACCGCATAAGCTAAAGGGGCAGACTTATATTGCTCCAGACGGCCGTTACGCAAATGAAATGACAACCGTCCCTCCGCAGCTCTATTGATAGAGATATCCTCCGATAAATCATCAAAATTATAATAACCTTTCAAACAATCAAACTGACTGTGCCGTGCTGTGACCGGACGATACATCCATTCATTCAATTCCTTTTCCGTCAATCCTGTTTTCCAAATGCGCACTTCATCAATGCAACCACCAAAAGCGCTCTCTGATGATTCATTGATTCCGATTGCTCCGGGTAAAATGACAGTGGCAGTATCTTTACGAGCGACTTCCCGGCCATTAATATATAACAAGATACAACGTCCATTACAGACTGCTGCTACATGCGTCCACTTTCCTTTAGGAATTTCTTCCCCAACCAATCCTGTAGCTACATTGCACAATCGTCCATGATCTATCACCAACGGCAGATAGTCCAACGAATTGAGTTCACTGTATTCTCCACCGCCAATAATCACTTCCTGCGACTTCCATTCATTATTATCAGGTTTAATCCATGCTTCCAATGTCCAATGGCGGCATAAGGTATCCATACCTATACGCAGATTATTGTCTTTACCGTCCAAACAGACAGCCTTGTTGGATTGTGCCAATAAATGTATTCCAAACAAACTAAAAAAAATAGTATATAACAATGTCTTCATAATACTTATTATAAAAAGTAGGGCCGGGAAGACCAAAGAATAACTGCGGTCGACCCGGCCACTAAATAAAAAAGTTAAGAGAGAAAGAATCAATTATAATATGGATTCTGCACTAATTGTGGCATTTTATTAGTTTCCTTCATCGGAATAGGCATTAAGTACTGTCCTTTATGGAAATTACGGATCAAAGGAATCTCTCTTACCTGGAAGAATCCTGCATCATCATTGGCAGCCACATTCAAACCTAAATCGGGTATCCCCAAATATTTCTCTGCAATCTTCCACCGACGAATATCAAAGAACTTCTGACCTTCAAGATAAAATTCAAGAGAACGTTCCTGTCTGACAATCTCCCTCAATCCTTCTTTTGTGTCTTGGTAACCGGGGTTAGTAGAAAAATTATCCCAGGCCTCGTCTACTTTGGGAATGCCCGCACGTACACGCACTTTATCGATATAATCTTTAGCTTTATCCAATTCTCCAATCTCCACCAAGGCTT
>ENA-UESG01002087-UESG01002087.1-human-gut-metagenome-genome-assembly--contig:-NODE-2087-length-11012-cov-3.464655_pt1 | contig 11012 bp, 9 predicted proteins | sample MGYA00243002_ERZ508003 | MGnify/ENA primary metagenome ERZ508003 (study PRJEB26167, sample SAMN06115514) | human gut metagenome | host: Homo sapiens | place: China:Shanxi | collected 2015-12-02... | reverse complement strand
TCCAATGTCCCTTTTTTATCCTGCTCTATGGCCGCGCAGACAAATCCGGTATAAAACTGGCTTACTCCCAGACACTCAGCCATCAGCGAGGCATTCTGATAAGCCAGATTGGCATCCTGATAACCGAAACGGCTGGTCCGGGGAGCATGGATGAACACAACCGCTTTGGCTTTTCGCAGGATGAGATCGTTTCCTTTGGTATCCTCCCGCAACAAGCGTTCGAATACAGGGATATACCGGAAAGCATCGGGCATAAGCCATTTTACCAAAGGAGTCAATAAAGGATTCTGCATCTTTTTGAGTGCATTTTTGAATACTCCTAAAGTAAATCCGGTGATTTCCCGTAACCGGACCGGATCGGTAACTACTGTAAAACCGATCTGCTGGGCATTGCTTGCGGTAGGAGCACGGTGAGCAGCCTCCAGGATCTGTTGTAGCAACTCTTCGGGGACAGACTGAGCGGTGAAGGCCCGGTTGGAGCGCCTGGCTTTACACAACAGCATCATCTGAGCAGGTACCGGGTAATCGGAGTAATCGAATTCGTGTACCTTCCCGGCAGGAAATCCGGAATGTTCTACTGCACCGGTAGGGCAAACGGCCACACAGTGTCCGCATACGATACAATTTTGCCATTCTTTCACTTCCACTTCCCCGGCAGCCTTTGCTTGCTGCAGAATCATCGAAGGACAAACCCTGACGCATTTGCCACAACGGATACATTTTTCCTGATCGATTTTTAATGTCAATTCCATCACGTGTTATTTATAAAGTTTAGCCCCCTGCCGAACTATCACAGTTTTTGACATACGGGACAATAGTATACCGTACCGCCGAGATATGTTTCGCGGATAATCTCATGTAGCCTGCCGGCCGATAATGGTAGATTCGGGTATTTCTATCATGGAGTTCGGATTAGGATAATGAAACCGATCCCCGGTTTACTCCGGACGATTGCCGGAAGCATATTCTCCGGGGCAGATATCCATCACTTCCCGTTCGGGTTGCAGCAAAGCCTTCTCATAGCGACAAGGCCAGTGTACTTCGGCACTCAATTGCCCGTCTTTGAGTCCACCGATGGTCTCCCCCGGTTTTACGGGAGCATCGTGCCCGAAGAGATAGCCGACGGCACGATAAGCATGATCTACCACATCGTTGGGATCGAGGCCGTGGAAATGATATTGTACATCGGGTAAACCGACAGCATATAGCCCTAAGGAATCTACCATCATATCCTCCGTACCCTGGATATTGAAAAAACGGATATTCACTCCAAAATACAGAAAACGGTCATCTCCCCGGTACGGATTATTCAGCAACTGTTGCCGGGTAAGCAGTTTACCGCTAGCCGGGATCCATACTCCCACACAATCATCGAATAGCTCCAAAGCAATTTCCAGCCAGCGGGCGAGCATACGGCAACGAAGCTTGTATTCCAATCCGGCAGCCAGGAAATCGGAAAGCATCAGTTTATACTTACAACTGTCCAGCAATTTTTCTCCATCCGGACAATCCCACAACTGGGAACGTTGCATCCGGTCGACAGAAGCCGGATCGAAAGGTGTGAAATCGGCCATCAATACCTGAGCCGGAATAACCTTTTTATCTTTTTTGTATTCTACCGGAAAATCAGCGATGGCAAAAGTGGCCAACGAATGATCGACATCCGCTACCAGATCGACCTGCCCGAATTCTTTCTGCAACCTACCGAGGATTTTTTTCCCTTCCGGCCGTTTCCCCTTTTCCCGAAATAACAAATGCATTTGATACAATGCCTGAAATGTTCCTTTTTCCTCCAGGTTTTGCCGGAGTACTTCCTGCCCGTTATCCGATGTTCCCATAATGATGTGCTTGATATTTCCGCCAAAGATATAAAATCTGTCCGGTCTTTTTCATCCTTTATTCCGCATTCTTCACCCGGTTTATCCGTTCCCTTACTTTTGCCCAGGCCGGTGTACCGAAGAGGCAGCTTTCACGCATCGTGTCGTACATTACCCTAAACCGTGACATAGGAATGGTAAAGCTCAGGATATCCGCTTCAAACCAAGGCCGTACCGAAGGATCGAAGAACCCCAGAAAAGTTCGTTTCCCTCCCATCCGGTTTTCCAGAACGGCCTGGGTCACGACAGAACAACAACCCGATCCGAACATAGCCATTACCGTATCCGGACTATTATTATCGAAATAAGCCCAGGTAGTCAAACCCGACAATATATCCGGTGTAGCTAAAAACAAGATGCCTTCCAAGCCGTCGAAATGCTCTACCCGATCGATCCGGGCAAAATGCAAATATTTTTTCTCTGCGCGGGGAATCCCCAACTCATCGACAAATTCCTTTACCATTCCGGGAGTTTTCTTGTATTTCTCCTTTAACGACACAAAACCCGGAACATGTTCGGGCATCGGAGCAAATCCGGTATAAAACTTTCCTCCCCCACATCCGATGACTTCCGCATTCAAACTAATCGTATTGCCGGCACGAACCTCTTGCATACCTTTAAAAAAACACCCGCCGATCTTTTCGGTATGCCCGGTCTCTTCGTCGGAATACCAAAATACAACCGGCAGTCCGGCCGCTTCGCCGAAAGCTTCCCGATAATTTTCTATAAACTTTTCAATTTCCATTTTTGCCGTTTTATTGTTTATGTCAAATATACGCATTATATTGGTCCCAAAACGAAATAGGGATGAAAAATAAATCTTCATTTACCGTCCGGCAGGAACGCGAAGCAGAGTTCCCGGCTATTTACGAGCTTATCCGGACAGCTTTCGCAACAGCAGAAGTCAGCGACGGAGACGAGCAGGATTTTGCAAACCGTCTGCGCATCCATGGGAATTATATTCCCGAACTAGCCCTGGTCGCAGAATGCCAAGGGAAATTAATCGGCCATATTATGCTGACCCGGACCGTAGTCACCCAAGATGACGGCACTCCATACGAAGCTTTGATGATAGCACCCTTATCCGTCGTTTTGGACTACCGCAATCAGGGTGTCGGATCGGCCTTGCTCAAAGAAGGCTTACGACTTGCCCAAAGTATGGGTTACCGGGCAGCTTTTCTTTGCGGCAATCCGGCCTACTACGGACGTTTCGGTTTCAAAGCGATCGGAGAATACGGTATCCGGCAAGCCGGTCTGCCGGAAGAATTAGCGCCCTATTTTATGGTCCACGAACTGATTCCGGGTAGCCTGAAATCTGTCCATGGCACAATCGATCTTCATGCTTAACCTCAAAACGATTATTTACGATGTTTTCCAAACTATTTTTTTGCCTGATCTTCCTCACTGCGCTGACACCGCTTTACAGCCAGGAACCACTCGCCCAACAGCTAAAATCTATTATTGAAAATAAAAAAGCCACCGTCGGAATCGCCGTATTATATAACGGTAAAATCCTGGTAACCGTAAACGACAAAGCCGGATATCCGATGATGAGTACATTCAAGTTTCCCCTGGCATTAGCCGTGCTGGAACGTCTGGATAAGCAAGGGCTTCCGTTGGAGACCGAGTTATTTATCAGTAAACCGGACTTGCATCCGGATACCTACAGTCCGCTCCGGGAAGCCCGCCCGGAAGGCAATTTTAAGATAACTATCGGGGAACTGCTGAAATACAGTGTCGCCCTGAGTGACAACAATGCTTGTGACATCCTGATCGATTATCTGGGAGGCACAAGTGCCCTACAAAAATATGTCCGCCGTCAGGGTATCAAACAAATGAAAATCACAGCTACCGAGGACCGGATGCATAAGTCCGGCGACCCCTACCTGAATCATACCCGTCCCTCTTCGGCTGTCCGTTTGCTGGAAAAATTCATACAGCAGGAACTGTTATCGCCTGTTTATCAAAAATTTCTCGAAAATACGATGATAGCGACTTCCACCGGCAGCGACAAACTAAAAGGTCTTTTACCGGCCGAAACGATTATCGGCCATAAAACCGGGAGCTCCGACCGGGACAGTACAGGCATGAAAGCCGGAGACAACGATATGGGATTTGTCTATCTTCCCCATGGCGGCGATCATTATACAATTGCCGTTTTTATAACCGATTCGATGGAAGACGACAAAACCAATGCCGCCATAATCGCCCAAATTTCAAAAGCAGTATACGATTATATAAACGAAATATCTTCGTAAGGTGTATCGTAAAACCCTGTCTTTCCGTAAAACCGACATATCTAACTCAAATGTTATCATTATGGAAGACAAAAAAACTCAGTTGACAAACGAAGCCGGGATACCTGTCGGAGACAATCAGAACAGCCGCACAACCGGTCCCCGGGGCCCTGAACTACTCGAAAATGTGTGGCTACTCGAAAAACTGGCCCATTTCAACCGTGAACGAATACCGGAACGCATCGTGCATGCCAAAGGATGTGGTGCTTTCGGTACTTTCACCGTCACGAACGATATTACCCGTTACACCAAAGCGGCTATTTTTTCTAAAGTAGGGAAAAAGACCGATCTGTTCGCCCGCTTTTCGACGGTTGCAGGGGAGCGGGGAGCAGCCGATACAGAGCGTGATGTACGCGGATTTGCACTGAAATTCTATACCGACGAAGGCAATTGGGATCTGGTGGGAAATAATACGCCGGTATTTTTTGTCCGGGATCCCCTGAAATTTCCGGATTTTATCCATACCCAAAAACGGGACCCTAAGACCAACCTACGCAGCAATACAGCGATGTGGGACTTTTGGAGCCTGACCCCGGAATCCCTTCATCAGGTGATGATCCTGATGAGCGACCGTGGTATCCCCCGGAATATGCGGCAGCAACACGGTTTCGGAAGCCATACCTACAGTTTTTACAATGCCGGAGACAAACGGGTGTGGGTGAAATTTCATATGATCTCACAACAGGGAATCGCTAATTATACCAATGAAGAAGCCGAACAGATCGTGGCCAAAGACCGGGAACATTCACAACGGGATTTATTCGAGCATATCGAAAAAGGAGATTTTCCTAAATGGAAAATGTGTGTTCAGATTATGCCCGAAGAAGAAGCCAAAACCTATCGTTTCAATCCTTTCGATCTGACCAAAGTATGGAGCCACAAAGATTATCCGTTAATCGAAGTAGGCCTGATAGAACTGAACCGGAATCCGGAAAACTATTTTGCCGATGTAGAACAATCGGCTTTCAATCCGGCCAATGCAGTTCCCGGAATAGGCTTCTCTCCCGACCGTATGCTCCAGGGCCGGTTATTCGCATATGGCGATGCCCACCGCTACCGTTTGGGTGTAAATGCCGATAGCATCCCGGTCAATCGCTCTCATTGTCCGGTGCATAATTATCACCGGGACGGGCATATGCGTGTCGACGGCAATGCAGGTGCCAGCGTCAACTACGAACCGAATAGTTTCAACGGTCCGGTATCCGACACGAAATACAATTATCCCCCCCTGGAACTGGAAAACGCTGCCGGCCATTATCCCCAGGACAACGATTTCTACACCCAACCGGGAGATTTATACCGCCTGTTGCCGGCAGACGAAAAAGACCGCCTGACTTCTAATTTCACTGCCGCAACAGCCGATGTTCCCGAACCGATCCGGATCCGGGCTATCGCCCGTTTTTATCAGGCAGATGAACATTGCGGTAAAGAAATGGCCCGGAAAACCCAGACCGATCTCAAGAAAGTACTGGAAGAGGTCAAACGCCAGCAAGCCCTGGAAAGCAGGTAAAAATTCCACGAAGACAATGGTTGAAACGGCAGCCCACCGATAACCGCCAATTCTGGCCAGCCGTTTCAACCGTTTTACCTCTTGTCACCGTTTTTAATCATTGAAAAATCGTATTTTCCTTGTACATTTGTGCCCGGTTCAGTTCAGGTGAAATGACAAACATGAAAGAAGCTTTTTTTAAACTCCATCTATCCGTTCTGCTCGCGGGGGCTACGGGCATTTTCGGGCGGCTGATTTCGCTCAATGAAGGTTTATTGGTCTGGTACCGGATGTTGCTGGCAGGTCTGCTGTTCGCCCTACTATCGGCAGTCCGGAGACGCTTTCCCCGGATAGGCTGGAAAGAAGTTTTCAAGATCGGTGGCATCGGGATATTATTAGGACTGCATTGGGTATTCTTTTATGGGAGTATCAAAGCTTCCAACATCTCCATCGGTGTAGTCTGCTTTTCACTGGTCAGTTTTTTCACGGCTTTTCTGGAACCCTGGATCAACCGTCACCGCATCTCTGTCAAAGAAGTACTTTTCAGCCTGCTTACCCTACTGGGTATAGCTTTGATTTTCCATCTGGACACCCGTTACCGTCAGGGTATCCTCTTAGGGATCACCTCTTCGGTCCTGGCCGCCTTGTTTACGATTACGAATAAGAAAGTAGCTGCCGGCCACGATGCCAGTACGATGCTCTTGTATGAAATGTCCGGCGGATTTGTCGGTCTGAGCTGTCTTTTACCTTTTTATCTCCGCTATTTTCCGGTAGAAACGATCTTCCCGGACGTCTCCGACCTGATCTATCTGATCCTATTGGCTTCCGTTTGTACCATCGGTTTATACCTACTGCAAATACAGGTCTTAAAAGTAGTATCGGCCTTTACGGTCAACCTGACATATAATCTCGAACCCGTATACAGCATTATCCTGGCTATGCTTTTCTTCCACGAAGCCCGGGAGTTGAACGGGGCTTTTTACATCGGTTTGGGCCTCATTGTCTTGTCGGTATTATTACAAACTTTTGCCGTATTCCTGCCCCGGCCGGACAAAGCCGTTTCTTCTTAATCATTTTTCCCGGTACAGCGCGATCAAACGGGAAACGGCATATTGTTCCAGTTCCTCTTCCGGTACCTGTAAAAAGCGCTGCATCGCCGGAGAAAAACGTTCTACTTCGATCTCATAAAAACGGGCGTAAATTATGCGGTGTGAAAGTACATGTTTGGGCATGATGAAACTTCGGAGTATCTGTATTTCTCCTGCCTCTTGCATCAATTCCAGATAGGCCGGGGTTTGTTGCAATACCTCCAATTCGGTTTCCTGCCCGGTTTCGATCAACGGATATTCGTACAAATTTTGCCAAATATCTTTCGCTTCGCGACGGGCCAGCAAATTCACACCCCTGCAATGGATATGCAAATAATTGAAATAACGGGGCTTAACGACTGCTTTTCCTGCTTTCACCGGTAATTTTTCAACTTGACCGGAAGCCAGTGCCACACAATTTTCCCGTAACGGACAATATAAACAAACGGGGACTTTCGGCGTACATTGTATGGCTCCGAAATCCATAATCGCCTGATTGTAAAGGTCCGGATGCTGCCGGTCGAGCAGTTCGGCAGCCAACCCGGAAAACACTTTCTTCCCTGCGTTACTGTCGATAGGGGTATCGATACCGAAAATCCGGGCCAATACCCGGTAAACATTCCCATCCACGACAGCATAGGGCAATTTCCAGGCAAACGAGCAAATAGCCGCCGCCGTATATTCCCCGATCCCTTTCAGGGTAAGTACATCGGAATAGTTGCGGGGAAACTCCCCGCCGAATTTTTCCACAATTTCCTTTGCCGCTGCATGAAGATTACGGGCACGGCTGTAATATCCCAGGCCCTGCCAATATTTCATCACCTCATCTCCGGGTGCTTCCGCTAATGCCCGTACATCGGGAAAACGCAACATGAAACGGTTGAAATACTCCAATCCCTGCACCACCCGCGTCTGCTGAAGGATAATCTCCGAAATCCATATCCGATAAGGATCGGTGGTTTCCCGCCAGGGTAATTCCCTTTTATTTTCTGCATACCAATGAATTAAAGTCGCTGCTATATCCACCATTCCAATTTTATACTGTTTATCAAGTTACTCCGGAATCAGGGAAGTCTAGTCAGGTGAGAATAAGATCGGTAACCTCTGCCCGGGTAAATTCCACCAGATCGGCCGGCGCAATCCTGATCTGTAATCCCCGCATCCCTGCACTGATGTAGATATACCCGAAATCCATGCAAGTAGTATGAATAAAAGTGGGCAAAGCCTTTTTCATTCCGACCGGAGAGCATCCTCCCCGGATATACCCGGTTGCCGGTAACAGTTCTTTCATATGGATCATCGCCGCACTTTTATTGCCGGAAACTTTTGCCGCCAGTTTCAAATCGACTTCGGCATCTCCGGGGACAACACAAACGAACAAGCCGTTTTTATCTCCGCGCAATACCAGTGTTTTAAATACCTGGGCGATATTTTCTCCCAGTTGTTCCGCCACATGGGTGGCTGCCAGATTATTTTCGTCTACTTCATAAGGTACCAGCTCGTAAGCGATCTTTGCTTTATCAAGCAAACGGGCAGCATTGGTCTTATTTATTTTCGCCGTCATATATTTTACACAGTTTTTTCAAGCGAGCCTCAAAAATTCCTTTCCCATATCCAGTCCATTTGTCCAGGATCTTCCCGTCAGGACCGATAACCACAAATTTCGGGATCCCGTCAAAACCATACGAAGCGATCAATCCTCCTTCTCCCTTAAAATCACACAACTGTATTCCTTTCAGATCCCGGATAGCCTCTTTCCACCCTTTTTCCGAAACCTCCAGGCTTATGCTGATCACGTGCAAACTATCCCGGAATTTTTCCGCCAACTCTTCCAATTCGGGTTGTGCCATCAAACAAGGACCACATCCCCGGCTCCAGAAATCCAATAAAATATATTTTCCCAGGTAGTCCGACAAGTGATGCTCTCTGCCTTCGCGATCGAAGAGGAGGCCGTCTGCCAACCGATCTCCCACCTCACAGATTTTCACCGGATAAAGATAAATGTGGATTTCATTCCCCCGGGCAGTAGTTTTGAGTGCCGGATCCAGGCGCAAATAAAGCTTTTCAACCCTTTCCCGAAGTCCTGGCGGACATTGGGGTGAACGCAGTTTTCGCGCATGCTCATACAATCTTTCCAGTCCGACTTCCGACAAAACGGCCTGTTCTTCCAAAATTTTCAGGTCGGCTTCCGCTTTAAGGGCAGACAAAGAGTCGAACAAACGGGTCACGGGATAATCCTTCATCTTCGGATGCTTACTATGCTGATCCTTATATTCCGCCACATATTCATCCTCTTTATCGAACCTTACCCGCTCATATTCGCGGGTGATGCGGGCGGAGTTTTTCACAAACCGATTCTCTTCCTGCTGTTGCCTCAACTTACTTTTGACTTTCCAAAGGGCAACACAAGGTTTATCCCCTTCTATTTTAGTCAGCGGTTCACCGACCCAAAATGAGAGATTACCATATAATGCCGAATCCCCCTCAACAAAAACCGACATCCGTAACGGCACCTCTTCCAGCTTTCCCCGAAATGAAAACCGTCCGTCTTTCAGGGTATCGCTCCCGATAACCTTCCCCATATTCCCAGCCCACACTAACAGTTGCACCACCGTATTTCCGGCTGCATTCCGCACTTTTCCTTCAATTCTGTATTCTTTTTGTCCGACGGCAGCCAACGTAACCAGAAGAAACAAAAACACACTACATTTTTTCATCGTCTTTGTATTTTATCAGTCAAACAAAAATAGAATAAATAAGTTGAAAGTCGGCAAAATTTAAGCAGTTTATAAAACATATACCCAAAAAGTATCAACAATAAACAAAAAATGTCAATGCCTGCAAAAAAAAAGAAGGTCTTCTCTTGTATAATTTTATTTCCTTTTTACATTTGTCAGTGTGGTCAAAAAAAGACATCTTTTAAAAATATTATACGATGAAACAAGCCTTAACTTTTACTCCTCCTATCCTCTCGTCAACCGAGAGTAAATTGAACGTGGAAGCTTTCGATGCGAGCGTGGAAGCTTTTGAAAATCACGAGTATCTGAAATCATTTTATGCCTTATTGGATTATATCAACGGAGATTTCCGGACGAAATACGGCAATGTACAGGGAAACGAATTTCATATTCCCCACGGTTCTATTATCGTAAACATCAAATTGGACGAGGAAAAACTCAGTATCACCGCTCCTTTTGTCGCTCTTCCTGAAAAAGGGCGGATACCCTTACTCCGTCAGGTGGCAGGACTCAATTTCAACGCCATGGATCTGGCAACGATCTATTTGCGGGATAACCGCCTTTGAATACAGCTGTCCGATCCAATTGATCAACCCTTACAAAATCTATTATATCCTGCAGGAAATATGCTGTACGGGAGACAAATACGACGATGAATTCGAGACTAAATTCGGGGCACAACGTATCTATGAGCCTAAAACGACCCCTTACGATACAGCAAGCCTGGAGAATATATACCAAGCCGTGCAAATCAGGTGCAAAGAGTGCCTGGATGCCGTAAAATATTTCGAGCCTTCACGCAAATACGGTTATATCTGGAACATAATCGACACGACCCTGATGAAATTCATGTATTTCGCCCAACCTCAGGGTCAGCTGCTCAACGATATGCAAAAGGCAATCCGGGAAATGGACCGCGAAGATATACCGCTGCCCGAAATCACAGCCCAGGGAAAAGCAGTCATCGAAAAACTACAAAAAATGACCCAAGAAGAACTGGCGGAAGATCTTTATTTTGTCGAGACTTTTATCCCGAACAAACGTCGTTCCAACCTACAAAACATTCAGGAAAATTTCGAGGACAGTTACAAAAAGATTTCCGGTTATATGGAATCGGGTGATTATATGACCGCTTGTGTCATGATGCTTTATAAATTCTACGAGATGTATTACTATAACAATTTGCAGGAGGATGTCAACCAAGTGGTTGTAAAAGCTTTGCAAAAGAGTTCCGCCCAACCGTGGGATGAGGCTGCTCCTGTACTCTATAAAGCGATGGAAGCGATCATGGAGGATGAACTCGACGAAGAGGAGGAGGAAGAGGAAGGCACCGTCGACATGAACGAATATATGAAAAACGTGCAGGCCATGCAGCAACAAATGATGCAAAACATGCAACAAATGATGCAGGGCAACGGTATGCAAAACTATCTGCAACAAGTGCAAGTAGTACAGCAACAATTGGCCAGTGGCCAGATCAGTGCAGAAGAATATACCGCCAAAGTACAACAATTGGCAGCCCA
>ENA-UESG01002083-UESG01002083.1-human-gut-metagenome-genome-assembly--contig:-NODE-2083-length-11037-cov-5.308394_pt1 | contig 11037 bp, 8 predicted proteins | sample MGYA00243002_ERZ508003 | MGnify/ENA primary metagenome ERZ508003 (study PRJEB26167, sample SAMN06115514) | human gut metagenome | host: Homo sapiens | place: China:Shanxi | collected 2015-12-02... | reverse complement strand
GTTACCGGTCAGACAACCAATATGTCAGGTGCAGAATTTACTGTAAAATACTATAGCGGTTATTACTACTCTGAAAGCATCGTATAGAAAACAAGGAGGTACGGATATGAAGAAATTGTACAAAAAAATAGGAGTTATACTAGCATTAACAATGGTAATTGGTTTGATTCCGGCTCAGGGTGTTAATGCGGCAAAAGCAAAGAGTAATGTAACTTATTCTATTAAGAAGGGAACATTGGTTATTAAAGGAAAAGGAAAAATGCCGGCTAAAATGACCTTCAAAAATAACAAAAAAATTAAGAAGGTTGTAATAAGAAAGGGTGTGACATCAGTATCAGATAAAGCATTCTACAAATGTAAAAATCTGAAGAAGGTTACTATTTCAGGTACAGTAACAAAAATCGGAAAGTATAGTTTTTACGGAACAAAAATAAAGAATATAACTATACCTGAAAAGGTTGGAAAAATCGGTCAGAATGCTTTAGGAAAATGTAAAAAATTAAAGACAATAACAATGCCGGGAAATCTTAAAGTGATGTTAGATTCTAATGAAGATTATTCAGCAGCAGTATTAATGTCAGGCTCAAATGTTAAAACAGTAAAGTTTAATACAGCTTTTGAACCGGCAATGGCAAGCTATTGTGAAGCGGAAAATCTTCAGGTGATGGCAAAAGATAAAAAATATAAATCAATAAATGGAATGGTTTATACAAAGGACGGAAAAAAACTTGTAAGAGTTCCAATGAATCGAAAAACAGTTAATGTTAATGACGGATGTGAAGAAATTTGCTTATCAGCATTACTTTATGAGAAAAAAATTCCGGATGATTTTCCACAGACCTGCGGTGATTTTTCAGAGATTACAATACCAAAATCAGTAACAAAAATAAATGATACTGAATATACTACAAGTCAGGTGTACTATAGCTGGAACGGAAAGAAGTACACTAAGACAAAGCTTAAAGGAGTATATGAATATATCCCTAATAACGAAAATTATAACCTGAAGATTACAATAAAGGATGGAAATGAAAACAACATTAGTATTTTGAATAAATACTTTAAAAAAGCAAACATAATTAAATAAAATATTTTAAGAATAGAGAAGCTGTTTCATGTAAAGTGGGCAGCTTCTTTTGGCTAAAAATATTAGCGTGATCTTTGAAATAAAAAGTTAAAAAAATAGCATAATCTCCGATATAAAGTGAAAAAATGTTAGCTTAATATTTGATTTAAAAATTATAAAAAATTTAGGCTAAGAGTTGTTGATTTTTGAATATAAGTATGTTATTCTAACTACAGAACAAATGTTCGAAAAGCATAAAGAAGGAGGCAGGCTATGGAGATTACACAGAATATGACTATTTCAGAGAAGTTAAAGATATTAACTGATGCGGCTAAGTATGATGTAGCCTGTACAAGCAGTGGAGTTGACAGAAGCAATAAAGGGCAGGGCATTGGAGATACTCATGCTTGCGGAATCTGTCATACTTTTTCGGCAGATGGAAGATGTGTTTCATTACTTAAAATATTATTTACCAATGAGTGCATTTTTGACTGTAAGTATTGCATTAACAGGAAGTCCAATGACGTACCTAGAGCTTCATTTACGCCGGATGAGGTTTGCAGGCTTACCATTGAATTTTATAGAAGAAATTATATAGAGGGATTGTTTTTAAGTTCGGGCATTTTAAAGAATCCTGATTATACAATGGGACTTATTTACGAAACTGTTTGGAAGCTGCGTAATGAATATAAGTTTTTTGGATATATTCACGTTAAGGCTATTCCGGGGGCTTCAGAAGATATTATTGAGAAGGTTGGTTTTGTGGCTGATAGAATGAGCGTTAATTTGGAGCTTCCTACTAAGGAAGGTTTACAGCAACTTGCACCTAATAAGAATTATACTAATATTTTGAAACCGATGAAGCAGATTCAGATGGGTTCAGGCAGATTGATTTCAGATGGTAAGGAAGGATATCAGATTGTAACAAGAACAGGACGGAAGAATAATTCTAAGTTTGTTCCGGCAGGGCAGAGCACACAGATGATTATAGGAGCCACGACTGAAACGGACTATCAGCTTATGTCAGTTACGGAGACTATGTATAAACAGTTTAATTTAAAGAGAGTGTTTTATTCGGCTTTTGTGGATGTGAATCATAATATTGATTCACCTGCAATAATAGGACCTAACCCCATGCTTAGGGAACATAGACTTTATCAGGCAGACTGGCTGTTGAGGTATTATGGCTTTGCTGTTAAGGAGTTGCTTAATAAGGAGCATCCTAATTTTAATGTGGCTTTGGATCCTAAATGTGATTGGGCAGTTAATCATTTGGATAAGTTTCCTGTGGAAGTTATGAGAGCAGACTATTATACCTTATTAAGGGTGCCGGGAATTGGAGTAAAGTCGGCAAGAAGAATAACTGCGGCAAGACATTATGGAATGCTTGACTTTAACAGTTTAAAGAAGATGGGGGTAGTTCTTAAAAGAGCGGCATATTTTATAACCTGCGGTGGAAAGACTATGATTCCACTGTCAATGGATCAGGATGCATTGGCAAGAACATTGGCAGATACTGACAGAAAGCAGGTTTACGCTATTGAGAATGACACAACTTATAAGCAGAGGACACTTATGGATTTGGGATTGAAACAGTAAGTTTAGAATAATCGGAGAGCAATATGAATGTTACGTTAGTTTGTGAAAATAATATAGAGGGAATAATGACAGCAATTTATGACGGATGGGTGTATATGAATAAGGGATATTCTGTTAACATTCATCCGGGCAGTGATTATGCACCAACCTTTTTTTCTAAATTTATTAATATTGAAACTGACAATTCTAAGGCTGAAAGAGTTATTCGTTCAATAAAGATTAAGATTTCAGAAGAGGCATATATTGCAGTTTTTAGAACCTGTATGAATTTTGCAGAGGATAAAGGAGATGCGGTCTTTGAATTCCTAAAATATGGATACAGATATGGTGAAAGAGTTATGAAGATGCTTCACATTCCAGCGGTTATGAGAGTAATGGAACTTAGTAGAAAGACTTCAAACGAGGCACACTCATTTATAGAATTTATCAGATTTGAAGAGCTAAAAGGAAATGTTTTATACAGCAGAATTGATCCTAAGTGCGATGTACTGTCACAGGTTTATGCTCATTTTCAGAATAGATTTCCTAACGAGAACTGGATTATATATGATCAGAGAAGGATAAAGGCAGCAGTTCATCAGAAAGGTATGACAACTGTTTTAGTTGAAGGACAGAACATGGACCAATTGGTAAAAGACATACGCAAAGAAGATGAATATGAAGATTTGTGGAAGGTATTTTTTAATACCATTGCCATAAATGAAAGATATAATCCTAAGTGCCAGTGGACGCATTTACCTAAGTGGTATAGAAAGAATATGCTAGAGCATGAATAGCTGGAAATATGCGGAAATATAAAAAATATAATATGTACTTTATTTTCAATCGGTGTTATACTAACGGAGTGAAATTAATGTAGTATATTGGGTCGAGCATTATTTCATAAAAATACAAATAATAGAAAAACTATTCAGGAGGAATTCATGAGTAAAGTTAAGAGAGTTTATGTAGAGAAAAAACAGCCTTTTGCTGTTACTGCAAAGGAACTTACAGAAGATATTAAGGGATATCTTGAAATTGATGCATTAAAGGATGTAAGAGTGCTTGTAAGATATGACGTTGAAAACATCTCAGATGAAACTTACAACAGAGCATTAACATCAGTATTTTCAGAACCACCGGTAGATAATGTATATGAAGAAACATTCCCATATGATGCGGATAATTCTAAGGTTTTCAGCGTGGAATTTTTGCCGGGACAGTTTGATCAGAGAGCTGATTCAGCAGTTCAGTGTGTTAAGTTTTTAAATGAAGATGAAGAGCCTGTTATTAAGACAGCAACTACTTATGTTTTAGAAGGCAATATATCTGATGAAGAGTTTGAACAGATTAAGAATTACTGCATTAACCCTGTAGATTCAAGAGAAACAGGATTGGAGAAACCTGAAACCTTAGTTACAGAGTTTGAAGAGCCTGCAGATGTTATTATTTTCGATGGCTTTAAGGATATGGCTGAAGAACCTTTAAAGGAATTATATAATTCTCTTGGATTGGCTATGACTTTTAAGGATTTCTTACACATTCAGAATTACTATAAGAATGAAGAAAACAGAGACCCATCAATGACTGAAATCAGAGTATTAGATACTTATTGGTCAGATCATTGTCGTCATACTACATTTAATACGGAATTAACAGACGTTACTTTCGATGACGGATATTTCAAAGAACCTATTGAAAAATCATATCAGGAATATCTTGACACAAGAAAGGACGTTTTTGGAGAAAGAAAAGACAAGTTTGTATGTCTTATGGACCTTGCTCTTATTGCAATGCGTAAGCTTAAGAAGGAAGGCAAACTTGATGATCAGGAGAAGTCAGACGAAATTAATGCATGTAGTATTGTAGTTCCTGTAGAAGTAGATGGAAAAACAGAAGAATGGTTAGTAAACTTTAAGAATGAAACACATAACCATCCTACAGAAATCGAGCCTTTCGGTGGTGCTGCAACATGTCTTGGTGGAGCTATCAGAGATCCACTATCAGGACGTACTTATGTATATCAGGCTATGCGTGTTACAGGTGCAGCAGATCCTACTAAATCAATGTCAGAAACTCTTCCGGGTAAGTTACCACAGAAGAAACTTGTTCAGGGAGCAGCTAATGGATATAGCTCATATGGTAACCAGATTGGTTTGGCTACAGGTTTAGTTAAAGAGATTTATCATCCTGATTATGTAGCAAAGAGAATGGAAATCGGAGCAGTTATGGGTGCAGCACCAAGACGTGCAGTACAGAGACTTAACTCGGATCCGGGAGATATTATTATATTATTAGGTGGCCGTACAGGTCGTGACGGTTGTGGTGGAGCTACAGGTTCATCAAAGATTCATACAGAAGAATCTATTGAAACTTGTGGTGCAGAAGTTCAGAAAGGTAATGCACCTACAGAACGTAAATTACAGCGTTTATTTAGAAGAGAAGAAGTTAGCCATATTATTAAGAAGTGTAATGACTTTGGTGCCGGCGGTGTTTCAGTTGCTATTGGTGAATTAGCAGACGGATTACACATTAACTTAGATAAGGTTCCAAAGAAGTATGCAGGTCTTGACGGAACAGAAATTGCTATTTCAGAATCACAGGAAAGAATGGCAGTTGTTGTTGATAAGAGTGACGTTGATCAGTTTTTAAAATATGCTAATGAAGAGAACCTTGAAGCTACAGTAGTAGCAGAAGTTACAGAAGAACCACGTTTAGTATTAGAATGGAGAGGTAAAGAAATCGTTAACCTTTCAAGAGCCTTCCTTGATACAAACGGTGCACATCAGGAAACAACAGTTGAAGTTGACATGCCTGATGAAAACAAGAACTTCTTCAACAAACAGCCTGTTAACAATGTAAAACAGAAATGGTTAGAAACATTGTCAGATTTAAATGTTTGCTCACAGAAGGGATTAGTTGAAAAGTTTGACGGTTCTATTGGAGCAGGTTCAGTATTTATGCCATTTGGTGGAAAATATCAGATGACAGAAACACAGACTATGGTAGCTAAGCTTCCTGTATTAAAGGGAGATTGCGATACAGTAACAATGATGTCATATGGATTTGATCCATATCTTTCAAGTTGGAGCCCATACCATGGAGCAATGTATGCAGTAGTTGACTCAATTGCTAAGATTGTTGCAACAGGTGGTGATTACAAGAAAGTACGTATGACATATCAGGAATACTTTAGAAGAATGACTGAAGATCCACGTCGTTGGAGCCAGCCATTTGCAGCACTTCTTGGTTCATTTGATGCACAGATGGGATTTGGTCTTCCATCAATTGGCGGTAAGGATAGTATGTCAGGAACATTTAATGATATTGATGTACCACCAACACTTGTATCATTTGCAGTAGATGTGGCTAAAGAAAAAGATATTATTACTCCTGAATTTAAGGCAGCAGGCAATAAGATTGTTAAGTTTGAAATTAGCAAGGATCAGTATGACAAGCCTGTATATGATGAAATCATGAAGTTATATGATGAAATTCATGAAATGATTCAGAATGGAGTTATTATTTCAGCATATGCTGTTGAAGGAAAGGGTGTTATTCCAGCCGTAAGTAAGATGGCATTTGGTAATAAGATTGGTGTAAGCATTAGTGGAAGAATCCCTGGAGCAGATTTATTTGCACCTGGATTTGGTGATATTATTGCTGAAGTACCTGCAGACAGACTTGACGATATTACATCAAGCTATGTTCTTATCGGTGAAACAAACGATAAGGAAGTATTTGAATATGGTTATGATTCAATTCCTATGGATGAAGCAATTAAGGTTTGGGAGAAACCATTAGAAAAGGTATTCCCAACAAGAAGCCATAAGGATACATCATTACTTGATACACCAATTTATGATAAGGGCAGCGTATATGTTTGCAAGAACAAAGTTGCAAAACCTACAGTATTTATCCCTGTATTCCCAGGTACAAACTGTGAATATGATAGCGCTAAGGCTTTTGAAAAAGCTGGTGCAAATGTTATTACTAAGGTATTTAAGAACTTAACACCTGAAGACATTAGAGACTCAGTTAAGATTTTTGAAGAAAGTATTGCACAGTCACAGATTATTATGTTCCCAGGTGGATTTAGTGCTGGTGATGAACCTGATGGTTCAGCTAAATTCTTCGCAACAGCATTCAGAAATGCAAAGATTGAAGAAGCAGTTCACAAACTATTAAATGAAAGAGATGGACTTGCTCTTGGTATTTGTAATGGTTTCCAGGCATTAATCAAGTTAGGATTAGTACCAAACGGCAAGATTACAGGACAGGATGTAAATGCACCAACTTTAACATATAATACAATTAACCGTCATATCTCAAAGATGGTTTATACAAAGGTTGTATCAAACAAGTCACCTTGGTTACAGAATGCAGAACTTGGTGGAGTTTATGTAAACCCAGCATCACACGGAGAAGGAAGATTTGTAGCACCTGAAGAATGCATTAAGGAATTATTTGCAAACGGTCAGGTTGCAACACAGTATGTAAACCAGCAGGGACAACCTACAATGGATGAAGAATGGAACGTAAACGGTTCATACTATGCTATTGAAGGTATTACAAGTCCTGACGGCAGATGCTTTGGTAAGATGGCTCATATCGAAAGAAAGGGTCGTTCAGTAGCAACAAATATCTACGGAGAACAGGATCTTAAGGTATTTGAATCAGGTGTAAACTACTTTAAATAATAAGTAAAACATACAAGAACATAACAAGAAGCTTTCGCAGGGATAGTTGTCTAACATTATCTCTGAAGGGCTTCTTGATTTAGTTTTGGAAAGGAGGACCATATTGAGTTATTTAAAGAATCTAAAATGGGAAATGGTTTTGTATTCAATTCTTGCTATAGCAATAGGAGTTTTAATGTTTTTGTATCCGACTAAAACATTAAATGCTGTTTGTATAATACTTGCAGTAATGTTATTTGCTTTAGGAATAAGATACTTAATAGAATACAGAAAAAAGAATCTGATTAATGATTTTTATAGATATGAATTTGTGGCAGGAATTGCTTTAATATTACTTGGGATAGTAGTGCTTGCATGTATGAATCTAATACTTTCAATTATTACTTATGTAATTGCATTAATAATAATAGTTAGCGGACTTATGAAAATAGAGAATGCATTAGACCTTAGAAGAATGGGATGTCATTGGATACCATTACTTGTATTTGCCATTATATGTATAATACTTGGCATATCAGTTTTAACAATGCCAATGAATCACAATGACGATGGCACAAGAACAGCAGGAGATTTCTTAATCCAGTGTTCAGGAGCAATATTTGCGGTAACAGGATTGATCGATTTAATCACAACATTATCTGTTTCAGGAAAAATAAAGAAATGGATAGATTCACAGATGAACTAAATATATAAGAAAAGCCCTATGGATTTAGAGTGAACAACTTTGAAATCTGTAGGGCTTTTCTTGTATGAGGGGAGATTGAATTACCGGAGAAAATTATCGGGGAAAATTGCTAATAAATGCGTTGTGTACCCCGACATTTCAAATATTTCTAATATCGGGGTACAGCCATCTAGATTTGCTCCATGCAACATTAGACTAAAATCAATTTGTTACATATTGACTTGCTATAACAAAAAAATAGGAGCATAACCAACAAATGGTATGCTCCTAAATCTTATTTCAAATTATATTTCAGTCTTATTTCAAGAATCAATTCTTAACTTATTTCAATGTTTCGTATTTCTGGATAACTCCAATTCCTATTGCATGTGGTCCTGTATGAACTGCTGTAATAACACCGATTTCTACATTAGTGTCACCGTTGAGCTTGACACCAAGTCCGGCTTCAACTTCATCCTTGAATGCTACGCCTTCTATGGCATCATAGCCATATCCGATTGAAACAACGAAGTTGTCTTTACCGTTTTCTGTTAAATATTTGTCTGCAATCTGGATAATGTTCTTTTTAAGCTTGCCACGGTTTCTTCCTACACCACCAAGATTTACTTCACCATCTTTCAAGATAATGATAGGTTTGATTCCAAGCTTTCCTGTGGCTGAAATTGCCATTTTTCCAATTCGACCGCCGATTCTTAAGTAATCAAGTGAACCTACAGTGAAGAAAATACGTGCTGTGCCCATAAGTTTCTTAGTGTTTTCAATCATTGTATCAAATGGAATGCCGTCGTTTTGCATTCTTACAACTTGGTCAATTATAAGAGCCTGACTGACTGTGTCCTGCTGTGAATCTAATACAACAATCTGTGCATCAGGATAATCTTCTTCAACAACATCCTTAGCCATTGAAGCAGAATTATATGAACCACTTAGATGAATTGAGATTGTAAAACATACAACAGGAATGTTCTGTTCTGCATACTTTCTAAAAACTGCCTCAAAACTTTCAACACTTGGAAGAGAAGTCTTTGGAAAAATATCAGGGTTCTCAACCATTGTAGTATAAAAGTCTTTTCTATTAATTTCTGTTTTGTCCTTTAAATATGTTTCTCCATCAAGAGAAGCAGTAAGAGGGACAATTTCTATATTGTGTTTTTTAACATAAAGCTCTGTTAAATCACAGGCACTGTCACTAATAATCTGGTACATAAAATCAAGTCCTTTCCGATAAATACTCTATATCCTATGTTTAGAGTGTATCATAAAAGTAATAATATTTAAACAAAAATACAACAGAAAAGAGATATAGTAGTATATATAAACAATAAAAATAAAATGTAAGCAAAAATATGCAAAAATTTAAAGTTACAATTATTTGAAATCATAACTTTAAATTAGTACATTAATATAAAAAATAGTGATTTTATTAAAAAAATATATTTTGCATTTAGAATAAATAAATTATAATGTTTCGTATTTTCTAATTACACCAAGACCTATAGGGTAAGGTCCTGTATGTACAGCTGAAACAATACCGATTGCAACATTAGTTTCAGAATCAAGCTTTACATCAAGAGTCGATTCAACTTCATTCATAAATTGAAAACCTTCTTCTTTGTCATAACCATAGCCTACTGAAACAATGAAATTATCTTTGCCATTTTCATCTAAATATTTCTTTGCAACCTGTAAAACACTGGCCTTAAGCTTGTTACGGTTTCTACCGATTCCACCAAGTCCAATATCGCCGTCTTTCATAACGATAACAGGTTTAACACCAAGTTTTCCGGTTGCAGCAGTGGCAACCTTGCCAATACGACCACCCATCTTAAGATAATCAAGTGAACCTACTGTAAAGAAGATTCTGGCTGAAGCCATTAAAGGTTCAAGCTTAGACATTACCTGTTCGAAGGAAAGTCCGTCTTCTAACATTCTAACAAACTGGTCAATCAGCAATGCCTGAGTTACAGAGTTCTGCTTTGAATCAATAACACAAATATTAGCATCAGGGTAATCTTCTTCAACTAAAGATTTAGCATTCATAGCTGAATTATATGAACCGCTGAAAAGTGTTGTTATTGTAAAACATACAACAGGGAGACCCTGTTCAACATATTTTCTAAAAACTTCTGCGTAGCTTTCAACACTTGGAAGAGAAGTTTTTGGAAAAAGTTTAGGATTGTCAATCATTTTCTGGTAGCATTCATCCCTTGTTATGTCAACTCCATCTCTATAATAAGTTTCGCCATCGAAAGATACTGATAATGGTACAATGGTAACGTCGTGTTTTTCTAAATATTCTTTTGACAAGTCACATGCGCTGTCGCTTACAATTTTATACATAGTTTTTTATAACCTTTCTACGTAGTATTTAATACTACATAAGTATAACACGTCTGTAATAATAATCAATAGATTTTATTGTTTTACAAAAAACATTTACAATTTGTTCACAATAATCAGATTTATATGGTAAAATATCATGTAAATGAAAACAAAAGGGAGTAAAAAGGTGGACACATTAAAAAAACTTACAAAATATGAAAAAGAAATACTTGAAGGTATTATTATAAGCATTGTAGGCGGATGGGCATTAACATCTATATTAAGAGGTGCCTATAAGCAGATTAGTAATATTCAGTTTCCGGCTGATGGAAATTTTACTAAGGCATTTATAATGACTATAATTTTTAGCATTATATTAGGAATTATATATTACAAAAACAAAAAGATTGCAGGAGGATTAATGTTTGTTTTTACATATATATTCCTATTGTTATGTGCTTTTATTGGATATTCAGATGGAGTCCACAACCTCCGGCATTGACATCATACCAATCATAAAAACCATCAAACCTGATCTAAAAATCATCATGCTCACAGGCTATGATAATGAAGACTATATTTATCAGGCATTTGCCAATGGCGCCGATAACTATCTGCTCAAAGATATCTCTTTAGCGGAGCAGATTGCCTCAACGATTATGGATGTCTATCAGGGAACCGCCCAT
>ENA-UESG01002082-UESG01002082.1-human-gut-metagenome-genome-assembly--contig:-NODE-2082-length-11038-cov-3.351519_pt1 | contig 11038 bp, 9 predicted proteins | sample MGYA00243002_ERZ508003 | MGnify/ENA primary metagenome ERZ508003 (study PRJEB26167, sample SAMN06115514) | human gut metagenome | host: Homo sapiens | place: China:Shanxi | collected 2015-12-02... | reverse complement strand
AAGTAAATTCCGCCTGCGGATACCAGTCGGGAAACTGCTTACCGCCCAAGAAGGGGCGGCAGGCGAAGCCTGCTTTGCGTAGCAAAGTAATGAATGTTCGTTTCCCGAACCCTTCCGCAGCATTAAAATAAATATGCATACAGTTTGAAGGGAGGAAATCCTTTGCATGTATTGAAAAAATATAAGATGCTTTTGCTTTCCGGGCTTTTGGTGGTGATGTTTTGTGTGGCGGCATATTTTTTGGTGGAGCGTGCAGATTCTGCGGCGGATACCTATGCGGCGCACATCTTCCAAGAGGATACGGTAAACGAAATCAACATTGAAATTGACGAGGCGGACTGGCAGGATATGCTGGAAAACCCGTTGGAGGAGGAATACCATAAGGCGAATGTGACGATTAACGGGGAGACTATCGGGAATGTGGCAATTCGCACGAAGGGCAACAACAGCTTGACCTCTGTGGCAAGCTCCGATTCCGACCGTTACAGCTTTAAGCTGGATTTTGATTACTATGACGACAACGGCAGTTATTACGGCTTGAAAAAGCTTTGCCTGAATAACAATTATTCTGACAACAGCAGTATGCGCGAATATATTTCCTATCAGATTATGGGCGAGATGGGATTGGATGTGCCGGAATGTGCGTATAGCCATATTACCGTCAACGGCGAGGAATGGGGCTTATATCTAGCAGTAGAGCCGGTGGATGAGGTCTTTCTTGCAGCGCATTTTGCGGATGTCACGGGTGACCTGTATAAGCCGGAGGGCAAGGGCGGCACAGGTGCGGATTTGGTCTATAACGGGGATGACATCTCCGCTTACACAGGGCTGAACCTGAAAACCAATCTGAACAGCTCCGATGGAAAGGAAATCCTTGCGCTGATGCAGGCGCTGGAGGATGGCGAAGGCTTAGAGGAGGTGTTGGATGTGGAAAAGGCATTGAAATATATTGCGGCAAATGTGGCGTTGGCGAACTTTGACAGCTATTTGGGCAACACCACGCATAACTTTTATCTTTATGAGGAAAACGGTCGCTTCACAATCATTCCTTGGGATATGAACCTTGCCTTTGGCGGCTTTGGCGGCGGCGAGGTGGATATTTATGAGCCAACCAAGCAGGGCATGGGCGGCTTCGGCGGCGGAGATAAGAGGAAGGATACGCAGGATAATGATGCCGTACCCAATGCCGCAGAAAACACCGAAGCGCAGGCGGATGCAAATAATCAGCCACAGCCACCCGATAACGCCGATATGCAGGGCATGCCCTCCATGGACAGCGGCGAGAAGCCCTTGGTGACAACCCTTCTGGAAAATGAAACCTATCGTTCCATGTACGAGGGCTATCTGAAGGAGATTGCGGAGAAATATTTCACGCAGGAATACATGACTGAGCTGGTAACGAAAATCCATGACCTGATTGCGCCCTATGTGCAGAATGACCCGACTGCCTTCTGCACCTATGAGGAATTCGAGCAGGCCTGCTCCACCGACCCGACCGACCAATATTCTCTGGTTTACTATGCGGTGAATATGGCGGAAAGCATTGAAAATCAGCTAAATGGCGGTGAGCCAACCTTCAACACAAGCAGCATGCAGGGCGGCGGCTTTGGTGGAGGGAAACAGTCTGATTTCAATGGCGAAATGCCCGATATGGCAAGCCGAACGGAGCAGACAACGGATGCACAGCAGAATGACCGCCCGACACCCCCTGACCAAAACGGTGGACAGCAGGGTGGACAGATGGACGAAAATGAGCGGACTGGACAGGCAGATGGACGGCAGAGTGGACAGCAGGGAAATCCACCCGATTTCGGCGGCGGTGAAAAGACTCCTCCCGGTATGCCCGGACAGGATAATAAAAGCGTGCGCCTTTCGGATTGCCTGCCGACGATTTCTGTCTGCGGCGGCGTGTTTGTGGTCGGTGTGGTGGTTCTGATTTTGTTCAAGCGGAAAAAAGACCTGAAGCCGCCAAAAGAAAATAAAACAGAATAAGCTTTTTGCAGAGATTTTGTATAAAAATTGGGAACGGTTGTTCCCTTTTTTTATTTGTTATGATATACTCTTAGCAGACGAAAAAACGGAAAGGAGGGAAAAGCATGGAGGATTTGAAAATTACCGGCGAGGTGGAGGATATCATTTACCGGAATAAGGACAACGGCTATACGGTTTTTTCGCTGACAACCGAGGATGATGAGGTGACCTGCGTGGGCGTTGTGCCGCAGATTCACAGCGGCGAAGCACTGGAAATTCACGGAAGCTGGGCCATGCACCCCCTTTACGGCAGGCAGGTACAGGTACAGTATTACGAAAAATCCATGCCGACCACCACGGCAGGGATGGAGAAATATCTTTCCTCGGGGATGATTAAGGGCATTGGGGCGAAAACGGCAAAGCGGATTGTGGAGCGTTTCGGTGAGGCAACGTTTTATGTGATTGAGGAAAAGCCTGATCTTCTGACGGAAATCAAGGGCATCAGCTACGATAAGGCGCAGAAGATTTCCGAGGTCTTCTGCGAACAGCATGAGCTGCGCAGAGCGATGATGTTTTTGCAGGGGTACGATATTTCGCCTGCATACGCCATGAAGATTTATAAGAAATACAAGGCACGCACCTTTGAAATCGTGAAGAATAATCCCTATCGTCTGGCAGACGAGGTGCTGGGAATCGGGTTCAAGATGGCAGATAAGATGGCGGCGGGGGCAGGCATTGCGGCGGATGACCCCAACCGCGTGAAGGCGGCGGTGAAATATGTGCTGAATACAGCGGCGGCAAACGGCGACTGCTATCTGCCGAAGGAAAGGCTGATTGCACAGGCGGTGGATTTATTGCAGCTGCATCCGCTTGCGATTGAAAATGCCATTCGGGATTTGCAGGTAAACAGCCAGCTTTTGCAGGAAAAGCTGAACGGCGAGGATTGCGTGTATCTGAATTATTATTTTTATGCCGAAATGTCTGTTGCGAAGCGGCTGCTGGAGCTTTCCGCAGACTATGATGCGCCGAATATGGAATCTATTGCAACGGAGATTGCAAGGGTGGAGAAGGAAACGGGCGTGGTGCTGGCGGAGGAGCAGCGTGCGGCGGTGGCAGAGGCACTAAGCTGCGGCGTGCTTATCATCACAGGCGGCCCGGGAACGGGGAAAACCACAACCATCAACACCATTTTGCGGATTCTGAAAAAAGAGGATATGGATGTGGTGCTTGCGGCACCGACAGGGCGCGCGGCGAAGCGCATGACAGAGGCAACGGGCATGGAGGCGCAGACGATTCACCGCCTTCTGGGCATCAGCTTTATCGGCGAGGACAGCCGCAGGCAGACCTTTGACAAAAACGAGGAGGACCCGATTGAGGCAGATGTAATCATCATTGACGAAAGCTCGATGGTGGATATCGTGCTGATGCAGGCACTTCTGCGTGCGGTGGAAAGCGGCTCACGCATTATTTTTGTGGGGGATGTTGACCAGCTGCCCTCCGTTGGGGCAGGCAATGTGCTGAAGGACATGATCCGCAGCGAACGGCTGAAGGTGGTGCGTCTACAGCATGTGTTCCGACAGGCGCAGGAAAGCGCAATCATCATGAATGCGCACCGCATTAACCAAGGGGAGGAGCCTGTGCTGAATGAGGAGGGGACAGACTTTTTCTTCATGCGAAGGGCATACGCGGACGAGGTTGCCGGAACGATTCGGGAGCTTGTGACGAAGCGTCTGCCGCGCTTTACGGGGTGCGACGGCTTGCAGGATATGCAGATTCTAACCCCGATGCGTAAGGGGACGCTTGGCGTGCAGAATCTAAATCAAGTTTTACAGCAGACGCTGAACCCTGCCGCGCCCGATAAGCGAGAGGTGCAGTTTCGCCAGATTACCTTCCGCGAGGGAGATAAGGTGATGCAGATCAAGAATAATTACAACATCGTCTGGCGGATGTTCAACAGCCTTGGCAAGCGTGAGGACGAGGGTCTGGGTGTGTATAACGGGGATGCAGGCATCATTCTTTCGATTGACAGCCATGCGGAGCAGCTAAGGGTGGCGTTTGATGATGGCAAGGTGGTCGATTATGATTTCAGCCAGCTGGAGGAATTGGAGCTGGCGTATGCCATTACGATTCATAAATCACAGGGGAGCGAATATCCTGTGGTGATTCTGCCTGTTTACAGCGGCCCGCCGATGCTGATGACGCGCAACCTGCTTTATACGGCGGTGACACGCGCAAAACAGCTTGTGGTTCTGGTGGGACTGCGGGAGACGGTTTCCGCTATGATTTGTAACGACAGAGAGATTGGCAGATATACGGGATTGGCACAGCGGATTCGGAATTTGTACGATTTTATGCATGGGGGTGATATCGTATGAAGGAGTGGCTTCTGGAATTGATTTTTCCGCCGCGGTGTGCGGTCTGCACAGAGGTGCTTGATATGGAGGAGAGAAGGGGGATTCTCTGCCACGACTGCGCGGAGCAGCTGCCATATGTGCCGAAGGGGATTTGTCCGCATTGCGGCGGCGTGACGGAAACGGCAGGATTCTGTGATTTCTGCCTGAAGGAGTTTGCATTTGAAAGTGCCTGCGCCGCTTTTCCGTACGAAACGGTACGAAGGGCAATTCATTTGTTCAAATATGACGGCGGAAAGAAAATTGGCGAGGGCTTAGGGCAGCTGTTAGCGGATTACATGGGAAAATACCATAAAGCAATATTGGCAAAGACGGATTTTGTGCTTTCCGTTCCCCTGCACCCGAAGAAGGAAAAGAAACGCGGCTTCAACCAGACTCACATCCTCTGCGAACAGCTTTCGGCGCGAACAGGACTTCCGTTTCGGAGGGATATTCCGGTGCGAAAGCGGGAAACGGCGGCGCAGAGTACGCTGGATTCCTCCAAGCAGCGGCGGCAGAACCTGAAAAATGCCTTTGCGGTGCCGGCGGATCTGACAGGAAAGCAGGTGCTTTTGGTGGATGACATTTTCACAACGGGAACAACCTGCAACGAATGTGCGAAGGAATTATACCGCGCAGGGGCGCAGAAGGTGTTTGTTTGCTGCCTTTCGGCGGCAGGAAAATTAAGTTGAAAACAGGTTTTCAACTTGTTATAGCAGAGGAATAAACAGATAGGTTCCGCGGCAAAAGCCTTGAAACCTACTGTTTTCCTCGGCGGAAGTGAATTCCGCCTGCGGATGATATTCGGGAAACGGATTTGTTTCCCGAACCCTTCCGCGGTTAAAAATAATTTTTTATATGCGAAAGGCTGTCTGATTTTTCAGACAGCCTTAAATTCTGTTTTTTATTCTTCGCCGAGATAATCTCTGGGGTTCTGATATACCCCGTTCAGCTGAATTTCATAATGACAGTGGACACCTGTGGACATCCCTGTACTGCCTGTGGTTGCAATGGTATCGCCTTTCTTTACCTTATCGCCGACAGCTACGTTCAAATCCGTGCAGTGTGCGTATAAGGTGGTGAAGCCGTTGCCATGGTCAATCACAACATAGTTGCCGAATTCGCTATGAGACTGTGCGGTAACAACAGTCCGCAGTGCGATTGCATAAATGGGGATGACTCTGCTCTGTGTGGAGATATCCATGCCATAATGCTTTCTGCCGTCACTGATGGAGGGATCGGCAGAGGGATTGAATTCTGTGGAAACGGTACGGCTGTCAACAGGCCAACCGCTCGGTGCATTGCTCAGCGCTGCCAGATAGGTTACGGTATCTGCAACAGCAGAAAAGGAAATGCTTGTTTCATCCATCAGAAGGCTCATCTTATCCAGATGGGTGGAAAGAGCAGATGCCTTATTATAGGATGTGCTGACGAGGGTAGTAAAGGTCGGAGCTGCCGCCTCTGTTCCCTCTGTGGGTGCCAATGCAGATGTCATAGCGGTTAAATCCAGAGAAGCAGAGGAATCGGATTCATCCAGATTGGTAATCTGATGATACAAATCCTCTTTTACGGATTCGATTTCGTTCATTTTCTGCTCCAGCTCTGTTGTTTTATTCTGGAGAGCATCGATATTTTCGGTATATTCGGTATTTTCGGTTTCCAGAAGCTCTGCACGCTGTTCCAGCTTACGGCGTTCCCGTTCGGTTTCCAGTAGCTGCTCCTTAGAGGTATGCAGATCTGTTTTTGTTTTCTGATATGCACCAACGGCGCAGACAGAACCGCCGACCAGAAAAACTGTCGCTGCGCAGACCGCCACAGCATGACGGATGCGGAAGTGGAGCGTTTTCTGCTGACCCTTATGAGAATTATGAAGTGTCAGGAAATGCGTATGGGGTTCCTGCGATTGCTCTTGATTTTCGTTCTGAATTTCATTCTGATTTTCATTCATTCGGAAATATCTCACCTTTCTTTTCATGATATCCATAGGATATTATAATGGAAGAAGTTGGGTTTGTAAACTAAAACTTCATTAAAAGTTTAAATTTTGTAACAATTCGGTAACATTTCGGAGAGTAGACGAAGTGTTGACAGTGTGGTATACTGAAACGGTATGTAATGCGTATGCTATAATAGGTAGAAATACGTTAGGTGTGTCCCGATGAGAAAAAAGGAAGGGGCTTTTTTATGGAGCCAAAAATAAAAATGGGCATCAGCGCAGTCCAAAACGGTTTGCGCGCGGTATCGCTTGGAAGAAAGGCTTTGGCATTTCGGAAATTTCTGCCGGGCGGCAGAAGGAAAGCAGCCGGAAGGGCAATGCAGAAGGCGGAAAAGCAGGCGGTGCAGGCAAATACAAAGACCCTCCGCAAGAAGGACAGGCGGAAGGCATTACAGCGCATCAAGGGCATCGGGCGTGTGGCTTTGGTGGTGCGAAGAAAATATTTCTGACAAAAATCAATGGTTAGGAGGAACGCCAAAATGGACGAGATGGAAAAGAATGAATAAGAAAAAAATGAGGAATTGGAGCCGAAAGAAGCAGTAGAAACCAAAGAGGAGCCGACACAGGAGGAAGCATCTGTAACGGATGCGCCTGCGGCGGAAGAGGCTACAGAAACGGCAGAAGAACCCGTAACGGCAGAAGCTTCTGTAGAAGAAACAGCAGAAGAGTCTGAGATAGAGGAAACGGAAGAACCGAAGCAGGAGGAACCGAAGCAGGAGGAACAGCCTGCGGAAGCCCCTGCGGCGCAGAAAGCGGAAAAGGGCGGCGTACTGGGGATTGTGATTGGCTTGATTGCGTTGATTGCGATTGTGGCGTATGCGTGGATGAACCCAATGGGAAAAGCTGTTGATACGGGTATCCTGTATACCAAGGATGATAATCTGTATTACTACGATTTGAAAAATGAACCGTATCAGGTGCAGGAGGGACTGAGCAACGGCGGCACCTATCATTACTTCTACACTGCTTGGGGCGCAAGCGTGACAGAGGATGGCAGCTATCTGTATTTCTCCGATGATGTGGATGAAAACGGTGCATTTGTGCTGTATCGCAGGGATGCGAAAAATGCGGATGCAAAGGCGGCGCAGATTGATACGGATGTTTACGATTACATGGCAAGCAAGGACGGCAAGGTGGTTGCTTATCTGAAAAAGAGCGGCGAGACCTACGCGCTTTGCGTCTATGACGGCAAGGAGGCGCAGACCGTAAAGACGGGCATAAATCTGGAAAATGATGTTTATGCGTTGAGCGGCAATGGCAAATATCTTGCATTCACCGATACCACAGGGCTTCTGAATGCAGTTGCAGTCGGCAAGAATATGGAGGATAACATTCTTCCCCTGACCGATTCCGCGGAAACCTACGCATTGGCGGAGGAAAGCGGAATTCTGTATTACGTTGCGGCAGGCAAGGATGGCTATAACATTTTCAGCTATGATTTCAAGGGAGAGCTCAAGACCGCAGTCGAAAATGTTTCTTCCATGGAAATGATGCCCAACGGCAGAGATGTGCTCTACTGCAAAAAGAGCGAAGAAAAGGTGCTTTATAAGGACATTATCGTGGATGACATGGCAGAGCAGGATGCGAAGCTGAAAAAGGGCGATGAGGGCTATGAGCAGAAGGTGCAGAGAGACGAAATCCGTAAGGCAATGAAAAACGGCGAGGGCTTTGAACCGCTTTTGCAGGAATGTTATGTGCTGACAGGCGGCAAGAGCGTTCGGGTAGCAGGTGATGTGGTTGCGGCAGTCGGTGTTGACAGCAAGCAGACCTATGTGGCAGGCTATAAAACAAAGGAATTTACACCCATGCATCTTTCTGTAATGGATGGCGGACTGGACATGGTGGAATATATTTATTATATGTCTCTGAATTATGGCGGCATGGAGGTATTCCTTGCGGATACGACAGGGAAGGTAAATCTGCTTTCCGGCAGTCAGCCGCAGCTGGATGGGCTGAAGCTTTCCGAAGACGGCAAGAAGGCAGCTTATCTGGATACCGATGCGAATACAGGGGATACCATTCTGGTGGAAATCGAGCTGGGCAAGGAAAAAGCAGAAACCGTTGCCACAAATGTACAGAGCTTCGGCTACATCGGCAATACTCTGATTTATTACTTTGATTATACAGAAGGCGTAGGCACATTGGGCGCAGCAGGCAGCAAAACAACCATTGCAAACGCAAGCGGCGTACAGTTCACAGAGGACGCGGTGTATTATGTTGCCGATGCAGATGCAGCAACAGGCAACGGCGAGCTGCGTGCATGGGATGGCAAGACAGAAGCCACCATTGCCAAGGATGTATTTGCTTTCCAGTATAAGGATAACGGCAAGCTGGTTTATATCGGCAAGTATGATGTGAATGCAGGCGTGGGCGATTTGTATTATTATAACGGTAAGGAAGCACGCAAGCTGGATACAGGCATTACGGCAATCTTTATTTATTGAGGATGATACGATGAACGAAAGAATTGAAACAAACAACCCTGAGGCAACCGAAGCCTTGGGAGAAAAACTGGGACGAGAGGCAAGGGCGGGGCAGATTTACTGCCTGAGCGGCGATCTGGGCGTTGGCAAAACGGTCTTTACGAAGGGCTTTGCCAAGGGGCTTGGGATTACGGAGCATGTGACCAGTCCTACCTTTGCCATTGTGAATGAATACGAGGGCAGACTGCCGCTGTATCATTTTGATGTGTACCGCATTTCCTGCGAGGAGGAAATGGAGGACACCGGCTATGAAGAATATTTTTACGGCGAGGGCGTTTGCTTGGTGGAATGGGCGGAGTTGGTGAAGGAGTTGATTCCTGCCGATGCCGTCTGGATTACGATAGAGAAGGACTACACCAAGGATGACGATTATCGCCGCATCACCATCAGACAGGAGGGCTGAGGATGAAGATTTTAGGAATTGACACCACAGGGCAGACTGCCAGTGCCGCTCTTGTGGAGGGAGATAAGCTGATTGCGGAATTTACCATGAATTATAAGCTGACGCACAGCCAGACCATCCTGCCCATGATTGCGGATATTCTGGAACGGACGGAAACGGACAAGGCAAGCATTGACTGCATTGCCTGTGCCTGCGGCCCCGGCTCCTTTACGGGGCTGAGAATCGGCGCGGCAACGGCGAAGGGCTTTGCGCTTGCGCTGGACAAGCCTATTGTTGCCGTTCCCACATTGGATGCATTGGCATATAATGTGTTTGAAACGAATAAATTCATCTGTCCGATTATGGATGCCAGAAGAAATCAGGTTTATGCCACTTTTTATATGTGGGAAAACGGCAAGCTGATTCGTCTGACAGACCACATGGCAGAAAGCATTGAGCGTGTCATTGAAATTGCGGAAATGCTGGAGCAGGAGGTCATTTTTCTGGGGGACGGCGTGCCGGTGCACAGAGAAAGACTGGAACAGAACCCTGCGTTTTTATTCGCTCCCGCGCACTGCAATATGCAAAGAGCATCTGCAGTGGCAGCACTGGGCGCAATCATGGCAGAGGAAGGACTGGCAAAGCCGGGCAATGCATTTGAGCTGATTTATCTGAGAAAATCACAGGCGGAACGGGAAAGAGAAGCCAGACTGGCGAAGGAGGAAGCAGGAGAATGATTGAGATTGTCCCTATGGCGGAGGAGCATATCGACGGCGTGGTGACGCTTGAGGAAGCAACCTTTTCTATCCCCTGGACCAGAGCGGATTTTGAAAGAGAAGTCAGAGAAAACACAATGGCGATTTACTATGTGGCGCTGATGGATGGCAGAGTAGTCGGCTATGCAGGAATGTGGCATGTAGTAACAGAAGGACATATCACAAACGTGGGCGTACTGGAGGAGGTACGCTGTGAAGGCATCGGCAGCAGGCTGATGGAAAAGCTCATTGAAAAGGCGTTGGAAAAAGAAATGACAGGCATTACCTTGGAGGTACGCATGGGGAATCGACCTGCACAGGCGTTGTACCATAAATACGGCTTCAAGGCGGAGGGCATCCGTAAGAATTATTACCCCGACACCAAGGAGGATGCAATTATCATGTGGAAATATTTCCCCGATGCAGAGGGCGCGTCCCTTTGACGGAGCGGAAAAGAAAAAATAGAAACGCTGAGATGTGAGAGTGCATTTCAGCGTTTTTTGCAAAAAGGAGATGAAGAAAAATGGAAAAACCATTTGAATTGGCGTATACAGAGCTAAAGAAAGGGTGCTTTCCTGAGGAGCTGTCCTTTCGCACAACGGCGGAGATCAAGCCTCTGGAGGGGGTCATCGGGCAGGAAAGAGCCGTGAAGGCATTTGATTTCGGCTTGGCAGTAAAAATGAAGGGCTACAATATTTATATGGCAGGGCCTTCCGGCACAGGCAAAACTACCTATGCAAGAAACAGCACCGAAAAGCTGGCGCAGACAGAGCCGGTGCCGTATGACTGGTGCTATGTCTATAACTTTCAGAATCCCAGAAGCCCTTTGGCACTGCGCTTCGAGCCGGGGCAGGGCAAGCAGTTCAAGGAGGACATGGCAGAACTGGTACAGCTTTTCAAAACAGAGCTGCAAAAGGCGTTCCGTGCAGAGGATTATGAAACACAGAAAAACACTTTGGAGCATTCTTTTGATGAAAAGAGAGATGCGCTTATGGCAGAAATGAGTGCCGTTGCGGAGCAGTACAGCTTTCAAGTAAAAACAACGAATGCAGGCGTATTTT
>ENA-UESG01002080-UESG01002080.1-human-gut-metagenome-genome-assembly--contig:-NODE-2080-length-11043-cov-25.997264_pt1 | contig 11043 bp, 9 predicted proteins | sample MGYA00243002_ERZ508003 | MGnify/ENA primary metagenome ERZ508003 (study PRJEB26167, sample SAMN06115514) | human gut metagenome | host: Homo sapiens | place: China:Shanxi | collected 2015-12-02... | reverse complement strand
AAACGAGGATCGCCGGATAAAGCAGCCGATACGGCACGCGCAGAAGCCTCACCCAAAGACCGATCAGCGGGATATTGAGAATCACGAGGAAGACGTTGCCGATCCACATCGAAACGATGAGTCCCCAGAAGAGCGAGGGGTTGTTGGTCATTACCTGCGGGCCCGGAGCAATGTCGTGGAGCATCAGAGCGCCGATCATCAGAGCCATCACGGCATTAGACGGAATGCCAAGCGTGAGCATCGGAATGAAGCTCGTTTGTGCGCCGGCATTGTTTGCCGATTCTGGGCCGGCTACGCCGCGAATGTTGCCGTGTCCAAAGGGCGGATTGGCCTTTTCGCCGGCGAGCTTCTTTTCAAGGGTATAGGACGCAAAAGAAGAGAGCAGTGCGCCGCCGCCCGGGAGAATGCCAAGGAATGAACCGATCAGTGTGCCGCGGGTAATCGGGCCGGCAGAAATTTTGAGGTCATTTTTGGACGGGAGTACGCGGCCCACAGGAACGGGCTTGGCTTCTCGGTCTCCGAGCACATCCAGATTGCGGATGATTTCAGCAAAACCGTAGACGCCCATCGAGAGCGCGACGAAGTCAAAGCCGTCCATCAGCTCGTCAATACCGAAGACATAGCGGAGCGCTCCGGAATTGACATCCATGCCGACGCAGCCGAGCAGAATGCCGATCAGGATCATGCCGACCGCTTTCAGGAGCGAGCCGGATGCAAGCACAACAGCGCCGACCAGGCCCAGGACCATCAGGCTGAAGTATTCGCGGGGGCCGAATTGGAAAGCGACTTGCGTGAGGGGTTCAGCAAAGGCGGCAATCACCACAGTGGCAAAGCATCCGGCGATGAAGCTGCCGATGGCGGCGATGCCGAGCGCAGCGCCGGCGCGGCCGGCAAGCGCCAGGCGGTGGCCGTCCAGACACGTCACCACTGCCGAAGCTTCGCCTGGGATGTTGACCAAAATGGCGGTGGTAGAGCCGCCGTACTGCGCACCGTAATAGATGCCTGCGAGCATGATGAGCGCTGTGGACGGGTCAAGCGCATACGTGATGGGAAGGAGCATCGCCACGGTGGCCACGGGGCCCATGCCTGGCAGTACTCCGACAAGCGTACCCAAAGTCACGCCGACGAAGCAGTAAAGCAGGTTCGTCCAGGTGACGGCGTTCTCAAAGCCGATAAGGAGGTGGTTCAGAAGATCCATGGTCTAAGTGCCTCCTCTCAGAAGAACGTCGGCCACATCGGCACGATCAGTCCAAGTCCGCCCACGAAAAGCAGCGCTGAAAGCGTCGTGAGAATTACCGCGGAAATAACAGCGTCGCGAAGGCGAAAGAGCGGGTGTGCACAGGAGGCGGCAATCACCATCAAGCTGATGGAGAGCACGAAGCCAAGTGTCAGGAGTGTTGCGGCATAGAGCGCAACACTTCCGAGAATGAGCAGGCCTGAGAACGGTCTGCCGAGCTCAATTCGGCCTTCTGAGGGCAACGCCGGCGTAAGGAGAAGCGATTTAACCGCGATGGCCAGTCCGGTGAGGATGATGCCTGTCGAAATGATGAGCGGGAAGTAGCCCGGGCCCATGCGTGAGAGGCTGCCGATTTCATTTTCGCCGAGTGTTGTCGCGCCGAAGAGGCCGATCACGATGTAAAAAAGCCCTGCGGCGAAGTCTTTTTGATTTTTAATCATTGCGGTTGCAACCATTTCTTCGTGCTGAGCAGCAGACCGCATTGCAGGGGCGCGGATACGTAAACAGCAGGTCGATACGGTTGGGGTGTGGTTGTTTCCGCGCGCATTATAAAAATGCTGGCCTGAACAGGGAGTCGTTTGGGCTGCTTAGGGTGAAGCCAGAAGCGGAATTAACAAAAAAGCCAAAGGAGCCGGTTGATGGGTCAACAGGCTCCTTCTTCGGGAAGATTTTCAGAACGGCGAGGAGGTCATCGTTCTGTACACCGTATTGGAGTACATCAGTCGACGCGAGCGCCGGAAATCTTCACGAGCATCTTGTACTTTTCGGCCTCACGCTCAACCATGGCGGAAAATTCGGCAGGCGTGTTAGGCGCGGGCAGTGCGCCAAAGCTTTGGAATTTCTTTACGGTTGCCGGGTCACGCAGAACCGGAACGATGGCTGCGTTGAGCTCATCGACGATGTCATCGGGCGTTGAGCCCGGCACCATCAGACCGAACCACGTATAAATGTCGAAGTCGGGAACACCGGCTTCCTTCATTGTGGGGACGTCGGCGAGTAGCGGCGTGCGTTCTTCCGTGGTGACGGCAAGCGCGATGAGCTTGCCGGCATGAATGTTCGCGGCGGCGCTAGCCAGATTGTCGAAGATGAGGTCGGTCTGCCCCGAAATGACTGAAAGGAGCGCCGGAGAGGCGCCCGCAAACGGAATGTGAACGATATCGATGCCCGCCTTGTTTTTCAGGAGCTCACCGGCCATGTGCCCGGCAGAACCATTACCGCCGGAGGCATAGTTGAGTTTTCCTGGGTGAGCTTTGGCGTATGCAATCAGGTCAGCCACCGATTTGACGCCGGTCTTTTCAGAGAATGCGGGCGTAATAACGAGAACGTTGGCTGCCGTGGCGACGAGTGTTACGGGTTTGAAGTCGCCCTTCGGATCGTAGGGCAGCTTCTTATAAAGCGAAGGATTGATGGCAAGCGTCGCCACCGCGCCCATCACAAGCGTGTGGCCGTCACCCTTGGCGTGACTCACGTAGCTCATGCCGACATTGCCGCCGGCGCCAGGGCGGTTTTCCACGACCACCGTGCCAAGCACAGGCGAAACCGCATCAGCGATAGCGCGGGCAGAAACGTCGAGCGGGCCTCCCGGCGGATACGGCACAACGATGCGGATGGGATTGCCGCCTTCACCTTTGAGCGCCGCTTGGGCGGTCAGCGGAAAGGATGCGGCAGTTGCGAGTGCCACCGCTCCGATGGCGCCCAACATAGTACGACGCTGCATGATGAATCCTTTTTTGCAAAAAAGCTCTTCCTTATCTTGAAGAACTTTGATTTTTCAAAAGATGACGCCGTCATTCTACGAGTAGACGGCGTCCTTAATTATTAGAGCATGCTCGCGATCGGTGCGTTGTGCCCGTCGAAGGAGCGTTGCGAAGCCTCATGCAGGCTAGGGCAGTCCTCTTAAGAAAATGTCGCAGTTCTCTGAACGCGTTGGATTGAGTGCGGACGCCAGACGCATTTCTTCGGATGCTTTCCTCAAATAGATCGCCCAATACCGAGCGGAATCATTGATGACTGGATTATGTGAAAACGATTCTCATTTCGTACCTCATTTTAAGTATCGCTATTTAATACAAGAATAAGCAGTGGAATTACGAATTTAGATATCAATTCGTCACGATTAGAGTGGATTTCACAAGCCGGAAGCTGTGCATGAAAACACAATATTTTGTGATTTATGAGTTTACATTTCACAAAATAAAGAAAATTGATGCTGATAGAGGTCTATCCGACAAGCAGAGTTGCTGAGCTTGATAACATAAGGAGGGTCTTAATATGACAAATATTTCTCGTCGTCATTTATTCAAGACGGCAACAGCGGCTGGGCTGGCTGTCGGTATCCCGGCCACTCAAAAGGCGCAAGCGCAGGTATCTGATATCCGTAAGATTCCGAAAGAATTCACGGCAGGCCTCCAGAGCAAGATGGTGTATGAACCGGTGCCGGCAGCCGGTATTGATCTGAATACGACGGGCACCTTTGAGCAGGCCGCGTCCATTTTGAATGAAGGCGAGAGCATCAATGCATCGCACTGGGGCATCATGCGTACGGTCGTTCAAGGCGGCCGCATTACTCGTGTCAAACCTTTTGAGTTTGACTATGCGCCGAGCTTTGTTTTGGAGGGCCTTGCCGAGCTGCCTTATTCGGAGGCTCGCATTCACTATCCGATGGTTCGTGAAAGCTACCTCAAAGATGGTCCGGCTTCTCGCGAACGCCGCGGCGAAGACCGCTTTGTGCGTGTTTCTTGGGAGACGGCTCTCGATCTCGCTGCCAAGGAAATTCAACGTGTGTATGACACCTATGGTCCGTCGGGCGTCTATGGGAGCTCTTACGGCTGGAAGTCCACTGGCAAGCTCAATCAAGCCACGGTTATCGTCAATCGTTTGCTCAATCTGATGGGCGGATTCTCACGCAGGCGCAATTCATACAGTCAGGCAGCCCATGCGTCGATCATGCCGTATGTTGTCGGCACCTCCAATCCGCGCATGACGACTTATGAAGTGATTTTGAAGCACACGGAACGTATCGTCTTTTGGGCCTGCAATCCGCTCGTGACAGCGGACGTCAATGCGGCTACGCCTTTGCACAACCATGCTGGTTATTTCCGCGCTCTTAAAAAGAAGGGCATCAAGACCTATTCCGTTAACCCGTTGGTGACGGATACCGCAGCCTATATGGATTCTGAATGGATCGCGCCTAATCCGGGCACCGACTGTGCGCTGATGGCTGCGATGATGTATGAGCTCGAAGTGACCGGCAAGGCCGATCATGCGTTTCTTGCCAAATACTGCTCCGGCTGGGAGGAGATGAAGAAATACCTCTTGGGTGAAGAGGACGGCGTGAAAAAGACGCCGGAGTGGGCGGCTGAGATCACGGGTGTGCCAGCGCAAAAGATCCGTGCCTTTGCGCAGGACCTGGCCGCACACCGCACAATGATTATGTTTGGCTACGGCATGCAGCGTGCACAGTACGGTGAACAGACTTCTTGGATGGTTGTTACGCTCGCGGCTGTACTGGGTCAAATTGGCCTTCCCGGCGGCGGCTTCGGCACTCGCTATCAGTCGGCAAGCGCGGGTTCGCCGGTCTCTAATGGCCCCATCATGAGCGGACTTCCGGGTTCGCCCAAGCCAGTGCGCCCAGTTTTGCCGTGGAAATCTACAAAACTGCTTCCTGTTGCCGCTATCACGGAGGTGTTGGAACGTCCCGGTGCGACCGTTGATTTTGACGGTCAGAAATGCACCTATCCGGATATTCATCTGGTGATGTGGGGCGGCGGCAATCCGTTCTGCCATCATCCCGATACCTTCCGCCTTGAAAGGGCGTGGAAGAAGCCCGATACCGTGATCGTCGCAGACTATGTATGGTCTGCGACGGCTCGTCACGCCGATATCGTGCTGCCGGCCTGCACGACCTTTGAGCACAATGACATTACCAACATCGGCGCAGAAACCAATGACGGTCTGGTTGCCATGAAGCAGGTAATCAAGCCGCAATACGAGTCGCGCAGCGACTATTGGATTGGTACGCAGCTCGCTAAGCGTTTGGGGATAGAAGAAGCCTTTACGGAAGGCCGCACCGAAATGCAGTGGATCGAAAAGTTCTACAACGATTGCCGCAACAATGGTGCTCGAAAAGGCATTGTCATGCCGGAATTCAAAGATTTCTGGGAGAAGGGGTATCTCTTTTTCGAGGTGGAAGAAAAGGACCGAGAGTTTGTTTCCTTTAAGACATTCCGAGAGGATCCAAAAGCCAACTCCCTAGGTACAGAGTCGGGGCTCATCCAGATTTATTCACCCAAGCTCGCGAGCTACGGCTATGACGACTGTAAAGGCCATCCCAGCTACTTTGAACCGATTGAAGGTACCGCTAAAGCAACGAAGGAGTATCCGTTGGCTTTTGTGAGTCCGAAGTCACGCTATCGGATGCACAGCCAGCTCGACAACGTCAACACAGCCAGACGCGGGTCGGTTGAAGAACGAGAACCCGTTTGGATGAACCCTGCGGATGCTCAAGTGCGCGGCTTGAAAAATGGCGACGTCGTACTTGTGAAATGCCGTCGCGGAGCATGCCTCTGCGGACTGCAGGTCAGTGACCGCATCAAGCCGGGCGTGGTTTCTATTCAGCACGGCGCTTGGTTTGAACCGGAAAACACGCCGGCAGGCCGCATCGATGTTCACGGCAATGCCAATACGATTGCCATTGACGTTATTACCTCCAAAATTGCCCGAGGCAATGTTTCTTCAACCGGCAATGTTGAAGTTTCACTCTGGAAGGATGAGGTGCCGCCCGTTCGTATTTTCAATCAGCCGCGCAGGGTGAACGCAGTCAAATAATCCAAACGCTTGGGGGACTAGCTTGAAAGGATTTCTAGTCCCCCAGTCTGCTTTGGCAGACGGTCATTTCGGCGAGTTGTGCGGTTTTTCTTAGTGTTGAGCGTTTCCGTCAGAAGGTTTGCCTGCACCCAGCCATTTGGCAGCCAGCGTCTGAAGAACACCGGCGCGCTCCAGGCGACCCCAGGCAGAAAAGAGGATCGGGGCAAGCGGTTCGGAAGCGGCGGCCGTATGTTCTCGGCCGGGAAGCACCGGGCGGCGGGCGCCGCGGCGAACGAGCATTGTCTTCCACGCCGTGGGCGTCAGGTGGCGGCCATTCATGGCAAGCGTGAGGCGCACATCTCGGGAGGCGTACCAATGCGCCTCAAAGGAGTCCGTGATCATGACGTCACCCACTTCATTGGCAATGCGGGCAGGAATGGTGGCGTTGTCTGCCACGGTGGCTACCTGTGCTCGGGTCAGATTAGCGTCCACCCAGCGTTCATTGGTTCCGCCGGGGTTCTTGATGACGCGTACATCGGGCTGATTCAGGTCTTCGGGTGTTTGAAAGCGTTCGATTGAGTCTCGGCGAATAAGCGCAACTTTGGCAAAGGGTGCATAGCGCGGCAGCGCATCGGTTAAGCGTGCGCGCTCAGGAACCCACGATACGCCGCCCGCTGCGATATCGAAACGGCCTTCGGCGAGATCCGTCATAAACGTGGGCCAGGTTGTCAGAACGAAAAGCGGGGCTAAACCGGCTTCGCGGCAGAGCTCAGCCGCCAGATCCACATCATGCCCGGCAAATCCCAGCGGAGAATCCTCATTGATGATGCCGAAAGGAAGATAGTCTCCGGGAATGCTGATGCGGAGTTTGGGCTTAGCGTTCATGATGTCTTGTTTTTTTATGGGGATCGGCTAGTTGCTCACTGAGGTCACTTAGAGTGAGAGGTCCAACATAACCGGCGCATGATCTGAAGGCTGAGGATTGCCGCGGGGGCCGTCGTCAATGGATGCACTTTCAACAGCCCCTTTGAGTGCTTCGGAAACAAGCAGCAGATCAATGCGCAGACCGTGATTGCGTTCGAAACCGCTCTGACGATAGTCCCACCAAGAAAAGCGCTCTGCGGGCTGCGTAAAGAGTCTGAAGCTGTCGTAAAGGCCGAGTGCAAAGAGGCGCTCGAGTGCCTTTCGCTCCGGCTCTGAGCAGAGAATCTTTCCGCGCCAAGCTTCCGGATTCCAAACGTCGGCGTCGGCGGGCGCAATATTGAAGTCGCCGCCGAGTACCAGTCTGGGGGTATCGGCAAGATAAGTTTTGAGCGTACGTTCAAGCACGGCAATCCAGTCGAGCTTATAGAGATACTTTGATGAACCTACCGCTTGACCGTTGGGAAAGTAGCCCCCGCAAAAACGAATCGGCGGCTGTTCGGGAGCCGCTAGGGGTGAAAGGAGTGCCGAAATAAAACGTTTTTGCGGATCGGGCCAGCCAGGGAGACCAAGCACAACATCCGAAGTCTTAACTGTTGTTTGGCGAGAACAGAGTGCAACGCCGTTATATGTTTTCTGACCTAAAAAGAAAACATCGAATCCGGCTTCGGCGAATGCGGCTTGGGGAAAAACGTCGTCAGTCGTTTTTGTTTCCTGCATGACCAATGCATCGATTTTGGCTGATTCTAGCCAGTCGAGCACCTGCGGCAGACGCACTTTAAGGGAGTTGACGTTCCAGGAGGCCAGTCGAAGTCGGGACATGATCAATGAGTCTTGAAATGCGCAGCATGCAGATTGGCGTGCTGTTCTGCGCGAAAGCACGGGTATTCTCTGCGCGCCTGAAAGAATAGGATTGCCTTAAAGCAGTTAGTTTGCCACAGGCGGCTCAGTCCGTCCCGCTAGTCAGCTGGCTGGCAGAGGCGGCCTAAAGCAAACAATGCACAGGATTTAAGGAGAGGATATGACGCAGCCCAAAGTGATGCCGAAATTGAGCGCCGGCGATCCGGCTTCCGTCATCCTGCCTCAGAGCAAGCCGACGACTGGACGTTCAAAGTCATTGAGCCGTCTGCCTTCAAAGCTTCAGCCTGCGGATCAGCGTTCACGTCGACGCTTGGGCGGCGCAGAAGAAAGCAGCGGCGCATCCGTGTGCATCGTTGCGCGCGTGACGCGCGAACAGCGAGAGTTCTTTCGCGCTGTCGGCGGTGCGCGATGGGCTCGCGAAGTGGTCAACGCCTGTATTGCCGAAGCTGAGCGGCGCGGTATTGCAATACCAGCAAAAGACTGACCCTCCATTGTGACGGCTGCGCCAATTGTCTTCGGCCAGCCATCCTATTGAAGATCGCCTAACGGGCGGCGGAAAAAGACTTTTCACGAGAAGACGTTCTTTTCTTGTTCGAGTTTTTCGCCCGGCACTCGTGCGGTATCTGCACAATGGTCGACGATTAGAAACATAATAAAAACAAAGAGTTAAAGCCTAATCGGCCGTCAGTTCACATAGGGATAATGCCCTAAAGATTCAAGATCGCTTCTCCGTAGAATGAATCCACGTATCCCACGCAGAGCTGCGAAATGTCTGCTGGAAAGGGGCAGTCCTTCAAGATGAAATGCTTTGGATGATCCGCCCAGCAGTCTTATTTCGCAGTTCTTTGAACCCACTCCCAAGGAGCTTTTCATGCCGATGAATCTTCGCGGCCGCAGCCTTCTTTCCCTCGTTCACCACACGCCTGCAGAAATCGACTATCTCGTCGATCTCGCCATTGACCTTAAAAAGGCCAAGCGCATGGGCAATGAAGTGCAGCGACTCAAAGGCAAAAACATCGCCCTTATTTTTGAAAAGACCTCCACCCGCACACGCAGTGCTTTTGAAGTAGGGGCGCATGACCAAGGCGCCGGCACCACTTTCTTTGAATCCCATTCTTCGCAAATCGGTCACAAGGAAAGCATCAAGGACACGGCTCGTGTGCTCGGGCAAATCTTTGATGCCATTGAGTTCCGCGGCTTCAAGCAGGAAACGGTTGAAGAGCTGGCTGCCTACGCCGGCGTTCCGGTCTACAACGGCCTGACCGATGAATGGCATCCGACACAGATGCTTTGCGATCTGATGACGATGAAGGAGTCCTGCGGCAAAGCCTGGAAAGACATTTCTTTTGCCTATCTTGGCGATGCCCGCTTCAATACCGGCAATTCGCTGCTGATGATTGGTGCCAAGATGGGTATGGACGTGCGCATCGGCGCACCGAAAGCCTACTGGCCTTCGGCAGAAATCATCGCTCTGGCTGAAGAGCTGGCTGCCGTTTCCGGCGCGCACATTACCATCACAGAGGATCCCAACGAGGCCGTGGCGGGCGTTGACTTCATTCACACCGACATCTGGGTGTCGATGGGTGAGCCGGCAGAAGTTTGGGCAGAACGTATTGCGCTTTTGAAGCCCTATCAGGTCAATGCTGCCCTGATGGCTGCGTCGGGGAATCCGCAAGTGAAGTTCATGCATTGTCTGCCGGCCTATCACAATGATGAAACCAAGGTTGGCGCCAATGTGATCGCGGAGCATCCTGAACTTGCCGACGGCGTGGAAGTGACGGAGGAAGTGTTTGAGTCTCCGGCGTCTATCGTCTTTGAACAGGCGGGCAACCGTATGCATACCATCAAAGCGCTGATGGTTGCGACACTCGCCTAAAAGACTGAGCCGCTCAAACTCAGTCTGGTTAGGGCCGTCTTTCCCAATACAGGAAGGGCGGCCTTAATGCTTTTGGTTAAAGCAAGAGACGAAAACGGCGCGCAGCCATTCTAAGGCGGGATCATCATCACGCCGTCCGTGCCGCAGAAAGCCCAGCGGATATCCGCAGCCTAAGGACGCAAGACTCAGAGCGGTGAGTCCGCCGCGACGACAGAGTTCACGCGCAAGCGGGGAATAGACCACCATGGTGAGGTCACTCTCTGGAAGCAGTTCAGTTGCAGCTTGAACATAAGGACACCAAAGGGCCGTGTGCTGCTCAGGAAGTTTGCCTTTGAAAATCCAATGATCGAGCCCGCCCGGCGCGCGCGTACCGAAGCTGTCGATGGTTGTTTCGATTTTTTCGTAGCGCTTAAGCGCCGACCAGTCTGGCGTGCCGTCTCTATTGACTTCGGTTAGCCATGGGTGGTTGGTTCGCATCAGGATATCGAAGTCGCAGGTGGCTAAAAACTGAGCTTTGATGTCCGGAGATACGTTGTCCGTCATGGGAAAGATCATCGCATCGAGCTCGCCGGTTTTGAGCGCTTCATGACCCGCATCACTCACTGCTTCAATAACAATGCTCACGCCTGGTGCAAGCCGCCGTACTTCGCGAAAGACATCTGCAAAGTGCGCGAGAAAGAGCTGTTCGTGGAGCATCACACGGAATATCCGTTTGATGTGTGATGGGCGAAAGACCTGCGGTTCGTGAGTCAAAGCATCCATTTCCGCAAGAATGCGTTCAACGCGGGGGAAGAGCCGTCGGCAGGCATGAGTAGGCGTCATGGCCGAAGCGCTTCGAATGAAAAGTTCATCCTCCACAGCCGCACGCAGACGCGCCAGCATGCGGCTGGCCGTGGGCGTACTGACATTCAGGCGAACGGCTGAATCTTTGAGTGAATGCGTTTTGTAGAGAAGAACCAGAAGTCGGAGTTCTTCAATGGCGAGTTTGTCGATGTGCATGAGAAAGCGCTGTTCGTGCGGCGGATGGAATGCTACGGATCGTAGGGCGAGATACAGGGGAGATCAAGACGCCGTGATGCAAGAAAAACGATCGGCCCGACGCGAAAGATGAAACGGGCGTTGAGGAAAGCCGCAATGCGGCGGTCAAGCCTTGAAAAATAGAATTTTTCCTCAGCAATTAATCCAAACCACTGCTATCAAGGAGAGATCCAATGTCTAAGCAGAAAGCTCATCAGAAGCTCAATCAGCTGACCGCCGTATTGATGATCCTGCAAGTCGTCAAAAGATCACTCAAAGCCCAGAAACGAAGTAGACACTTCTCTTAAAAGCCCTGTTTAATCGG
>ENA-UESG01002075-UESG01002075.1-human-gut-metagenome-genome-assembly--contig:-NODE-2075-length-11052-cov-2.951800_pt1 | contig 11052 bp, 6 predicted proteins | sample MGYA00243002_ERZ508003 | MGnify/ENA primary metagenome ERZ508003 (study PRJEB26167, sample SAMN06115514) | human gut metagenome | host: Homo sapiens | place: China:Shanxi | collected 2015-12-02... | reverse complement strand
ATGCGGGCATGGCAGGCAAGGGCGCACTGGTTTCAGTGATCATCAACGTCGTACTCTTCATCCTATGGATCGTATTCGCAGGCATCCTATTCGCCGCATCCGGCTCCTACTAAAGAGACAAACCGAAACGACAGTCCCATAAAAGACGAGGGCGGCACATCCCATGAGAATAGGATGCGTCGCCCTCGCTCCTGAAAAGGATAGGTTAACTGCAGGGAACCTGGATTGCGGGCGAACCGTCAGTGGGATATGCGAAACACATATTTTCATATCCGTCGCCCCCTCCCGTGGAACCGCCTCCGTTGCCACCGCCCTGGGAAGGCTGCTGTGGCTGCGGCTGTGGCGTCGGCGTATAACCGCCGCCGGTCGAACCACCTGTGGACTGCTGTGGAGTGTACGTGTAGCCGCCGCCCTGGGATTGCGTGTAGCCACCACCGGTGTATCCGGTGTATCCTCCGGTTGTTCCGCCCGTGTAGGAGCCGTTGTCCGGCGCCTGGGCCGTGTTCTCCGCCGCCTGCTTCTCCTTTTCGGCCCTGGCATTCGCGTCCGCATCCGACTTCGCCTTGATGGAGTCGTTGACCGCCTTCATGGCGTCCGAGATCGCCTTCCCGTCCTTCGATTTGATGGCGTTCTCCAATGCGGTGCGAACCTTGTCGTCCTTCACCCTGCCCTTGGAGTCGTCCAGGACCTTGGTCGCGTCGGCGACGGTCTTGTCGGTCTTCGAGGCGTTGACCGCATTCGCCTTGCCCCTGACCTCGTTCACGGTCTTCTCATACGCGGTCGCGGTCTTGTCGAGCCGCGCGGTCACGGCCTTGATGTCCTTCAACCCATCCGCCGGGCATTCGGGGATATCGGTCTTCGTCTTCTCGACAGCCTTCACCGTCGAAGCCAACGTCCCGACCGTTTTCGCGTCCTTGACCTCCGAATCCTTGACCCTGATTGCGGTCTTCACCGCATCCGACTCCAGATACTCCGTCAGCTTCTTCCGCGCCTTCACCGCCCTGTCGTATGAGGTGGCGCATTCCTCTGAAGCCGCCGTCAACCGATCATGGTTCCAATACAGGTATCCACCGGTGCCGACAGCCGCTAAAACAACGACGGCAGTACTCCCCGCAATCAACGGAACCAGCCACTTCGGACGCTTACGATCCGGAGGCAGGGGGACTTCGAATTCCGTCACCGGCTCAACCGGTGGCGTGACGTTCATGTTCATAGGTCCTTCTTTCTCGTTCATTTGTATTTTCCTTATACTATGTCGTTGACTGTCAGGCTGAACCGTGCTTCCAATACACGGTCGCCGATAGGCCTTGTTTCGTGGACAATTTCAGAGTGCATCCAATGGTATGAGCTTGCAAGCGCAACGGCAAGGTGGCCGCTCACAAAAAATATCGGTCAATTTCAGTAAAAAACCGGGTAATTACAAGATTTGACGTTATGGTAAAAACCGCAAGAGTCCAGTGAATATCTCTGGCGACAAAATATCCTTCTTATCAGAGGAGACGATATGGGGAGAAACAACAATCCCCCTCGCGGTTCCACAATCCGGCATGTGGTCCGCACGATCGCCGCGGGCGTCGCGGCAGCCGCCACCCTGGCGGCGGGCATGCTCGTCGCGGGCACGGCGGACGCGGCCGACATGCGTGATCCGTTTGAGCGCTCCATTCAGAACGGCAACCCGGGCTTGTGGGCGAACATGGGTACGATCACGTTCAGCAACGGACACAAGTACGAGGACATGGAGCAGTCGCTCGGCGTGGTCGACAAGGTCAACGGGAAGAACGTGTACTGCATCCAGGCCGACACGCTCTACACGGGCACGGCGGGCACGTGGGGCGAGTGGACCGACGCGAAGACGAAACCGGACGCGCAACGGCTCGCATGGCTGACCGACAAGTACAACGGGAACACGGACGACCTCACGCAGGCCGCGATCGCGGGCCTCATCCACCAGAAGCTCGATCCGATGGGTGAAGAATACCTGAAAGGCATCGAACGCCTCGGCTGGAAGGACGGCACCAGCTGGGACACGTACACGAAGAAGATGAACGAGTTGTGGAATGAGGCGGTCGCCAACACGCCCTCGAACCTCGACATGAGATACCAGTACACGATCGGCCAACGCAAAGGCACCATCGATGTCGGCATCCAGAACGGGAACGGCGGCTTCCTTTCAGGAATCACGTACACCGCGACCCTGAAGGGCCCGGCCGTGTTCGACCAGACCGGCAAGAACACGATCAGCGGCACCACCACGAATTCTGCGCAGCATGTCGCGTGGACCGCAACCGGCAATGGCAAGGTTATGCCTGTTTTTAATTACAAGGTTCCGAAGGCCGCCAAACTGTCCTCGCCGAACCAGAACCTGATGGCAGCTACCGATCCCGAGACCGTGTCGAAGAACATCCAGTTCGAGGTGCTGAACAACTTCAAGCCGACCATCGAATCCAACCAGACCGATCATCGCATCGAATACGGGCATGCGCCCGAAGATGATCTGACCTGGCATGTGGACCCGTCCGGTGGCGACTGGATTGAAGGCGCGACCATCAAGAGCACCGGCACCCTCTACTACTTCGCGAAAAAGCCGGTCGAAGGCCAGACGACCGTCAAGGATGGGGTGAAGGCCGCGACCGCGACCGTCACCGGCGACAAGGACGGCGCCACCAATCACGTGGACGCCGCCTCCATCACCATGGACCCCGACTTCGTGAAGACGCACCCGGGAGCCACCCCGTCGAGCCTGCCGGACACCGGCTGGTACACGTGGGTGTGGCAGATCACGCCCGACATGCAGGACGCCAACATGAGGCAGTACCTGTCCACGGACTACGACTGGTCTGACAACGTGCTGGAAGCGGAATCCACTCAGCATGTGCGCAACGTGCAGCCGACCATCAAGTCGAGTGTGAGCGGCGCCTACAAGAATGATCAGAGCACGGTGGCCGGCGCCGACGGCACCGAACGTCCGAGCGTGCAAATCGGTTCCGCTCAGGCATCCGACAAGACCGATGTCGTCTACCTTGAAAAAGGCAGCATCATCCGTGATAAGGTCACGCTGGGCGTGACCGACGTGAACGGTGACGGCAAGGTCGACACCCAGGACTGGCTGCACACCAAGGACGGTCAGGGCGAAGGCAAGGAAACGGAAGACAACCAGATCACGCTTACCGTGAATGGCTCCATCTACGGTGGTATGACCCGCGAACAGGCCGAACAGGCTCAGAAGGATACCGCCGCAGGCAAGACCGTCGAACTACCCAAACAGGCCGTGAAGCTCGCCACCGCGACGTTCACCACGAACAAGGCCGGCGACTACCTGATTTCCAGCAGTGACGAGGACAAGCCTGTCGCCCAATGGAAGGCCGAGGATGGTGTGGATCTGACGAACCTGCCATCCGGATACGCCACGTTCGTGTTCGACATCGCGAACAAGGATCAGGACACGGAAAGCCAGACCGGTATCAAACCGTCCAAGGACTATCCGTTCGCCAAGGATGTTCATGAGGCTCCGTTCACTGCGGATGAGACCGTCATGATCCGCCTCACCCCGAAGCTCGACTCCACGGTGTCCAGCAAGGAAGTCAAGGCGGGGGAGACCACCATCGACAAGCTCGTCGTCGCCAAGACCAACGAAAAGGACGTGTGGCCCACCTACCCGGAGACCAACGTCACCGAAGGCGAGACCGCGAAGAGCACCCCGCTCAGCCTCGACTTCCACGGCGTCCTCTACAAGGTGAGTGACGACCCGTCCGCCGCGATCGAGGAAACAGACACCGTGAAAGAATCCGGGGTGAAGGTTCACGCGGCCGACATAAAGGCCGTCACCACGTTCGGCACCTACACGACTGACTCGTTCACGTTGACTGACACCGGCACCTACGCCTGGCATTGGGTCATGACACCGAGTCTGACCGGCGACCAGAACCATAATCCGCTCACCGCCCTCGCATGGCGTCAGCTCACCCACGGCAAGGTGCAGCACGCTTTCGGACTCGCATCCGAAATCGTGCGCGTCCAAGGCAAGAAGCCCAACGTGCCGAAGTGCGAGGTGTCCACCAAGAGCCAGGGTGAGGTCACGTTCGAGAACGGTAAGGCCGACCTGCACGACGAGCTCCTGCTCAAGAACTGCGAGCAGGCAGCCAAGGCCGAATTCGAACTGTGGAAGCAGGCCAACGGAGACCAGTCGGGAGACGTGCTCATCACCGTCACCGGTAAGGTCGACGCCGTGGACGGCGCCCACTCGCCGACCGTGACCGTGCATGAAACCGGCACCTACTACTGGCGTGAGAAGGTGTACGACAAGTCCGGCAAGCTTATCTCCTACGGTGACGCGCGCAAGTCGAACGAGACTGTGCTCGTCAAGGAGAAGGGTCTCGCCTCCACTGGTGTCGGCACCCCGATGCTCCTGTGGGCCGGGGTCCTCGCCGGAGCTGGTATCGCTCTCGCTCTGGCTGGTTCGAGGAAGCGTATCCGCCTGTAAGACGGTCACGCTGATCGGATAGAAACCTTGATGGGCTCATTCCGCCGTAGTGGAGTGAGCCCATCCTGCTAAAAGGGGTATGTCGGATTGGTGTCAGGTTTTTCTCCTCTGTCCTGATGCTTATCCGACATGCCTTTTCTTCGTATATGCTTGTTATACTGAATATGTTCACATAGAAAAAATAAGGAGACCAGGAACCCATGGCAGGAGAGCCGACACTCACACTCGTAGGCAATATCACCGCAAACCCCGAGCAGAGGGGAGATACGGTCACTTTCACCATCGCGCACAATACGCGTCGACGTGACCGTAACGGGCAGACAGTGGACGGAGATGCCGTATTCATGCGATGCGCAGCATTCGAAGACCTCGCCCAGAACATCATGCGCTCCTGCTATAAGGGCATGCGCGTGGTAGCCACCGGATACATGAAAACCAACAGCTGGACGGACAAGAACACCGGCCAACAGCGCAGCAATCTTGAAATGATCGTCACCGACCTTGGCCCCAGCCTCCGGTTCGGCGTCGCGCAATTTCAGAAGACCAGCGGCCAACAGTCCAACGGCAACGGCTACCGGCAGAACAATTACGGCGGCGGATACCAGCAGCCGAACAACGGCTATCAGCAAGGCGCATACAACAACTACCAGCAGCAGGGTTACGGCCAACAGGCTCCCGCACAGACACCGGCGCAACCTGCGGCACCCTCACAGCCCGCGATGGATCCGTGGGCTACGACCACGCCAGCCAGCACGGATCCGAACGGCGACGGCACCGACCCGGAATTCTAAACGGTTCCGACATTGATCAACCTGGAAGATCTGGGCGACAACCTCCGCCTATACAAGGGGGATTGTCGCCGACTCATCGCCTCCTTACCGGACAACAGCGTGGATGCGGTCGTCACCGACCCACCGTATGAGATCGGTTTCATGAACCGCAGCTTCGATTCCACAGGCATCGCGTTCGACGTGGACCTGTGGAAGGATATCCTGCGCGTCCTGAAGCCGGGCGGGCATGTGGCCGCGTTCGGCGCGAGCCGCATGTACCATCGGCTCGCCTGCGCGATCGAGGATGCGGGCTTCGAGATCCGCGACCAGATCGACTGGGTGTATGCCAGCGGAATGCCGCACGGGTCGGATGCGAGCCTGCTCGTGGACAGGGAGCTGGGAGCGAAACGGACCGAAATAGTAGGACACTATCACGCCGGATGCGGCTACTCGAACAAGAAAGGCTGGGGAAACAGCACCTCGAACGGTGGGACACCGGTCACCGATGCCGAGGTTAAAGCGCCGGCCACACCGGAATCAAAAGCGTGGTCGGGTTGGTACAGCCAGCTGAAGCCCGCGCACGAGCCCATCTGCCTCGCACGCAAACCATTGGACGGCACGCTCGCGCACAACCTGTTGGGACATGGGACCGGAGCCCTGCACATCGACGCATGCCGCATACCATTCCGCAACACGGCGGACGAGACCGAGTCGAAGAACAAGAACGCGCACGCACGGTTCGGCTCCGGCCCACGTGACAACCACATCTACGGCGCAGATACTGCGGATCGCACCGATTACAAGGCGGAGGCCAGGTTCACTCCGAACATGATCTTCGACCAGATTACAGCCGCGGAACTTGACCGGCAGTCCGGCGTCACCGTCAGTCGCAAGGGGAAGCCACGCGCAAGCACGAAACCCGGTGACGGCTGGGGCATGACCCATACGGGCGCCGAATATGACGATATGGGCGGCGCGAGTCGATTCTACCCGGTTTTCAGGTATTGTCCGAAAGCCTCACCGTCTGAACGGCCGAAAGTCGACGGCATCCTCCATCCGACAGTCAAACCGGTCGAACTCATGCGCTGGCTTGTCCGTCTCGTCACCCCGGCGGATGGTCTCGTGCTGGAGCCGTTCGCCGGAAGCGGCACCACATTGGAAGCATGTCTGCTCGAACACATGCAATGCACGGCAAGCGAACTCGATTCCGACTATATCAAGCTGATCCACGCACGACTCAGCAAACCAATACAAAACGAGCTCTTCTAGGAGGAAGCGAAACAAGCATTATCCTAAAATCGTTTTTTTAGCCGATAATGTATCTTATGTCAGATAGGAATAGTTCTCAATAAGAAGTCCCCTCTCCCAACTAAGAAAGAATTCTATGAACGCAAACCAATGGAAACGAGCCCTATTCAGCCACTCCGAGGGAGAAAATACAAGGACAAGCGCCGGCACAGAATATCCTCAGCAGTACAATGCGCGGCAGCGGAAAACGAATTGGCGGAATCGAGGCCATCAAAGTGGGCATGGACGAAACTGGCGTTAGCGGATTCTTCTGCTCGTCATCGTTCTGATTGGACAGTGTCGCCGACCGTATTATCAATGAGGACCGTCAGTCCGCTTTCGTTGAATTTGTCGTAGTGTTCAATGTCGTAATTCATCTGCAATTCCAGCCAGTATTCCGGTGATGTGCCCAACACGTAGGCGAGATGGTATGCGAGGCTTGTGGTGATGCGTCTTTTCCCGCGTATTATTCCACTGATGGTGGTTTGTGGCAGGTTCATGGCTTTCGCCAGACGGTACATGGTGATGTTGTTTGGTTGCAGGTATTGGTGTAGCAGCACGTCGCCTGGGAGTGGCGCATGTCCTACATCGTTCATAGCCAGACCCTTTCACGTAATTCACTGACTTTTTTCTGATAGTAACAAAAGAAGCTACCGTTTTGCTTCGGTATGTGGGAATACGGTTTTGCCCGCCTCTCCCCTGTTTCGGGTCGAAGGCGGGCAACACACGTTTGGTGCGGTGAGAATCAGTCCTCGACTGCATGCCATCCATCGGCATGCTTGGCGGAACGTACACGCAGGAGCACGCAGCCAGCACCGGCGATGGTCATGATCGCCGCCAGCGTGGCGATTGCGGTGGTGTCCGATCCGGTGGAGGCCAGACCATTGTTCGTCACACCTGCAGCCTGCTTCTTGGCCTGTTCGGCCTTCTGCTTCTTGGCTTCCGCATCCTTCTTGGCTTGGTCGGCCTTCTGCTGGGCCGCCTGCTGCTTCTTGGCTTCCTCCTCGGCCTGCTTCTTGGCTTCGGCTTCGGCCTGCTTCGCGGCGGCGAGCTCCTTGTCGGACGCCTGCTTGTCGGCTAGCTTGGCATCATAGTCGGCCTTGGCCTTCTCGTATGCCTTGTCGGCCTCATCCTTGGCCTTGTTCGCCTCGTCGAGCTTCGCCTGGGCGTCGGCCAGCTTCGCGTTCGCCTTCTTGAGGTTCTCCTCGGCGTTCTGCAGACGCTTGATGGTGTTCTGGGCGTCGTTGAGCTTGCCGGTGGCCGTGTTGAGGTCGTCCTTCGCCTTCGCGTATGCGGCCTTGGCGTCGGCGATGGCCTCATCGGCGGCCTTGACCTGCTTGTCAGCGGCTTCAACCTTCGCGTCGGAAACGGTCTTGGCGTCGAGCGCGGCCTGCTTGGCCTTCTCGGCCTCGGCCTTGGCTGCCTTGGCGGCGGCCAGGTCGGCTGCGGCCTTCGTCTTGTCCGTGTTGGCCTGCTTGATCGTGGCTTCCGCATCCGTCTTGTTCTTGGCGGCGGCCTTGACCTGCTTGTCGGCGGTATCGATCTTCGCCTGTGCGGCGGTGACTGCCGTGTTCGCCTTGTCCACTGCCGTCTGGGCTGCGGTCTGGGCGTCGGTGGCGGCGTCGGCTTCGGACCGGGCTTCCTTGGTGGCCTGCTGGGCGGCGGAATAAGCCGCGTTCTTATCGGCTTGATCCTTCCTGGCTTCCTCCAACGCCTTGGCCTTGTCCTCGTTCGCCTTCACGGCCTCGTCATACGCTTTCTGCGCCTCGTCGGCGGCAGCCTGCAAATCCCTGGCCTTCTGCGCGGCCTGCTGGGCTTCCTCAGCGGCCTTCCGTGCGGACTGCTGGGCGGCGGCCAGCGCCTTGGCCGCATCGGAAGCGTCCTGTGCGGCCTGCTTGCTCTTGGACAATGCGGTCTGGTATGCGGCGTCGGCTCCGGTCAGGGAATCACGGTAGGCAGTCAAATCAGTCAGGTTTGCGTCAACGTCCATGATGCGGCCCGCGTCGGAGCCGATTCCGTTAGCGTTTTCGGTGAACAGCTGACTATGGGTGTTCCCGCCGATACCCGTGATGTTGCCGTTCTGGCTGACGCCGAAACCGGTGAGGGTCAAATCGGGGTTGACCAGCGTGGGGTAATGGCCATAAGCGCAGGGTTTGACGGGCTTGCCGTCCGAGGCCTTGCAATCCAGGACACCGTCGGACATGTCCTTCTCATACATGGACTTCTCCGTGTCGTACCAGCCCTTAAAGGGATCAGTGTAACCCCAGGCGAGGTTTTCGCTGGCGGGGAATTGAAGTGGATGGTTCACGTTGTTGTTGGCATAATCCGCATCCGCCATGGCCTGTGCCATCAGGGTGTCACTGACCTTGAGGGGCTGCAGGCCTTCCTTCGCGCGAAGCTGATTGGCTTCCTGGATGAACTTCAGGGCCTCGATCATGTTGTCCAACGTGGTCGCATCACCCTTGGCACCATTATGAATGGCGTCAAGATACTCGGTGACGGTCGGATCGGTGAGAACCTTGACTGCCTGAGAGGCACCCTTGTCGCCGAAGTAGGCCACTGCGCCCTGAGACAGCTTGTCCTGAGCCTCGTCTGCCGCTTCCTTCTTGGCGTCGGCCTCGCTCTTGGCATCGGCGGCGGCCTGCTGCTTCGCCTCGGCGTTGGAAGAGGAGTCGGACACCGCCTTGTCGGCATCCTTCTGCGCCTGTTCCGCCTTCTGCTGGGCGGCCGCGGCATCGGCTGCGGCCTTCTTCGCCGCTTCGAGCTTCGCGGCCAGGTCGGAAAGACCTCCATCATCCTTGGACAATTGCTCGACCTTGGCATCGGCCTTCCGCTTGGCTTCAAGCGCCTTGGCCTCGGCCTGCCGGGCCGCATCCAGCTTGGCCTGCGCGGCGTTCACCGCCTCGTCGGCCTTCGTCTTGTCGCCGGTCGCCGAAGCCTGCTGCCTCCTGGCTTCCGTCAGCTCCTTCTCGGCGGCGGCCTTGTCACTCGCGGCCTTCTTCGCGTCCTCATCGGCCCGGTCGGCCTTCTTCTGCGCATCACTGATGGCGGTATCCGCCGCATCGGCCTTCTTCTGCGCGTCCGTGGCCTGCCTGTCGGCCGCATCGATATCGGTCTGGGCCTTGTCGGCAGCCTGCTGATGGGAGGCGGATTCGGCCGTGGCCTCATCCTTCGCGGCCTGTGCGGCCTGCTTGTCGGCTTCGCCCTTGGACTGGTTGTCGGAGGCCTGCTGCATGGCCTTGTTGGCGTCGTTGATGGCGTTGGACGCGGCGTTCGCGGCCTGCTGCGCGGCCGCGATCTTGTCGGCCGTGTCAGTCGCATCCTGTGCGGCCTTCTGTTGGGCCTTGTTGGCGTCGTCATAGTTCTTCTGGGCCTGCTGCTGGTTGTTTGCGGCTGTCTGCTGCTGGGCGGCGGCGGCGTCGAGGTTCTGCTTGGCGGTGTCCAGTGCGGCTGCGGCGGCGTCGGCCTTGGCCTGTGCTTCGGGCACGCCGGTCGGGGATGCCTGTGCGATGGCCTGGTTGGCTTCGGTGGTGCTCTGCTGTGCCTGCTGGATGCTGTCTTGGGCCTGTGTGATTGCCTGATTGGTTTGGTCGCCGGTGGTTGTGGTTTCGTCGGCCATTGCGACTGCCGGAGCGGCAAGGGTTGCCATCACGGCGGTGGTTGCCACGGTGGTCTTGGTGATGCCGTGTGTCATGGGGATTTTGTTCTTTCTCGTGTATGTGTCTTCCTTTTCGGGTTTACCCCGATGTCGCGAGATTACGTGTTTTTGTTTCACAAACATATAGTAACACCTTTTTTTACTAACGCAAATTGTCACTATCATGTGTCTGTGGCAAACCTATATGATGACCCACGGCACGCCGACTGCGACAAAGCGAAAATCCGACAGCCAATATCCCCGTCACGGTGACGCCCGAAACAAAAGCCGCCTTTTTTACGTCCCCCGTGGCATCTCCGGGCAAGGGGGCCTGATCGGGCATGCTGTTGCGCTCCCCCGTGACAAGCAGTCGCAGCGTATTGCCCTGCCCCGTACAGGTGAGGAGCGTGACCTCGTCCTTCCCCTTATGGACACGCAACGATTTCGTGTCGGTAGGAGAGACGATGCGTTTGCTGGTGACTCGATAGGCGAGCGTGTTACCCATGACCTTGATATAGAACGGGTCGCCGTCTTCGAGTTCACCGAGCCGGGTGAACAGGGTCGCGCCTTTCAGATTCGAATGACCGGTGATTACGGCGCGCGTATTCTTGCCACCGATAGGCAGACTGGTGCCCGCCAGATGGCCGGCCGCATGTTCGAGCACATCTTGACCAGCTCCGTGGAGGATGGGCATGTCGACGCTGATCTTCGGAATCAGAATCTCACCCATGGCATCCAACCCATTCACGGACAGTTGACGCCGGTATTCGGCATCGCCCTCGAAATTGCCCTCGGTCTTCCCATCGAACACAGGTTCGCCTATCTGTGGCTGACCGCCTTCATAAAGACGCTGATTATATGCGATGGCAGATTGGATG
>ENA-UESG01002074-UESG01002074.1-human-gut-metagenome-genome-assembly--contig:-NODE-2074-length-11052-cov-4.145695_pt1 | contig 11052 bp, 8 predicted proteins | sample MGYA00243002_ERZ508003 | MGnify/ENA primary metagenome ERZ508003 (study PRJEB26167, sample SAMN06115514) | human gut metagenome | host: Homo sapiens | place: China:Shanxi | collected 2015-12-02... | reverse complement strand
GTCGGTTATCCCGCCTCTCCTGCCGGGAGAGGCGGCAACGAAGGCGGCGGAGAGATATTTTGATAAGGAGATCGTAAGAATGGATAAGGCAAAGCGTAAGGCAATCATTGCAGGCAACTGGAAGATGAACAAGACCGCCACTGAGGCAGCCAAGCTGGTGGACGAGCTGATCCCCGCCGTCAAGGATGCTTCCTGTGAGGTCGTTATCTGCACCCCCTACACCGATCTGGTCACCGCTGTGGCTAAGACCAAGGGCACCAACATCCATGTGGGTGCTGAGAATGTCCACTTTGAGAAGTCCGGTGCGTTCACCGGCGAGATCAGCGCCGATATGCTGGTGGATCTGGGCGTGGAGTACGTCATCGTCGGCCACTCCGAGCGCCGCCAGTACTTTGCAGAGACCGACCAGACCGTGAACAAGCGCGCTCTGGCTGCCTTGAATGCGGGCCTGAAGGTCATCATCTGCGTGGGCGAGAGCCTGCAGCAGCGCGAGGAGGGCGTGACCGAGGAGCTGGTGCGGATGCAGACCAAGATCGCCCTGCGCGACGTGACCGCCGAGCAGATGGCAAATGTGGTCATTGCCTACGAGCCCATCTGGGCCATCGGCACCGGCAAGACCGCGACTGCTGACCAGGCCGAGGAGGTCTGCGCTCAGATCCGCAAGGTCATCGGCGAAGTGTACGGCGAGGCTGTGGCCGAGGCTGTCACGGTCCAGTACGGCGGCAGCATGAACGCCAAGAACTGCGAGGAGCTGCTGAGCAAGAAGGATGTGGACGGCGGTCTGATCGGCGGCGCATCTCTGAAGGCTCCTGATTTTGCTGTTATCGTCAATGCCGCTTCCAACGGCTGAGAAAGCCCTCTGACCTGTTTTCCCAGCGCCCGGCTGCGCCGTTTTTCCAGCGCTGTGCCGGGCGCTATTTGTTCTAAATCAAAGGAGATTCAACGTTATGTCCAAGAAACCTGTACTTCTGTGCATCATGGATGGCTTTGGCTGGGTGCCCAACGAGACCTACGGCAATGCCGTGGTCGCCGCAAAGACCCCCCATCTGGATGCCCTGATGGCAAAATATCCCATGACCACCATCGAGGCCTCCGGCATGGCTGTCGGCCTGCCCGATGGTCAGATGGGCAACTCTGAGGTGGGCCACACCAACATGGGCGCTGGCCGCATCGTTTACCAGCAGCTGACCCTCATCACCAAGTCCATCCGGGACGGTGAGATGTTCAAGAACCCCGTGCTGGTCAAGAACATGAAGGCCGCCATTGAGGCAGGCAAGGCCATCCACCTGATGGGCCTGGTGGGCACCGGCGGTGTCCACAGCTACGCTGACCACTGGTTCGGCGTGCTGGAAATGGCAAAGCACATGGGCGCAAAGGAAGTCTACCTGCACTGCATCACCGATGGCCGTGATACCGACCCCCACGCCGGCAAGGGCTTTCTGGCTGACCTGCAGGCCAAGCTGGATGAGCTGGGCGTTGGCAAGATCGCCAGCGTTTCCGGCCGTTACTACGCCATGGACCGCGACAACAACTGGGACCGCGAGGAGAAGGCTTACGCCGCATTCGTCTACGGTGAGGGCAACCACGCTGCCAACGCTGCCGAGGCCATTGAGGCATCCTATGCTGCCGATAAGACCGACGAGTTCGTTCTGCCCTGCGTCACCTGCGAGGGCGGCCGCGTGCAGGATGGCGATACCGTCATCTTTATGAACTTCCGTCCCGACCGTGCCCGCCAGATGACCCGCATCTTCTGCGATGACGACTTCAAGGGCTTTGAGCGCCGCGGCGGCCGCAAGCAGGTCAACTATGTCTGCATGGCCGAGTACGATGCCACCATGCCCAACTGCGAGGTCGCCTATCCTCCCGTGGAGCTGAAGAATGTTCTGGGCCAGTACCTGTCCGAGAACGGCAAGACCCAGCTGCGCATTGCCGAGACCGAGAAGTACGCTCACGTCACCTTCTTCTTCAACGGCGGTGTGGAGGCTCCTTACGAGGGTGAGGACCGCTGCGTCATCCCCAGCCCGAAGGTTGCCACCTACGACCTGCAGCCCCAGATGAGCGCCCCTGAGGTGGCTGCTGAGTGCGTCAAGCGCATCGAGAGCGGCAAGTACGACGTGGTCATCCTGAACTTCGCCAACTGCGACATGGTCGGCCACACCGGCGTGTTCGATGCCGCTGTCAAGGCCGTTGAGGCTGTGGATACCGCTGTGGATCAGGTGGTCACCGCTGTGCTGAACGCCGGCGGCTGCGCCTTTATCACGGCTGACCACGGCAACGCCGAGAAGATGATGAACCCGGACGGCACTCCCTTTACCGCCCACACCACCAACGTGGTGCCCTTTGTGGCCGTTGGCTGCGGCGATGTGAAGCTGCGCGAGGGCGGCTGCCTGGCAGATATCGCCCCCACCATGCTGCCCTATATCGGCCTGCCTGTCCCCGCTGAGATGACCGGCAAGAGCATCATCGTGGAGTAAGCACTCCGCAAATCGCTTTCCTGAAACGCAAAAAGACCTCCCCGTGCAGGTGCTGCCTGCATGGGGAGGTCTTTTGCTGTATCGCTTAGTAGTGCAGCTGGTCAGCGGTCAGTGCTTCCAGCACCGGCAGCATGGCGGCTGCCTCGGCCTTGGCGGCGGGCAGATCCATATCGCGGTAGTTGCCGCATTCCACCTCGCTGGCACCGGGGATATCCCCCTCAAAGGCGGCCATGAAGCGGAAGGAATCCACGGTCAGCTCCAATGCCTGCGCCGGGGTCAGCCCGCGGGTGAGCAGGTAGAAGCCGGTGCGGCAGCCCATGGGGCCAACATAGATCACGCCGTCCTTCACCGCGCTGTTGCGGGCGTAGGTGGCAAACAGGTGCTCCAGCGTGTGGGCGGCACCGGTGGTCAGATAATCGCCCTGATTGGGCTTCTTCATCCGGATGTCCCAGGTCAGCACATCACCATCCTGGCGGCTCAGGTACATGCCCCGGTCCAGTTTGGTGTGATCGACACAGAAGCTTGCAATGCGTTCCATGATGTTCTCCTTCAGGATCAGGCCTGCAGGCGCTGGACGCTGCCGTGGACACAATCCACAGCGATATCCAGGCCGTCGCGGATGTGGCTGCAGGCACCTGCAGCACCCACGATGGTGGGCTTGAGCAGGGAGTTGCCCACGATGGCAGCGTGGCTGTTCAGGCCGGGCTCCTCGACCACCAGAGCGGCGGCATCGCGGACATAGCTCAGCATCTCGTTGCTGGTGGAGGGAACGACCAGCACCATGCCGGGGCGGAACTTTGCCTTGACCTCCTCCAGAGTGTGGCAGACGCAGGCCTTGCCGCTGGCGGAAACCAGATCGGTCTTGCCGCGGCCCACGCCTACACCGGTGGCCAGGCAGTTGCCCACCATGTGGATCTTGATCATGTTGGTGGTGCCGGAAACGCCCACAGGCACGCCTGCGGTCACAACGGTCAGCTCGCCGTTGTGCAGGTAGCCGTTCTTCTCGGCCAGAGCGGTGGACATCTCGATCAGCTCATCGGTACTGTGGGCGGGGCCCATCAGCAGGGAAGTGATGCCCCAGCTCAGGGAGAGCTGACGCTGCACCTGCTCGTCCATGACGCAGGCAATGATGGGCTGCTTGGGGCGGTACTTGCTCAGCAGGCGGGCGGTGTTGCCGGATTCGGACACGGTGACGATGGCGGCAGCGTTCACGTCCTTGGCGGTCAGGCAGGCAGCGTGAGCGGTTGCATCGCTGACGCTGATCTGGATCTCGGCGTGGCGCTGGGGGCGGTAGTGCTCCTCGTTCTCGGTGCGATCTGCAATGGCGGACATGGTCTTGAGGGCCTCCACGGGGTAGTCACCGGCAGCGGTCTCACCAGACAGCATGATGGCGGAGGTGCCATCGTAGATGGCATTTGCCACGTCGGAGATCTCGGCACGGGTGGGGCGGGGGTTGACCATCATGCTGTCCAGCATCTGGGTGGCAGTGACGATGGGCTTGCCGAAGGAGAAGGAGCGGTCGATGATGTCCTTCTGGATGCCGGGCAGCTCGGTGAAGTCGATCTCAACGCCCAGGTCACCACGGGCCACCATGACGGCATCGGCTGCGGAGAGGATGCTGTCGATGTTGTTCACGCCCTCGCGGTTCTCGATTTTGGCAATGATGCGGATGTTGGAATCGTACTCATTCAGCAGGTTGCGGATGTCGTACACATCCTGTGCGGTGCGCACAAAGGAAGCAGCGATGAAGTCAAAGCCGTTCTGCACGCCAAAGATGATGTCCTCACGGTCCTTCTGGCTCAGGTAGGGCATGGACAGATGCACGCCGGGCACATTGACACCCTTTTTGGTCTTGATCTTGCCGCTGTTCAGCACGGTGCAGATGATGTCGGTGTCGGTGACCTGCTCAATGTGCAGCATGATCAGGCCGTCGTCCAGCATGATGGTGCCGCCGGGCTGCACGTCCTGGGGCAGATCCTTGTAAGTGACGGAGCAGATCTCCTTGGTACCCTCCACCTCGCGGGTGGTCAGGGTAAAGGTCTGGCCGGCTTCCAGCATCTCCACACCGTTCTTGAACTCCTTCAGGCGGATCTCGGGGCCCTTGGTGTCCAGCAGGGCGGCAACGGGCTTGCCCAGCTCCTCACGCAGAGCTTTCAGCTTTGCCAGACGGCCGCCGTGCTCCTCGTAGGAACCGTGGGAGAAGTTGAAACGGGCCACGTTCATGCCGTTTGCGATCAGGTCGCGCAGGACATCACCCTTATCGGTAGAAGGGCCCAGGGTGCAGATGATCTTCGTTTTTCTCATAAAATACCTCCAATGTTCACGCTATAATGCTCTCTATCTTGACGCAGCAGCCCAAGCTGGCTGCTCTCTGGCGGGCAGTGATTGCTTTGCGCCCGCGGCGGCAGTATACGCCAATATGGCTGTTTCAACAAACCATACTGCTATACATTATAAGCTCTTGGATACAATAGCGCAAGAAAAATCTTTGCAAAGAAACTGTTAAGATTTCATCAGGTTTGAACAAAAATCTTTCCACCACAAAGCGCTTGCATAACCGGCGGGATTTGCTTATAATGAGGGTAAGCAAAAGTGCGACTGTTCCGGGGGCAGCCCCGGAGGAAAATGGAGTGAAAACGTATGGAAAAGCGCGTATTTCTGATCGTTCTGGACAGCTTTGGCATCGGCGCGGAGCCGGATGCAGCCGCCTTTGGCGACGAGGGCACCAACACGCTGGGGGCCATTGCAGGGCATCCCAATTTCAACTGCCCCAACCTGAAAAAGCTGGGCCTGTTCAACATTGACGGTGTGACTGCGGGCGAAAAGACCGACGCGCCTGCCGGTGCCTTTGCCCGCCTGCAGGAGCAGAGCATGGGCAAGGATACCACCATCGGCCACTGGGAGATCGCCGGTGTGGTCAGCCCGAACCCGCTGCCCACCTTCCCCAACGGCTTCCCGGAGGAGCTCATTCAGGAGTTTGAGGCAAAAACCGGCCACAAAGTCCTCTGCAATCTGCCCTATTCCGGCACCGAGGTGCTGAAGGACTACGGTGAGCAGGCCATGAAGGAAAATGCCCTCATCGTCTACACCAGCGCCGACAGTGTGTTCCAGGTGGCTGCCCACGAGGAGCTGGTGCCCGTGCACGAGCTCTACCGCTACTGCGGGATCGCCCGTGAGATGCTGAAGGGCGCGTACGGCGTGGGCCGTGTCATTGCCCGGCCCTTCCTGGGCAGCAGCGCCGAGACCTTCTACCGCACCACCAACCGCCACGACCTGAGCCTGAAGCCGCCCCGTGCCACCATGCTCGACCTGCTGAAGGAGGCCGGCAGGGATGTCATCGCCGTGGGCAAGATCTTTGATATCTTTGACGGGCAGGGCGTGACCGAAAAGATCAAGACCACCGGCAACACCAATGGCATCGCCTTCACCAAGGCATTGCAGACCCGGGATTTCGAGGGCCTGGCCTTTGTGAATCTGGTGGATTTTGATATGCTCTACGGCCACCGCCGCGACGTGCCCGGCTATGCCGCCGCCGCCACCGAATTTGACCGCTTCCTGGCCGACTTCATCCCCGGGATGCGGGAGGGCGACCTGCTGATGATCACCGCCGACCACGGCTGCGACCCCTCCTACACCAAGACCACCGACCATACCCGCGAGTATGTGCCGTATCTGGTCTGCGGCAAGGGCGTGAAGCCCGGTGTGGATTTGGGCACCCGGCTCTGCTTTGGCACCATTGCACAGACCGTGTGTGAATATCTGGGCGTGGATGCTTCCAGCCTGGACGGCCACAGCGTGCTGCAGGAGATCCTGAAGTAATATGAGCCCTCTCAGTCATGCGACAGCGTGACCGAGAGGGCTATTTTTTGTGTAAAGTCTAGAACAATATAGTCCGTTGTAGTAGACTAGCACATGCACGCCCGGTGCGTACAAAGTTTACGCCGGGCGCAGGAATTGATATGGTTTCAGAATAGAAGGAGACTATCACATGAGAATCAATCGTACTCTGGGTCTGGCACTGACCGCTGCTGTGCTGGCTGTTGCCATGACCGGCTGCTCTAATAGCGCATCTTCTACCGCATCCTCCGCTGCTTCCAGCGAGGCTGCTTCCTCTGTGGCCGCTTCCAGCGAAGCTGCCGAGAGCGAGGTCACTGCCGCCAGCGTTGTCAGCACCGAGGATCTGGATGTGAATGGCACCACCTACTCCGCTGACTGCTACGGCGAGTTCACCCTGTCCAACGGCGACACTATGAAGCTGTGGAAGGTGAAGGACGCTTACGCAGACCTGAGCGCTCTGCCCATGAAGGGCATGGCCGAGGAGTTCCCCATCGAGGCCGAGGCCGAGCAGATCTATGTTGCTGACGTGACCAGCAACGGCGAGACCACCCGCCAGTATCTGCGCACCGACAAGGCTGGCCGCAACGGCACTGTCTCTGTCAAGACCTTTGAGCTGGGCGACGCTGAGTAATCGCGCTTCCCTGTAAAATCAGCAGACAACAAGCCCCGGACCTTTTGCAAGGCCCGGGGCTTGTGCTGTTTTATCCTGTTTTATTCTCCGCTGCTGCTGGAACCGAACAGAGCATCCAGCACGGTGGAAGCGGCCTGATGCAGGGAGTTGGCGGCAGATTCCACCTGCTCCTGCGTGGGCAGAGAGATAGAAGGTGCTTCTGCTCCGCCGGTGGAGCCACTGCCGGCTTCACTCTCGGCAGGTGCTTCGGTGGAAGCCTCGCTCTCAGCAGGTGCTTCGGGCGTGGGTTCTGCGGGCTGCTCATCGGCTGGCTGTTCCGCAGGCACGCTCTCTGCAGGTTCCTCCACAATGACGCTGTCGGGCGATTCCTCCACAGAGGTGCCCGCGTTGGGATCGGCCGTGGGGGTGTATACCTCGGTCTTTTCAGGGGTCTGCTGGGTATCGCTCACGGTGCCCTCGCCGCCCAGAACGGATGCGATCAGTTCCTTGGCCTGGCTGACCGAGTTCTCATCCGGCTTCATCACATAGAGGCTCTGACCCTTTGCGGAGTAGCACTGGGAGCTCTTGCCGCCGGTGCCGGTCACGGTATAGCTCTGGATGTCCCAGTCAGACAGGCTTGCCAGCTGCATCCGCACCAGCGCGGAGATCTGCTCCTGAGAAAGGCTGGTCACAAAGCAGTCGGACACAGCATCCATCAGCTTGGAGAAGCTCATCAGCACGGTGGGGGATTTGATCTTGTTCATCATGGCATCGATGACTTTCATCTGGTTGATGCCGCGCTGGATATCGCCGGAGGCAAAGGCATGGCGCTCACGGGCAAAGGCCAGAGCGCTCTTGCCGTCCAGATGGTTCCAGCCCTCGGCAAAGGTGGTGGGGTCATAGTAGCCGGGGCTGCCCACCGAGGTGAACGCCTGATCGGAGTAGACATCCACGCCGCCCACGGCATCGATGATGCTGATGAAGCCCGCAAAATTGATGCGGAGGTATTGGTCCACATTGACCCCGTACAAGTTGCCCAGGGTTGCCATGCTGGTCTCCACGCCGTACAGACCGGCGTGGGTCAGCTTGTCCTTGCTGTTGGTGCCCGCCAGATCAACGTAGTAATCGCGGGGAGTGTTGATGAGCGCCACCCGTTTGGTGGAGGGGTTGACCACGGCGAGAATGTTCACATCGCTGCGGGCCTTTTCGGTCAGTTCGCCGCGGTTGTCCACGCCGCTCAGGTAGACCACAAAGGGCTCCTTGGTGATCTTGTTGGCTTCGGTGCCGGTGACAAGGCCGGAGGTCACGTTGTCCAGTGCACTCAGGCCCTGCTGCGCCCAGACACAGCCCAGTGCCAGAAAGGCGCACAGGAACACCGAGAACACCCGAGATACCTTGCGGGGGGCGCTGTACTCCTGGCAGCGCTTGACCAGCAGCCAGAACAGCACCAGCAGCGCCGCAATGATGACCAGATACAGCGCGGGCAGCATCTGGGTGCGCCAGAGCTGGAAGAAGGCCGCAATGCTCAGAATGGCTTGTACGATCAGCAAAACAGTACCTCGTTTCGGGTTGGCCGCGCCGGTATCTGCATCCGGCCTGCGGCGGGGGGGCTTTGACTCCGGGGCAGGCCCGCCGGTATGCTTCGGTGGCTTGGGCGGTGCAGGCGGCGGGGTGGGAGCGGCAGTTTCCGGCGCAAAAAAGGCCGCGCTGTCTACCTCCACAGTCTTTTCTTCCGGTGGGCGGTGACCCCGGTGGATGTGCCGGGTGCTGTCATCGTCCGTGTGGGAACGGGAAGTTTCATCAAACATAGGAATTCTCCTTTTTGACATGTCCTCAGGCAAGGGGCACGATGGTCAGAACGGCCCGTGCCGGCAGGCAGGTGGCCGTCTGATCCTCCTGCGAGATCCAGCCAAAGCTTTCGCAGATGTGGTCAGGGCAGGGGGAATCAATGAACCGTGCCGCGCCGTCCTTGACCTCGATGTGCACCGTCAGATAGCCGGTGTCGATGTCATAGACGGCATCCTTGTCCAGAGAGATCTTCTGCACCGTGTTCGCATCGCCGTAGATCAGCTCCGCGCCCAGGGTGCTGCCGCTCTGCCCGGCACTGCGGAGGTAAAAAAGCACCCCCGCGATCACCAGAACAACAGCGGCGAACAGTAAATTGACCCAGAGATTTTTTTTCTGCTTCATGGCTCAGGCATCCTTCTGGGGGAACAGCTGTTCCAGCTCGGCCAGCCACAGGGCGGCGCAGGCATCGCTGGGCATCCGCCAGTCCCCGCGCGGCGAGAGGGTCACGCTGCCGATCTTGGGGCCGTCGGGCAGGCAGCTGCGCTTGAACTGCTGGGCAAAGAACCGCCAGTAGAAGTTGCGCAGCCACTTGTAAAGCACCGCGTCCGGGTATTCCTCCCGGCCCGCAAAGGCTGCCCTGGCCAGCCGGAAGATCTTTGCCGGGCCAAAGCCGAAGCGGAGCACATAATAAAGGTAGAAGTCGTGCAGCTCATAGGGGCCCACCAGATCCTCGGTGCACTGTGCGATCTCGCCGTTGTCCTTGGCGGGCAGCAGTTCGGGGGACACAGGGGTGTCGAGGATGTCCAGCAGCACCTCTTTCAGGGCCGGGGTGGCGGCAATGTCGGCTTCGTACCGGACAAGGTGGCGCACCAGCGTTTTGGGTACGCCTGCGTTCACGCCGTACATGCTCATGTGGTCGCCGTTGTAGGTGGCCCAGCCCAGGGCCAGCTCGGAAAGGTCGCCGGTGCCCACCACCAGGCCGCCGGTGCGGTTGGCAGTGTCCATCAGCTCCAGGGTGCGCACGCGGGCCTGACCGTTTTCATAGGTCACGTCCAGCACGCTCTCGTCCTGGCCGATGTCCCGGAAGTGGCTGTGCACCGTGGCGGCAATGTCGATCTCGGTAAAGCTGACGTGCAGCTCGTCACAGAGAATCTCCGCATTGCTGCGGGTGCGCTTGGTGGTGCCAAAGCAGGGCATGGTCACGGCCAGCACATCGGTGGTGGGGCGGCCCAGCTGCTTCATGGCGCGGACAGCCACCAGCAGGGCAAGGCAGCTGTCCAGACCGCCCGAAATGCCGATGACGGCTGTTTTGGCGCGGGCGTGCTCAAGACGCTTGGCCAGGCCATCGGCCTGCATCTTCAAAATCAGCTCACAGCGCTCGGCACGCAGCTGTTCATTGTGGGGGATAAAGGGGGTGGGGTCTACCCAGCGGGTCAGCACGGTGTCGGACAGGGCCAGGTCGAACTCCACAGTCTGGTAGCCCTCGGTGCTGGGCTCAAAGCTGGTGTTGCGCGCCCGCTCCGATTCCATCCGCTGGCAGTCCAGCTCCGTCTCAGCCCAGCCGCCCTCGAAGGGAGATGTCTCGGCGAGGAGGGTGCCGTTCTCGGCGATGAGGTCGTGGCCGGCGAAGACCATGTCCTGGGTGCTCTCGCCGTGGCCGGCAGAAGCGTACAGGTAGCCGCAGAGCAGGCGGGCGGACTGGTTCGACACCAGCGCCCGGCGGTACTCGGCCTTGCCGACCGTCTCATCACTGGCCGAAAGGTTCGCAATGACGGTGGCACCGGCCAGCGTGTGGAAGGTGGAGGGGGGCAGAGCGCTCCACAGGTCTTCGCAGATCTCCACGCCCAGAACGAAGCTGGGCATCTGGCGGCAGCGGAAGAGCAGGGATGTACCGAAAGGCACCTCCTGCCCGCAGACCGTCACATTTTCCACCTCGGTGCTGCCCGGGGTGAACTGGCGCTTTTCGTAAAACTCGCCGTAGTTGGGCAGGTAGGTCTTGGGGACAAGGCCCAGCAGACGCCCGCCGCAGAGGACGGCGGCGCAGTTGTACAGCTTGCCCCGCACCAGCAGCGGCAGGCCCACGAGGGCCACGACGTCCAGCTCCCGGCTGGCGTCCAGCACGGTCTGCAGGGCGTCCAGCGCGCCCTGCTGCAGCGTGCGCTGCAAGAACAGATCGCCGCAGGTGTAGCCGGTGAGGCAGAACTCGGGGAACACCGCCAGCCTGACGCCGCGGGCCGCAGCGTCCTGTAACGGAGATACGATTTGGGAAGCGTTATAATTGCAGTCGGCCACCCGCAGCGAGGGCGAGAGGGCGGCTGCCTTCAAAAAACCATCTTGCATCGG
>ENA-UESG01002061-UESG01002061.1-human-gut-metagenome-genome-assembly--contig:-NODE-2061-length-11102-cov-5.665306_pt1 | contig 11102 bp, 10 predicted proteins | sample MGYA00243002_ERZ508003 | MGnify/ENA primary metagenome ERZ508003 (study PRJEB26167, sample SAMN06115514) | human gut metagenome | host: Homo sapiens | place: China:Shanxi | collected 2015-12-02... | reverse complement strand
CCAAACCTCCCCCCTTCCCCTCCCAAGACTTTTGTATGGCTCAACGAAGGATGGGCAGGCCGCGCCATCCCGTTTCGGAGGCGTACGTCTCCCGGAGACGCAACAGAAAACAAAAGGCCCGCATCGTGATGCGGGCCTTTTTCATAAGCAAAACCGATCCGTTTCCCCTAAAGCCAATCCATTAAAAGGTCATTGTTTTCAAAAAGCAAAAAACGCTAACGTGTTTTCCTTCTTTCATGCTTCCGCCCACAGGGAAAACGGCCCAACAGGGATTCGATAAACACAAAAATCTTTGGAAAGGGAGGGATGGGGTTTGGGGAAGGGAGGGAAAAGCTTTTCTCCAGAAAAGTTTTCCCTCCCTTCCCCAATATTTCTAACATGCTACAACAACTCGCCTTCCCAGTTGAAGAGGCCGGGACGGGTGGCCGCCGGCATCGACTTGGGCGGATTCTCCTCCATGCGGGCGAAGAAGGAATACCCGGCGGCCTCAAGCTCGGGGCGATGCACCGTGATGTCCAAGGGCCACGCGGGATAGATCCATGTGTTCTGCCCATAGCGGCGGGTCCAGAAGCCTTCCCCCTTGGGGCTCTGAAAGACTTCGTTCGGCTTGATGCCGAGAGGATCGTGCCGCCCTATGCCCATCGGCCAGAAACCGGCGAGCACGATGCCGAGCGGCAGCGGGCTGGTTTTCGGCAGGGCCAGAAAATCTTCCTTGGTCAGTTCAGGGCTGACGAACGCGGCGCTGAAACCGAGCTTCGCAAAGCTCGCCAGCGTGAAGGCATTGGCGGCGTTACAGAACGGCCCGGCGACCAGATCCACTTCGCGGCCCTTGAAGAACGCGGCCTGCCACGGCTCGTTGCAGACAAAATGCTTCGCGCCGTTGCGTATGGCTTCGTTGATGATGCGCTTCCAGAGCTCTTCCTCGTCCGGCCAGATGACCGGGGGCAGCCACCACGCCATGTTCGGGGCCACAGTGCGGGACACCTCGCGCACCGATTTGGGCGAAAGCCACAGGCCGATCACCGAATTGCGGCTGCGGCGCGTCTCGGAGCCATAGGGCAGCGAAGCGCGGAGCGTCATATCCGGACGGCGGCGGGGATGCGCGGGCTTGGGCATTTTGGGCGTGAACTCCACAGCGGTGGGCTCGCTCCCCTTGCACCGATCCAGCTTCCGCTTCCACTCCGCGATGAGCTGCACGAGTTCGGGCTCGCGGCGGTCGATGAGGAACACCGGCGTCCCGGCCTTCGGCGTCTTATGGCGGGGGAGACGCAGCGTAAAGGTCCCGGCCTTCGGCGTGCGGCGGGTCACGGGCAGGGTCGAATGCCAGTTCTCGTCCTCATAGCCGACTCGCAGATAATCGTAGGAAATCAGTTCGATATGCGGCTTGAAGAACGGGCGGCCCTCCGCGTCCGTCTGTATCTTGCCCACGAGACGCCCCGAGCTGGTCTGGCTGTCGGGCGAGGTGGGCTCGGATGTGCGCTGCGGCAGGAAGCGGGCGCGGGTGGAAGGACGGCCAAGCGCCATCTCGAGGATTTTTTCCGCATCCTTGCGGGCCTGCGGATCGTCCGGGTTGTCGCGCAGCATCTTGTAGGCCGTGACGACGTGATAGACGTAATGCGGCCCCTTCTTGCGGCCCTCAATCTTCCAGCAGCTCAGGTGCGGGATGTCCGTGATGGTTTTGGCAAGCACGTCCAGCGAGAGATCGAGGCAGGAGAAGAACCGCCCGGAATGGTTGCGCTGCTTGTATACGCGGCGGCAGGGCTGCACGCAGCGCCCGCGCAGGCCGCTCTTGCCGCCCATATAGCTCGACCAGTAGCAGCGGCCCGAGACGCACCAGCACAGCGCGCCGTGGATGAACATTTCCAGATCCAGCCCTTCGGGACAGGCGGCGGAAATCTGCTTTACCTCGTCGATGGACAGTTCGCGGGGCAGGATGACACGGTCCGCGCCAAGCTCCTTCGCGGCCAGCAGCGACGCGGGATGCGTCAGATTGGCGAGCGTGGAAAGGAACAGGCCGCCCTCGTATCCGGCCTGACGGGCAAGGGCCAGCACGCCGGGATCCTGAATGATCAGGCCGTGCGGCTTCACGTCGCGGGCAAGGCGGGCGATGAGGCGTCCTGCGGCGGGCACGTCGTCAGGCTTCACCAGCGTATTGAAGGCGACGTAGATGCGCCTGCCGTTCTCGTTGGCGAGCTCGACCATGCGGGAAAGCTCGGCGGAACCGAAGTTGTCCGCCTGCATACGGGCGGAGAAATGTTTGAGGCCGAGGTATACGGCGTCGGCTCCGGCGGCCATCGCCGCGAGAAACGATTGCGTATCGCCCGCCGGGGCGAGGATCTCAGGCTTGCGAGTCATGGATATATCCTAACAGTGGAGGGGAGATGAAAAGTTGGGGAACGAGGGGAAAGCCTCTTCGGGAAAGGCGGCGTCATATCGGCATATTCAGGTGTTGAAGGCTCCGACGGGCATCCTCTGGATGCCGTCCGCGCCCTTCTCCCTCTGAGGCCCGTGACTTGAAAGCGGAAAAAGTGGCTACCCCAAAAGACGTTATGCGCCGGACAAAAAGTAAAGGAACAGTCCGCCGCGTCTCCTCCCCACCAGTTGAAAATCTTGGGGGATGAGGGAGGGGGTTCGGGTGAGGGAGAAGGCCCCGCTTGCCCCTTCGGGGATTCTTCGGAAAGGGCCTTCTTCCTCACCCGTAGAGCTTATTCAAACACGCTGGCGTTGGTGATGAGCACGGCGGAAACCGGCACATCGGAATGGATGCCGCGGGTGGTGGTCTTTTCCTTTTCGATCTTGTCGACGGCTTCCATGCCTTCGATGACCTTGCCGAACACGCAGTAGCCGTAGCCGTTCACGTCAGGCGAGGAGAAGTTCAGGAACCCGTTGTCCACGGTGTTGATGAAGAACTGGGCCGTGGCGCTGTGGGGATCGCGGGTACGGGCCATGGCGATGGTGCCGCGCTCGTTGGCAAGGCCGTTGTCGGCTTCGTTCTTGATGGGGGCATGGGTCGCCTTTTCTTCCATCTTCATGTTCATACCGCCGCCCTGGATCATGAATCCCTTGATCACGCGGTGGAAAATGGTGTTGGCGTAGAAGCCTTCATTCACATATTTGAGGAAATTCTCCACGGTGGCGGGAGCCTTGTCGGCATACAGTTCGATAAGGATATCGCCGGAGGTGGTTTCCAGAAGCACGGTAGGATTGGCCATGATACACTCCTTGAAAAATAATCGTAAGAGTATGCCCGAAAACCATGCCGGAAGCAAGCTGAACAGGCCCGTGACAGCCGCCCTGTTTCGGGCTATTCCTTGCAAGGAACGATTCCCAAGAAGCTGATTGTTTTCATCTCTGCCGGTTACACCGCGCCATCGGGCAAAAAACAGGCGTAGCCAACTGGATTTCCTTCGAACAGCCTCCCCACAAGGTATTTCTTTGCGGGAGAGCCAGAGGAGCGCGCGTGCGGATGTCTCCCGCTAAAGAAGCTCTCCCGGTTCCAACATACAACCCCCTTTGCCATGAACGATACACAACGCTTTACGCTTTTCCGAAAAGACCTGCTCCGCTGGTTCGCCGAGAACCGCCGCCCGCTGCCGTGGCGGGCCGACTACACGCCTTACCGGACGTGGATCGCCGAAGTCATGATGCAGCAGACGCAGATGGACCGGGGCGTCCAGTACTTCCTGCGTTGGATGGAGCGGTTCCCCGACGTGGCCGCCGTCGCCGCCGCGCCCGAGGAAGACCTGCTCAAGGCATGGGAAGGGCTCGGCTACTACCGCCGCGCGCGCAACATCCAGGCCGCCGCCCGGGTGATCATGGAACGCCACGGCGGGAACTTCCCCACCAGCTACGCCGACATCCTCGCCCTGCCCGGCGTGGGCCCGTACACCGCCGGGGCCATCGCCAGCACAGCCTACAACGAGGAAGTCCCCTGCGTGGACGGCAATGTGGAGCGCGTCCTGTCCCGCGTGTTCGACATCGACACGCCCGTAAAGGAAGAGCCCGCCAAGAGCCGCATCCGCGAACTGGCTCAAGCCCTCATCCCGAAAGGCGAGGCCCGGAACTTCAATCAGGGGCTCATGGAGCTGGGCGCGCTCGTATGCCGCAAAAAGCCCGAGTGCGAACGCTGCCCGCTGGCCGGGCTGTGCGAAAGCCGCCACCTCGGCATCCAGAACGAACGCCCGGTTCCCGGCAAGAAAGCCGCCGTCACGCAGATCGAGGTAGTGTGCGGGGTGCTCCTGCATGAAGGGAAAGTCTTCATCCAGCGCCGCAACGAAAAGGACGTCTGGGGCGGGCTGTGGGAATTCCCCGGCGGTTGCGTGGAGCCCGGCGAAACGCCGGAACAGGCCGTCGTGCGCGAATGGATGGAGGAAGTCGGCTTCAAGGTCGCCATCGTGCGCCCGCTGGACGTCATCCGCCACAACTACACGACCTACCGGATCACCCTGCGCTGTTACCAGCTCAGGCTGGAGGGCAAGCCCAAAGGATGCCCCGTGCCCGAGGAGCTGGCCGAGGCCACAGCCTGCCAGTGGATCGCGCCGCAGGACATCGAGGCCTTCCCCCTGCCCGCGCCGCACCGCAAACTTGCCGACAACTGTAGCCTTTTTGACAACCCGGCCTCAGGCGAGTAGTTTCTGCCCACGCCGCGAGGCACGCGGACGTCAACCGTGGCGCGAGCCACGTAACATTTCTGGAGTCTCTCCCCATGCGCAAGACTGTTTACTGGATTGAAGGCGACGGCATCGGCCCGGACGTGTGGAAAAGCGCGCGCCCCGTCATTGATGAAGCCATCCGTCTGAGCTACGGCGACGAGCGCGGTTTCGACTGGAAGGAACTGCTCGCGGGCGAAAAGGCGCTCAAGGAAACCGGGACGCTCCTGCCCGACGAAACCCTCGCCGCCCTGCGCGGCGCCGAGCTCGCCATCAAGGGCCCCCTCGGCACGCCGGTGGGCACGGGGTTCCGCAGCCTCAACGTCACCCTGCGCCAGACCCTCGACCTCTACGCCTGCATCCGGCCCATCCGCTACTTTGAAGGCATCGAGTCCCCGGTCAAGCATCCCGAGCGCGTGGACATGATCGTCTTCCGCGAAAACACCGAAGACGTCTACGCGGGCATCGAATACAAGGCCGGGACGCCCGAAGCCGCCAAGCTCATCGCCTTCCTGCGCGACGAACTGGGAGCCAATGTGGACGCCTCCGCCGCCGTAGGCGTCAAGCCCATGACCGAAAAAGGCTCCAAGCGCCTTGTCCGCGCCGCCATCCGCCACGCCCTCGCCCAGAACCTTCCGAGCGTGACCCTTGTGCACAAGGGCAACATCATGAAGTTCACCGAGGGCGCATTCCGCCAGCACGGCTACGATGTGGCGAAGGAAGAATTCGCCGCCCAGACCGTGGTCGAAGCCGAAGCCGCTTCCGCGCCGGGCAAGCTGGTCATCAAGGACCGCATCGCCGACGCGATGTTCCAGGAAGCCCTCATCCGCCCCGAGCAGTACAGCGTGCTCGCCACGCCCAACCTGAACGGCGACTACATTTCGGACGCCCTCGCCGCGCAGGTCGGCGGCCTTGGCCTTGCCCCCGGCGTGAACATGTCGGAAAAGCTGGCCTTCTTCGAAGCGACCCACGGCACCGCGCCGAGCCTCGCCGGTAAGGACCGGGCCAACCCCGGCAGCCTCATCCTCAGCGGCGCGCTCATGCTGGAGCACATAGGCTGGAAGGAAGCCGCCACCCGCATCTACAAGGCCGTGAACACCGCCATCGCCCGCCGCGCCGTCACCGAAGACCTCGCCGCGCAGATGACCGACGCCCGCACGGTCGGCTGCACCGAGTTTGGAGAGATCATCACGAAGCTGCTGTAGCCCGCGTGACAGAATGGCGACCGAGGGAAACGGCGCAGGCCGTTTTTCCATCAAAAGCCACATAAAGAAGGGGAGGAAAGGAACACGTTTTCTCCCTTTTCCGTCCGCTTGACAGGGCGGCGGGAACGGCATTACCGCAAAAGGGCTTTTAGGGGAAACTCCGCCCACCTTCAGCCCGCAAGAGGCACGCCATGCAATGGGATCCCGCCGCCTATCTCCGCTTCAAGGCCGAAAGGACGCAGCCGTCCATCGATCTGGTCAAACGCATCGACCTTGAACAGCCGCGCAAGCTGCTCGATGTGGGATGCGGCCCCGGCAACAGCACACAGGTTCTGGCGGACGCCTTCCCCAATGCCCTGCGCATCATCGGCATCGACAGTTCACCGGAGATGATCGAAGCCGCGAAGGACGATCACCCGGACATGGAGTTCCGGATCTGCGATGCCCTGAATTTGCCCTCACTTGGGGAGGCCTGGTTCGACGTGGTGTTTTCCAACGCCTGCATCCAGTGGGTCCCCGACCATCCCCGGCTCATCCGGGACATGCTCGCCCTGCTCCGCCCCGGCGGAATGCTCGCCGTGCAGGTTCCCATGAACTATCAGGAGCCCATCCACCGGATCATCGGGGAACTTGCCGCCTCGGACGAGTGGCGCGCCGAACTCGCCTCCGCGCGGATCTTCCATACGCTTTCCCAAGAGGCCTATTTCGACATCCTCGCCGCCGAAGCCGGACAGTTCCAGATGTGGCAGATTACCTATCTCCACCGTATGCCGTCCCACGAGGCCATCATGGATTGGTATAAAGGCACGGGACTGCGCCCCTACCTGAGCCTCCTTTCCGGCGAGCGCGCCGCAGCCTTCGAACAGGCCGTGCTGGAGGAAGTCGCCGCACGCTATCCGGAGCAGGGCAACGGGGAAATCATCTTCCGCTTCCCCCGCTTCTTCTTCACCGCCACGCCCAAAGCCTGATGAGCCTCCCCCTCTTCCTTCCCCCTCAAAAACGGCTTTTCCCATACGCGACGAGGGGGCTTCCGGCGAAGCCCCCTCATCCGATTCCCTCATCTACATAATCTGCTTCCATAATGCGGACAGCGGCATGACGAAAAACAGACCGGGCAGCATACTGAGGATAGGGACCTGCACGAGCCCCATCTGGCGCAGCCCCGCGCCGAGCATGATGATGCCGCCGCAAGCGGAGAAATCCGCAAACATGGTCGGCGTGGTGTACGGCATGAGCATCGTGGCCCCGAACAGCAAGGCAAACTGAATGGCGCACTGCGGAACGGCCAGCACGCCCACCACACTGCCGATGCTCGCCGAAATGAGCATGGCCGTGAACAGATCGAGCACGCCCTTGATGAGCAGGAGGGAACACTCGCCGGTCAGGCCTTCGCGCATGGAACCGATGATCCCGAGGCCGCTCACGCAAAAAAGGACCGTCGCCACGGCGAACTGATCGCGGAACACCGTCTCGGACAGCGTTTCGGACTTGCCGCCCTTGGGTTTGCCGTTCCGCTTGAACAGCCCCGCCACCTTGAAGGCCCCCTTCATCACCAGGGATTCGAAGCGGGTCAGCTCGCCGAGCGCCGTTCCGAACAGCAGGGAAAGCACGACAGGAGGCAGCGAGTCGCCCTTCGACAGCATGGTCACGCCGATGCCGAGCGTGATGCAGCTGAAGACATTCATGATCTTTTTCCTGAACTCCTGACTGAGCACAGGTCCGCAGAGCGCCCCGAGAATGGAGCCCGCGACAATACAAACGCTGTTCGCAACCGGTCCTATCATGTTCCCTCATTCCTTTGTTGAAACCTTGCCGCCCGAAGCGGAAATCCTGCCGAAGCCACATAAAAAAGCCGCTCCCGAGCCCCGGAAACGGGACTATGGGCACGGCGCGACGTGTATTCGGCACTGCAATCTCAAAGAAATAGCACAAGGAAAAAGGAATAACAATCTGGCCCGTTGCGGGCAGGAATGCAAAAATCCCGCAGCCGGGGCCGCGGGATTTATGTACCGGATGTCGTTTCCGGGACTACAGCCCCGGAAAAGAGGCTGCGCCCGTACACACTATTTCACGGCTTCTTTCAGCGCCTTGCCGGGAGTGAACTTCACGACGCGGGAAGCGGGGATGAGGCATTCCTCGCCGGTGCGGGGGTTGCGGCCCTTGCGTTCGCTGCGTTCGACGACCTTGAAGCTACCGAAGCCGGTGAAGGAAACCTGTTCGCCGTTGGCGATGGTTTCGGACAGCACACTGATGGCCGCGTCGAGGAACTGTTCGGTTGCGGCCTTGGTGCCGAGGCCAGCCTTGGCGTGGATTTTGTCAACAAGATCTGCTTTGGTCATAAAAGACTCCTTACCTGAATAGTGAGATGTGCCAGCGGTGGTCTTTACCCTTTGTTTTTGCGGTTGTCACCGGGATATTTTGCGCTATCCTCCCTTATTTGTATTGCAAAAAGCGTTTTTACCACCCCCCGAGTTAGAACGCCACCATTTTGTGGAACGATAACACTTCGAAATCAGACAATAAAATGATAACTTCAAGCATTATACATAAATGACACGACAAAAAGGAAAAAAATGGCCCGGATGCAAAAAAATCTTTGCCGGAACGCCCGAGCCGGAGGCAAAAGCCTCCTCGGGGAAGAATCCCTTGCCAAACGGCACTTCAGGGTATATATAGCTGAGTCCCGACTTTATAGGAGCCTGACCATGAAAGAAAAAATTCATCCCAAAGTGTACAAGGCCAAGATCACCTGCGCCTGCGGCAATCAGGTAGAACTCCTCTCCACTAAAGGAGAAACCGTCCATGTGGAAATTTGCTCCGCTTGCCATCCTTTCTTCACCGGCAAGCAGCGTTTCCTCGATACGGCTGGCCGCATTGACCGCTTCCGCAAGAAGTACGCCAATCTCAACAAGTAACGCGCCGGCCTCCTGCGCAGCCTTTACGCCTCCCGGGTGGCCCGCCCTCCGGGAGGCCTTCGAGTTCCATCCCTTTTTTTCGTCCTTCCCCGAAGTCCGCAAGTCAACCAGTCGGGAACCGCGCCGGGGACACACGTTCAGGGAGTGACATTCCGAGGTCTTTCCATGTCCACGCGCACCGGTCGTCCGGCCGCCACGTCCGTTTCTTCCGCCCGTTCCGGGAAACGATTCCCAATGAGCCTTGGGCGCCTTTTGCCGCTCCTAGCCCCCGCGCCGCTCGTCGGCGGGCAGGCCGTGATGGAAGGCGTCATGATGCGCAACGGCGACGTCTATGCGCTGGCCGTCCGCACGGCCGACGGCAACATCAGCGTCGAAAACCGCCCGTGGTTCAGCCTCACCCGCAGCGAGCTGCTCAAAAAACCGTTCCTGCGCGGTTTCCCCACGCTGATAGAAACCCTCGTCAACGGCATCAAGGCACTGAACCTTTCCGCCGAGCGCAGCACGGAAGGGACCGGAGAGGAACTCAAGGACTGGCAGCTTGTCCTTACCCTCATCGTGTCGCTTCTGTTCGCCGTGGGCCTGTTCGTCGTCGTGCCTCACCTGCTCTCGATCATCATGAACTGGATCGGGCTCGGCGGCGACGTCGAAGGTTTTTCGTTCCACATCTGGGACGGGCTGTTTAAATTTCTGATTTTTATCGGCTACATCGTGGGCATCGCCTTCCTCCCGGACATCCGGCGGGTGTTCTGCTATCACGGCGCCGAACACAAGACGATCCATGCCTACGAATCCGGGGATACGGTGACGCCCGAGTCGGCCATCCGGTTCAGCCGCCTGCACCCGCGCTGCGGCACGACCTTCCTGCTGTTCGTCATGTCCATCGCCATCCTGCTGCATACGGTCCTCGTCCCGCTGCTGCTCCTTGTCTGGACCCCGGACAGCGCCGTGGCCAAGCATCTTTTCACTATCGCCTTCAAGCTGCTGCTTATGGTTCCCATCAGTGCCCTGTCCTATGAGCTTATCCGCTACGCCGCGCGTCTGGGCGACGGGTTCTGGGGGCGCATCCTCCGCGCGCCGGGCATGTTTTTACAGCTTCTGACCACAAGGGAACCGGAACTGGATCAGGTCGAAGTCGCGGTCGCGGCCCTCGCTTCCGCCGTCGGCCAGCACCCGCCGCGCCTTGAGACGCCCCCTACCTGCAACCGGAGTCATTGATGTTTGCCAAACTCGAAAGCCTCGAACGCAAATTCCTGGATCTCGAACAGGAACTCGCCGATCCCACCGTTTTCAACGATCAGGATCGATACCGCAAGCTGACCAAAGCCCACTCGGATCTCAAGCCCGTGGTGGACATTTTCCGCCAGTACCGCGAATTGAAGCAGAACCTCGCCGACAATCAGGAACTGCTCAACGACGCCGATCCCGATATCCGCGAAATGGCCCACGAAGAAATCAAGTCCATCGAGGAGAAGCTCCCCGAGCTTGAGCATGATCTCAAGGTGCTGCTCCTGCCCACCGACCCGCTGGATGAAAAGAACATCATTCTGGAAATCCGCGCCGGTACGGGCGGCGAAGAAGCGGCCCTCTTCGGCGGCGATCTTTTCCGCATGTACTGCCGCTACGCCGAAAAAATGGGCTGGAAAGTCGAAATCATGAGCCAAAGCGAGTCCGACAACGGCGGCTACAAGGAAGTCATCGCGCTCATTTCCGGCGACAAAGTCTACAGCCGCCTGAAATTCGAGTCCGGGACCCACCGCGTGCAGCGCGTGCCCGCCACCGAATCGCAGGGCCGCATCCACACTTCCGCCGCCACGGTCGCCATCATGCCCGAAGCCGAGGAAGTGGACCTTGACCTCAAGCCCGAAGATCTGCGTTTCGACGTGTACCGCTCCTCAGGCCCCGGCGGGCAGAGCGTGAACACGACCGACTCCGCCGTACGCGTGACCCACATCCCCACCGGCCTCGTGGTCTGCTGTCAGGACGAAAAGTCTCAGCACAAGAACAAGGCCAAGGGTCTCAAGATTCTTTGCTCCCGCCTCCTCCAGATGAAGCAGGACGAGCAGAACGCCGCCCTTGCCGACCAGCGCCGCGCGCAGGTGGGCACAGGCGACCGCTCCGAGCGCATCCGGACCTACAACTTCCCGCAGGGCCGCGTCACGGACCACCGCATCAACCTGACCCTGTACAGCCTCGGCAAGGTGCTGGAAGGCGAAATTCAGGAGCTTGTAGACGCCCTTGTCACCCACGCCCAGACCGAAGCCCTCAAGGCGCAGGCGTCGAGCTAAGTTGATTGATGAATGATTTGATGTTGGGGGAGGGGAGAGGGAACCTTT
>ENA-UESG01002052-UESG01002052.1-human-gut-metagenome-genome-assembly--contig:-NODE-2052-length-11161-cov-3.760466_pt1 | contig 11161 bp, 11 predicted proteins | sample MGYA00243002_ERZ508003 | MGnify/ENA primary metagenome ERZ508003 (study PRJEB26167, sample SAMN06115514) | human gut metagenome | host: Homo sapiens | place: China:Shanxi | collected 2015-12-02... | reverse complement strand
GCCACAAAACGGTCTTTCTTACTGTCTTTTCCAATCATTTTACCCTTGGGCCGGACTTTCATCTTGATTCCCAGAAACTCGGAATAACCTTTCCGGAGATTGGTTATTTTCGATCTTTCCGGACTGCTTTCCAGCCTCAACCTTTCCAGTAGCCATTTTTGCACGGCGGCAAAGATTCTTTTCGCGTGATTATGGTGTCGGCAGAAAATTTTAAAGTCGTCCGCGTAACGAACTATATAGACTTCTTTCAGCCGGGTCTTTTTCAGGGCATAGTACATACTGCTCATACTACCATCTTTTTTACCAGGCTGGTATGTATCCCGTGTAGGATGCCTTTCCCACTGGCTAGCTATCCACCAGTCCAGTTCGTTAAGAACCACGTTGGCCAACAGAGGAGAAAGAATTCCTCCCTGCGGCGTTCCCTTGGCAGGAACGCCAATGCCGTCGATTTCCGCCTTGAGCATTTTCGATATGACCCTGAGCAGGGATTTATCTTCAATGCCTAATGTCCATAACTGCTTGAGAAGCTTTCCGTGGTCGATATTGTCAAAGAAGCCCTTGATGTCGATATCAACCACATAATGCAGATGCGCCACCTGTGCGAGGAAGTATGCTCTGGCAATAGCATGTTTCGCAGACCGTAACGGTCTGAATCCATAGCTGTGCTTAAAGAACTTTGCCTCGCAGACTGGCTCCAGAACTTGCAGGATGCATTGCTGCACCAATCTGTCCTTGATGGTAGGAATGCCGAGAGGCCGCGTCCTTCCATCCAATTTGGGTATTTCTACCCGCCGTACCCGTTGGGGAAAGTAATTGTCCAGCTTGTTACGAACCATCGTTACCAGTTCCTCAGGATGCAGGCCGGAAAGATATGTGATGGTCTTTCCGTCAACTCCCTTGGTATGACTTCCCTTGTTTTTCTTGATATTTCTGTACGCCAACAGGATGTTCTCTTCCTTGCGGATGAGTTCCATAAGATTACGAAAACATCTGCCATTGCAGCTTTCCGCATAGAGGTTATCAAGAATTGCTTGAAAGTCGTAGTATTCATTGTTCCGTAACACTTGTCTCTTCAGGAGTTTCTTCTTTTTACTCAGAGTCGGCGTCCTCCTTGATTGATTTCGCCTCTTTTAGTCATACTCGAACCTCTGAACTGATGATAGTTTTCCATTTTCCTTAATCAACTGGAGGCTGTTGCTCCGCTGCCGTTACAGCAACTTCGACGCTCGTGCCTCCACTCTCAGCCGGATGAAATGCCCTTAATCCATAATGGTTTTATACGGCATACCATTTCACTGTGTGTTATCACTCCATGTTCCGGCCTTTCCTTGTTCCGATGCCTCTATCTGTGCATGAAACCTTAGGTGCTTCCTATGAGCCTGCAAGCTGAATGCCGCCTGTAACGACATACGGATTTTCGTAACCACGATTTCTACTCACCCGCACTTGCTCCCCGTTCCGGGGCAAAAGCATTTCTGCCATTTCCAACCGTTTAGACCCTTACATTCGGAAGTTCGTCGGTCCTCATTGGACATTCTCACCATAGCTTCTTTATAGACCCCCGGCCTATCAGATGCTCGGCCACCTCTGGCTCGCCGTTCCTCGTCATTACACGTTAGGGCATCCTCTCAGCCGGCTTCACCGGGCTTCAGACCATGAACAGATAACACTATCCATCGCCTGCCGGAGTATCAGGGAAGGCGTTTCAGGGCGTTACCCCATCATTCCACCTTTCAAGGCATCAGTTCATAACAACTAATGGTTATGGCTGACCTTTTTAGTCAGCAACAAGTCGCACCGTGATCGCAATATCCTTTTATCATCGTTATCAATTCCGGTTCAGAATCCAACGGAAGCGCAGGCAGATGAATCGTTTTGCCGTCCGTATAGGCTTCACTTCCGCCGATTTCCACCGTTACGCCGTATTGGTTGCCCAAAACGCTCGCCAGCAGTGGCAAGCAATCCATGATATCCTTTTGTTTCAGCATGATGTCACCACAATCCTACGTTGGGGAGGTTGGCATGGCTCACGGGAAGCACCTCCGGCAGTTCTGGTGCCGGGATAGCCTGCATGAGCGGAGACGTTACCGCATCGAGCACGCTGGCAGGGCCGTAGCCTTCAATAACCCTTTCGGCATGGGCAATGAGCGCATTCGGATCACGGAGCAGACAAACCAGTCCCTGCAATATGACCAAGTCCGCGCCAGCGATGTTGCCCTTCTTGGGAATCCGGCTAAAGGCCATCTGGATGATATCCACTACGGGACTCACATGGGGATTGATGAATGTCAGACCGGACAGTTTCTGCTGGAGCGTCCGTAGGGGGGACAACGCCTTGTGGGTCACTTCCGTTTTGCCCGCGTAGACGCGATTCCATGTCTCATCCGCAGAACGGGCAATCTCTCCGAAAAGCGTTTTGGCGAGATTTTCCACTTCCTCATTAAGGCCGGACTCGGCAACGGCTTCCGGGATGGCATGCTCCATGAGCGGCGCAACCCGATACAACTGCCAGGAGAATCCCATGCGGGAACGGACATACTCGGAACCCACCGTGGATTCCCTGATGATGCTGGCCCACTTCGTGTGTTTGTTGATCCAATTTTCAATGGACTGATCGTAATCGGCAAGGAACGCATTCTTTTCCTTCAGAAACTCATCCCTGATGCAGATGAGTTCCTTGATGATGTCTCCGGGCCCTGTCTTCCGGGATGGCCCAGCCGGACATAAATCGAATGCCGTGGCGATCCAGATAATTGAAGGCACGGGCCTTCAGAGTGGAGAACACCTTGAGGCTGTTCGGATCGGCAATCCGCTTGGAACCCAGCGAGGCAAGGTCTTCCGGGGGAAGTTCCGCGCCGCCAAAGTCTTCCAGCACCATCTTCTTACGGGCGGACCAGAGATTGACGTTGAGATTCAGGGCGAGAAGATTGTCGAGAACCTTGATGTCGGAAAGAATGGGGGTATTCATGACAACTCCGTTATTCGATTAAAGGGGTTAAGAGTTCGATGTGATAGCCTTCAACGAGTTTTTGGAGGGAGCGTTCCAGAAGCTCCTGCACGGGGTTCCCGTCCATGCAGTCGTCGGCAGGAATAGTTAGGCTTCGGCCTGATCGCCCGGAGCTTCCCCGGAGAACTTCCAGCGCATGAGAAAAGGCTTCCCCACGCCAGAAGCGTGAAGAAGCCTCGTTTTTCAAAATCACCTGCGGATGCTGAGGAAGCGTGTCGAGGTAGCCGGGATCGGCTTCCATATGCCTGAGAATTGAGGTCAGCCATTGCTCCAGCGTGGTTGCCGGAGCCGTTTTCACTCCCCCAGATGGCAATCCATCGGGAACATCCGCTGGAGGAATTCATGCAGCATGGCACGGGTAGGCCGGGATGCCCGAAAGCCCAAGGCTCGATCCAGCGCGTAGGATAACGGCTGGATACCCTGATGCGCCAGCGGCTGAAAACGCAGGGTCAAATCAGCCCAGCGGAGCAAGGTTCTCGTGGAGAGCGTCACCTCGATGGTATCTGTGTACGAATCGGAAGCACCCATGAACTGTTTCCTGATTTCATTGGCGAAATCCACCATCTTGACGACGATATGTTCAGGCAGGGCCGGATAGAGCTTTACCAACAAATCCTTTTCCACTACGGCATCCGGGTAATCGACCTCGCACAGCATGAAACGATCAAGCCACGCGAGATTCATTCTGCCGGTTCCCTGATAGAGTCCCGTATCATCCCCTCCTCCGTTGGTATTGCCCGTGCAGGCGATACGGAACATTTCATGCGGATGAATGACTTCCCCACCGTTTTCCGGCAAGCACAACGGCGCACCTTCCAGAACTCCGTTGAGCCCCACAGCAATCTCTGGTGAGAGTAAATCCACTTCATTGATGAGAAAAAGCCCACCATAGCGCATAGCAAGACTCAACGGGCCATACTCATACCGCATACTTCCTTCATGCAGGGAAATATGACCGCACAGGTCAGCAACCTCCAGACGTCCGTGACCTGTTACCTCGAAAAAGGGATAATTCAACCGGGCGGCAAGCTGTTTGATGAGGCTCGTCTTTCCCGAACCCGTGGGACCGTAGAGATACAACGGATCAAGTTTGTTCATGAACCAGACGGCGGCATCCCTTGCCGATTCATGAAAGCTGTAATGAGGGTCAATGACGGGGGTATACAGGCAGGGATTCTGGAATCCCCATATGGTATTGCCAGTTGGCACTCCGCTGAAGACAAGCCCAGCATCCATTTCGACGGGCGTGAGGGCTTCCAGTTCCTGAATGGTCTGTGATTCCATGATAATGCTCCTTTCAAAAGGTTTAAAAACAGAAAATCCCGGCCTCTCCGAAGAGAAACCGGGATGTGACAATTTTTTTCTTATCTTACATACGACTGTGCGCAGTACCGTATACGACGCTGCGCTCTCGTTTTCCAACAGCGATTACGGTAACATAAACAATATCGTCTTCAACACGATACACAAGACGATAACCTGCTGCCTTCAGTTTGATTTTATAACAATCAGGCATACCTGAAAGAGCGGCGGAAGGAATTCTTGGCTGTTCCAAACGTTCTGCGAGTTTCTTTTTGAATTGCTCCTGTAGTGTCGCACCAAGTTTTTTCCACTCTTTAAGGGCCTGCTCATGAAATCGAAGTTTATAACTCATTCAGTGATACCTCAACAAACGGGCCATCACTACGCTCAAGAACAAGTTTTCTGTCTTCGGCATCTTCCAGTCGGCTCAAAAGCTGTTCGTAATGCCGAGCGGGAATAAGGTAGGCTTCCGGTTTGTTATGATTCAACACGGCAACAGGGTTCCCCTGCGCAGAAGCGAGAATACCAGCAAAATTTCGCTTCAGTTCCGTTACGCTCACTGTCATGTCTGCGTGAATAGTTTCCATTTTAGACCTCTTTTTAGCATCTTTTTATACGCTAAATTAGGTATTTTTTATTAAACTGTCAAGCTGGAACTCTGCCTTTTCCATCCGAATCGCGTACAGCCTTTCAAAAGGTTCTCCCTGCTTTTCGCATCTCGCCATAAGCGTCTGGGCATTCTGTTCCCCAAGCAGAGTGTTAAGCTCTTCAGCTAGACGTTTTCGATCCACTGTCACTCTTCCGTTCTGAGGAATCACCCGGAATGTATGGTTTCCTGTATTGATCCATTCTCCTCTCACTGTATGGGAAAGCTGGTAGGCGACTTTCAAACGGGATTCCAGCTCTCCGATCTCTTTTTCAATGGATTTTTTCTGTTTTTTCAGCTTGATAAACTGTACGAGGGTATCCTCCCACTCAGGATGCGAGGAACTTTTGAAATGCGGGCAATCCTTTCTCCAGGAACACGACGGGCATAAGGGAGCAAGTCCCTGCGTTGTCTGAATGTCGTTCAGATTCAGTCTGTTGCTTCTCAGTTCGTTCAGCGTTGCCCAGAACTCGGAGGCCATAGCCAGACATCGGGCAAGGTCGGTATCCTCAGGAAGGAATGGCCCAAAGACTTTTGCATCAGACATGGAGAGGCAGAGTATCCATCCTTGGATATCGCAGGCAGAGACATCAGGAAGACGTACCCCAAGCCATTCGTTACAGATTTCAGGGAAGGTCTTGTGGTAGATGACCTCTCCGTTTTCCTGTACCAGATTGAAGACAGGCTGATTCCAACAGACCTTGAGCAACGCGGTTTGAGCACCTATCTGCATGGCGTGACTCTCGGGAAGCGTAGTTGGCAGTTTGCTGGTGGATTTGACTTCCAGAATCCGTACAAAGGGTTGTGGAGTACCGGTCTCCAGCGTGAAGTCCAGATGGGCCTTGATGGGTACATCCTCATGCAGAATCTCGATTTCCAGTTGAGCCAGCGGAGAGAGTCCGTATCCAAGGAGAGCCTGATGAATGCCCGATTCAAACCAATGTCCCCTGGAGCCGCAGCTGACACCGAAGAGCCTCGGCAGAGTCCCCGTATTCATGGGAGAGGAGTTTGTTTGCAAGCGCGGCCCGTGGGCAGTCGAGCATCCTGCCGATACCAGACAGCCCGACATACCATGAACGATCCCCAAGCTCGATGGCTGTTCGCTGTTCCGCATGGCGTTCCAATCCATGACGAAGTATCGAAAGCAGGCCTTCCGCACCCGTGTTCGTGATGGTGTCCATTCGTCCTTCCTTTTTGTGAAGCCAAAACAGTAGGAGCTGCCCCATGAGGACAGCTCCTGTGCTATGCGGCGTATTTCCACCAAATTTTTCGTTGCGGGTTCCAGTGAAACCCCGCCGCCGAGAGCTGTTCCTTTTTCACCGCCGTGTTTCCGGTAGCGAGGATGCACTCCCGACCATCCTGTGCCGATACGATTTGGTATGAAATTCCATCCAGATGGGGCAAAGTGGAAAGTCCTTCTGGAGTTCGATTTGAGGCGGATGAAATTTTTTTGCTTGCCCTGAATCATCCTGAATCGTTTTGCCTCTCTGTGGGACAGTTACGGCGTTTTTCTGTCTTTGAAGACGGTTGGGCTTGTCTAAAGCGAACTCTCCATCCGTATCCTCCTCCGTAACGATGCCGAGCATGGCTGAAAGGGCATACCTGCGCATGTAGGTCATGCTGATGCCCACTCCTTGGGGGTCTGCCTTGGGAAGAGGAACCACCGCAAGGCTCGACTGCCATTGTCCAGATTCGGCATGGGTGAGTTTCGTGACCAACCCGAGATAACCCGGTTCGGCAGGAATCGGATACTGACAAAGCCAGATGCCGTTCGAGAGCAACGCCTCACGACATGAGTCCATGATGCTGTTCAAGGTGGCGTACTTGCTCTTGGTGAACGGGTTGTTGGCATCCTTGGTTGCGGGTTGAAGCTGGCGTTGAACGTTGATGAGGGCTTGAGCCAATTTACCTACTTGGTCCGAACAAAACGAGTCCATCTTTTTCCTCCTGCTACGACATGAAAAGACCTGTCCGAGAGTTCCCGAACAGGTCTTTTTCAAGAAAAAGCTGTCAATTCAATGTCGTAATATATATCTAAAACTGCATCACAAACAGAAGATTCTTTTTTGAAGATGGCACTGACATCCTTCCCCCGACTTTAGGCGGAGGGCTATGTCAATTTCCTTGAGATTTCTCCGGCAGCTTCTTTTCGGCAGCTTTTCCCTCCTGTTTCTCGATATTCACACTGGGCAATACGGCAAACGTCGCCTTTCGCTTGTTGACCGCCGCAAGAATGGTCTTGGTATAGTCCGCATTCGCCATATCACCGTCGATGACGATACTGCGCGCGATAACCAGTGAGACACCACTGGTCTTGCGCCACTTGGAAATCTCTTCCACTACAATTCTGTTGACCACCTGCGAGGCCGCGCGCGTCTCAAGCTCCATCTGCCGGTTCAGCGCGGCGAGACCGTTGGCAAGAATCGTTTCCCGCTCGTCCTTCGGGGTGCCTTCGTATGTTTCGCGCAGCTCCTCAAAACCCTTCTGGAGCACGGCCCGAACCTGTTTCAGATGTTCCGAAGCCTGTTTTGCCGGTTCGGATTCCGTCATGAGCCGTTGCATGTCCACGGAAACCACGCTCGGGGCCTTTGGAGCCGCATTACAGGAGGAAACAAACGGCAGACACGAAAAGGCAAGGAGCATCAGTGCGAAAAAAGGGGGACGGATACGCATGTTCATCCTCGTTGCGTTCAATGTATGAAAAATCCCGGCGAACCGGCCAACAGGCCGGCCCACCGGGAAAGGCTCCGGCGGAAGGAAGAATCACCGGAGGTTGTTGGAATTAGAACTTGTACATGAAGGACGCGGTCACGCCCTGCCCGGTCTGGTGTTCGGACGCCTGCACGTTGTAGCCGAGCCCGAACGACACGTTGTCCTTCTGCACTTCCACGCCGAACACGCCGTCAAACGACGTCGTGTCCATAACGCGGCGCTTCATGGAATCAGAAGCATCCACGCCGGGAGTCCGCACGTCGATCTTCGTCTTGGTGTCTCCGGCGGCGGGCACTACGGAAAGATCGGCCTGCGGCTTGATCTTCCATCCGGATTCCGTCTCGAAGGACTTGCTCAGGTTCACGCCCACGGGGAACTGCCAGACGTGCTGGAGGTCACCGTCGGTACGGAACAGGTCGCCGCCCTGATCGAGCTTCGTGGAGAACGAATCCGTCTTCACGGCCAGATAGCGGACGCCGACATGAGGCATCACGTCGAGCACATCGGTCTTGATCATGTATTCGGCCTTCACTCCGGCGGTGATCACGCTGGAATCGACGTCGCCCTTGATGCGCCCTCCAAGCCCCAGAGAAGACGGGATGTCCTGCTTCAGCTCGTTCTTGGAAACGGAATAGCCAAGATCGGCAACCACATTGACGTTGTCCATGTTCCAACCGCCATAGAGCGATACGCCCCAGAAGTCGAAGTCGTTCTTGGTGCTGTTGAAGTCGCCGCGCGACTTGGTGTCGCCTGCGCCCACGTTGAGGGCGAGGCCGACCCGGCCCTTGCCCGCGCCCGCGTCGAACGTCCAGTCGCCGCCGATCACGCCGCCCGCGAAGTCGGAATTATACCCCGCGTCGAGGCCACCTGCGCTGAAATCACGCGCGCGGTCCGCGCCGTAGATGGCATTGGCCCACAAATCGAAGCCATTTTCATGCAGGCTCGTACCCTTTTGCGCCACATTACCGGCAAGCGACAGGTGGCTCTGGATGGCCCGTACCGGAGCTTGGGCCACCGCGACGGTCGAGGCCTGCACGCCGCCCGCATACGCAAGCTGCGCCGCGCCGTCGATCGTGGGAAGCACCTCGCCTTCCGCGAGGAACTGGGGTTCCAACGCGCGGGACAGGAACTTGATGCCCGCGTTGCCGCTGTCCACGTCGTTCTGCTTATCTTCGATCATGCGATCAAGCGTGTTCGGGATGGAGATGCCGGGATACAGTGCGGATGCCTGCTTTGCGGTCGTCTTGATCTTCACGGTGCCGTTCGTTCCAGCGATCCGTTCCGCATTGATCAAACGGTTGGTCACGAGATCGCTGCCGGTCCAGCCCTCTACGCTCAGGGACGCATTGGCGAAGTTGCTGGCGACCGTATAGTCGCCGTTCGCCTTGGCATCCACAAGATACAGCTTCGCGCCCTTCTTGACCGTAATCGTATCGGAGTGGCTATTCGCCTTGATCGCGCCGCCGCCGGAAGCGATGGCGGAATCCACGACCAGCAAGGAATTGCCGCCGAAGTACGCGCTGTCGCTGACGGTCTTGCCGTCGATCTTGCCGCTCTTGTCCACTCCGGCGTCAACGACGATCTTGCCGCCCGCGCCGAGCGTCACGGGCTTGCCGAGGGCCAGCATGGACTCGCCGGAAGCCACGGTAAAGCCGCTTCCGAACGCGGCCGGATTCAGCCCCGCCTCAGCGGCCTTGGCCTGAAGCTCCGCAATGGAACCGATTTCCACCACGGAGCCGTCACCCACCAGCAGGCTGGAGCCAAAGACACCGTCCGACAAGTTTTCAACCTTTACATACGCGGGGTCGACGAACAGCGTGCCGCCCTTTGCCCCCAGGTTTCCGACATGCGCTGTGGAGTTCAAGATCTGAAGCGATCCGTTTTGAACCTCCAGTTCCGCAAATAGGGCCGCAGTATTATCCGTTACAGAGACGGAACCAGCTCCCAGCGTCGTCTTTTGTGCAACGACAGTCGCTTTGCTGAAGTTCACAGCGGCGTCTTCATGGGATACCGCGAGTTCTCCATAGGTATGCTGAGTGGTGTCCAGACCGTTACCGTTGACGTTGACGGTGCCGTTCCTGACATCAAGGCTGTCCAGCGACGCCATCTGGTTAGCAGTATTTCCGGCTATGCCCAAGTTTAGAGTGGCACCACCGTCTATCTCGATTTGGGTCTTCACGGCACTACCGCTCTCGTCGATAATGACGCTGCTGCCAACCGTATCACCTCCGACCAGTGTAAGGTTGGCCCCACCGGTAACGGCCAGATTCACGCCGGACGCAGCGTCAGTAGGATTGATCTGCAATCCTTTGGCACTGAAAGTGCTGTCCTTAACCTCAAGAGAACTTGCGGTCAGCAACGTTTTGTTCGCATCATCGGCTGCGACGACCTGAATGAAGCGGTCAGGTACTGAATCAATCTTTGCCCCGGCCTCGCCAGCCGCTTCGCTCTCTTTTGCAACAACAGGCACCACCCCCGAAAGCGTTACCTTATCATCGGTAACCCCTCCGCCAATGACAACCTGCTCGCCTTCCTGAACCTTCAACGTACCATCGAGGAAGTTCAGCATGGCCTTTTCGTTTGTAGTGAACAACCCGTCTTTGGCTGCATTGTATTGCTCGGCGGTATACTCCGCTCCACCAAGAAAGATATTCAGGTTGCCTGATGTGCCCACGATAGCATCAGCTATTCCACTCAGCGTATTGTAACTGTTGTCGAGCACCATATCCTTGTAGAGGTTGGCAGCACCACCCGTAAGGGTGAGGTGGGCAGTGTCTGCAAAGCTCAGCACACCGTTTTCCGCCATGCGCAACACACCACCGGAAACCGCAAGGTTGGAATTGCCAGCCAGCGCTACGTTGGATGACTGAAGCGTACCGTTCGCGACTTCAAGTTTTTTCGCATCACTCAACGTAACGTCGGAAATCACGGTTCCCGCGCCATTCAGCTTAAGCCCGTCGCCCACGGAAGCATTATCGAGCCCCTTGGCAAGAGTTACGCTTGAACCAGAGGCAACATTAAGGAAGTTGAAACCGTCGAACGAGCCTTCAAAGATACCCGTGTAGCCCGTTCCCAAATTTCCGAAGGCCAGTATGCTATCACCTGTGACAGTGGCACCTTTACCCTGACCGTGTACAGCATTCGTAAAAGTGCTACCATTAAGGAATGTTACGGTAGCACTACCTTCAACATCGGCTGTGCTTCCCGTACCATTGGCTGCACCGCCAGCATAGATGTCTCCTTGAAGTTCGCCACCCGAAATGATGATGCTGGTGTTACCCGTTACATTGGCCCCTGTATCTTCACCATCCGCCATACCACCGCCAAAGATACTCCCGGAAACGGTACCGCCCGTGACAGAGACGGTGCTGTCGCCCTTCACCTCGGCAAATGCAGGCAGATCTTTCTGATTGGATTGGGCAAATCCTCCGCCTATGATATCCCCAACTTCCCCGCCAGAGACGGTTACGCTCGTCTTGCCTTCTACAAAGCTG
>ENA-UESG01002048-UESG01002048.1-human-gut-metagenome-genome-assembly--contig:-NODE-2048-length-11183-cov-4.769494_pt1 | contig 11183 bp, 10 predicted proteins | sample MGYA00243002_ERZ508003 | MGnify/ENA primary metagenome ERZ508003 (study PRJEB26167, sample SAMN06115514) | human gut metagenome | host: Homo sapiens | place: China:Shanxi | collected 2015-12-02... | reverse complement strand
TCAACCGCTTTCTTCTTGAAAGCGGTCTCTACGACTCTGAATCTTAGTTTTGACATAATACCTAATTTGATTTGTTGTTATATGTTAGAGTAAAAAATCTCTTTTTTTAGCTTAGTTGTAAGCTGATTCCCCATGTTCGTAGATGTCGAGACCTTCTTCTTCGACACGTGCCGGAACGCGAAGCCCGTGAACCTTGTCGAGTACCTTGAAAATAATGAATCCCATACCTGCCGCCCAGACTCCGACAACAACCGCACCGAAAAGCTGGGCACCCAGAAAGCCAGCTCCATGTCCGTAGAACAACCCTTCACTGGTAGAGAACAAACCGGTGAGCACTGTTCCCAAGAAACCACAAACCCCGTGTACGGAAGAAGCACCGACAGGATCGTCAATCTTCAATACCTTGTCAATAAAGTCGACTGCAAATATCATGACTACACCACAAATGGCACCGATTAATACTGCTCCTGCAGGAGCTACAGCGTCACATCCGGCTGTGATACCTACTAAACCTGCCAAAACACCATTCAGTGTCAGTGATAAAGACGGTTTGCCATATTTCATCCAGCTCACCGCCAGTGCAAAGAAACCACCGGCACAAGCCGCCAGATTTGTTGTCAGAAATACATGAGAGATAGCCATTGCATCTGCTTCGGTACTTGCTGCCAACTGTGATCCGGGATTGAATCCGAACCATCCGAACCAAAGGATAAATACACCCAGTGCGGCAACCGTCAGATTGTGTCCCGGAATAGCTCTTGACTTACCATCTTTGCCATATTTACCGATACGGGGACCAAGAATAGCAGCGCCTACCAAAGCAATCCAACCACCAACGGAGTGGACAATCGTTGAACCTGCAAAGTCATGGAACGTCGTTCCGAAAAGATTCATCATGAACGAACCTTCTTCTCCGTTCATCAGCCAGCCGCCGCCCCATGTCCAGTGACCGGAAATCGGATAAATCAGTACGCTGATAAAGATGGTATAGACCAGATACATGGAGAACTTGGTGCGTTCCGCCATCGCTCCCGATACAATCGTGGCTGCCGTTGCGCAAAATACTGTCTGGAAAACCAGAAATCCTTCTTTGGGTAAATCACTGTCAAGGAATGACAGATCAAAGAAGTGTGGCATTCCGATGAAACCTCCTGCGCCAAACATCAGACCGAAACCGATGAACCAGTAGAGCAAGGAACCAAACATGAAATCCACGAAGTTCTTCATTAAAATGTTGGCGGTATTCTTAACTCTGGTAAAACCCGCCTCAACCAATGCAAACCCCGGCTGCATAAAGAATACGAGCATTGCCGCAAGCAGCATCCAGACTGTATTCAATCCTAATGCCAGTTCCCCGATCGTATCGGGAGTTGTTTCGGCAGAAGCAGTGGCGGCTTCAGTAATTTCAGGTGTAGTTCTGACTTCAGTAATTGTCTCCGTAGCTGTCATAAAAGTATCTGCATCAACTACTTCCTGTGCAAAAGCACTGGTTGCGAAACAGCAGAAAATGAACATAGCAGTGGCTATCCACAGCTTTGTGAAGCTGTGTCTCTTATATGTTTTATCCATAATGATTATCTTATTTAATACCTGTTTTTATTATGTTATCATCCGAAAGGAAATCTGGCCCCGGCACCTTGCCGGTTATCGTTCCTGTTCGGCGTTATAGAGAGCGATGTCGCCACGTTCGGCGGTGCGGATGCGGATGGCGTCCTCGATAGGAATGACGAAAATGCGTCCGTCACCGATCTCTCCGGTTTGTGCGGCTTTGATGATAGCCTGTACGGTCTTCTCTGCATTTTTGTCGCGTACTACAATAGAAACCAAAATACGTTCGATAGTGCTGGTATCATATACCACTCCACGATAGATACGTCCTTGCCGTGCTTTACCGATCCCTCTTACATCGTAGTAAGAGAACCATTCAATGTCCGCTTCGAGCAGGGCGTCTTTCACGTCCTCGAATTTGGTTTTACGGATGATAGCTTCAATCTTTTTCATATACCTTAAATATTAGTGTTGACCTGTAAAAAGAAGAGGTATAGGGAGGTGGCAGCCATCGCAGGTTACCATACAACAAACCGATAAAATCTAAACTCTAACTACCTTCCTGTTCCCTATACGCTCTTTGACTATATAAACTCTCTCTCTCTTAAAAACTTAATCCGAATGTGAAGTAAGCGCCTTCCGTACGTGGATTTACTGATACTTTGGCAAATGCCGGAACCGAGAATGAATCAGTAACCCTGATCTCCTTGACAGCTCCGAGACTGATGTCGGAAACGCAGAACCCACTTGTGTATCCATTATAAAAAGTAGTCTCCCAAGGTACCATTCCTACATCTACTGTCCAGTCAAGTCCTCCAAGGCTGAACGGTGCACTAAGTGCGAGGTAGGAAGAATAAGCCCTTTTCCCGTTTTCTTTAACTCCGTCGGCACCTGCAAAGTTCGTGTACCAGTTGACTGCCAGCGGACCAAAATCATATCCTACCTGTGCCTCAAATACATGGGCGGTTGAATGAGCGCCATATTTGAAATACTTGTTGGAAGGTACCTGAGTGTTGAACCAGTAATCCGTTACCGAGATGCTGAAACCACCGGTTGAATAACCGAGAGTCAAATCGAACTCTTTAGTATCCGATGACTCAAACCCTACCGATCCCCATGCTCCGAGTGAAAGTCCTTTGTAAGAGATTCCTAATGAAGGCTGGATGCTGACTCCGCCTAAATCCTGACCACGCCAGATATAACCACTTACCAAATCTGCTCCTACGGAGGCTTCTACTTTATCCTGTGCCATCATACCGGATGGCGCAAGCCCGATCAGTAATAACGCTACTGCTATGCCCCTCAATTTTTTGTTAATCGTCGTTTTCATCGTCTTTTTACCTTTAATAGTTAGAAAAATGTGGATGTACGGTCCAGTGTTATATAGTAGCGCGCAAAATACTATCAAAGCCAGTTCTTTATTCTTCTCATTGCTTCCATACAATCGTTGTGATTGCCGAATGCTGTCAGTCGGATATATCCCTCACCGCTGGGGCCGAAACCTACACCGGGGGTTCCTACTACATTGGCTTCATACAACATCTGTTCGAAGAATCGCCAGGAAGAAAGTCCGTTCGGAGTTTTCACCCATAAGTAGGGAGCATTGACTCCTCCGTATACTTTCAATCCGGTAGCTTCCAGTCCTTCCTTCATGATCTTCGCATTGGTCATATAATAGTTAATCGTTTCTTTAATCTGTGCTTTGCCTTCTGCACTGTAGACGGCTTCCGCTGCACGTTGTGTGATGTACGAAGTACCGTTGAATTTAGTGCACTGGCGGCGGTTCCATAATTTGTTGAGTGGAATCCGGTCGCCTTCCAGTGTGGCAGCTGTCAGTTCTTTCGGGACTACGGTATATCCGCAACGTACTCCGGTGAAACCGGCTGTCTTTGAGAAACTGCGGAACTCAATAGCACATTTCTTGGCTCCTTTGATTTCGTATATGGAGTGGGGGACATCCGCATCTTGAATATAGGCTTCGTATGCGGCATCGAACAAAATCAGTGTATCATTTGCCAATGCGTAGTCTACCCACTTTTTTAGTTCCGGTTTGGTCAGTGTCGTCCCTGTCGGGTTGTTCGGGTAGCAGAGGTAAACAATGTCTATCCGTTTGTCGGGAATCTCCGGAATGAAGTCATTCTCACTTGTACAAGGCATATAAGTCACATTGCTCCATTTGCCTGTTCCTTCTTCCAGCACTCCGGCACGTCCGCACATGACGTTACTGTCAATATATACCGGATATATAGGGTCTGTTACACCAACACTATTGTCGTGGCGAAGGATATCGCCGATATTTCCGGTATCACTTTTTGCTCCATCGCTGACGAATATTTCTGATAGTGAGAAATGAATGCCACGTGGGGCGAAATCATTCTTTATAATAGCTTCAATCAGAAAATCATACCCCTGCTCAGGACCATATCCACGAAACGTATCTTTACTTGCCAACTCTTCCACTGCTTTGTGCATAGCCTCGATACATGCTTTGGGAAGCGGCTGAGTGACATCTCCGATACCTAACCGGATAATATCCTGCTTCGGATGCGTTATTTTGAATGTATTTACCTTCTTCGCTATATCCGAGAACAAATAGCTCCCCGGTAATTTCAAAAAATGTTCGTTTACTAATGCCATATTGTTATTGTTTTACGTTTCTGCAACACCTGTTACCTATTACCTGTTACTTATTACCTATTACTTATTACTTATTACACCTATCACGCCTCATCCGAGTCTTGACCTTATACCACAAATACGATAAGCTACCAATGCTTTTAGCTCATCATGCCTTTATACTTCCATTAAGCTACCGGCATCTTTACCTGTTCACGGCCGTGACAAGACTTGATCACATCCGTGAGCAGCATTTGCCACGACCGTGAGCAACTCTTACCACGGCCGTGAACAACTAACAATGTCGGCACCTTATCCCAACTTTCCTTATAAGGAAAGTCTACTATGTAAGGAGCTAACGGGAACTTCAGCACTATCTTACAAGTGATTTTACCATAGTCAACCAATGAACTCCCCGCACACTGAAAGACCATAAACAACAAGAAAATCTAAAAAAAGCGATGCAAAAGACGGAACCTCGGTTAATTTTCCGTACTTTTGTATCGCTTTTAAATTAAATCATAGAAAAATGGACGATTCAAACCCGCGAACGTGCACTTATAGTATTAATTAAAGCGATCAGAGTCATTGAAAACTGATGCCTCTGCTCGTGTAAACAAACGAAAGGAGGCAATAAGATGAGAACATATCTTTATTGTGAAGCTGGCTTTGTGGAAAAACCGCAATGGCTTCCTAACTGCTGGGTAAACGTAGTATGCCCGGACAACGATGACTTTGAGTTTCTGACTAAAACCCTGAACGTACCCGAATCATTTCTGAACGATATAGCCGATACAGACGAACGTCCGCGAACCGACACGGAAGGCAACTGGCTATTGACGATTCTGCGCATCCCGATGCAAAACGGTCAGAACGAAAGTCTTCCCTTCGGCACCGTACCCATCGGCATCATCACCAACAATGAAATCATTGTATCAGTCTGCTACCACAATACAGACCTGCTACCGGACTTCATCGAACACACCCGCCGAAAGGGAATCGAAGTCCGCAACAAACTCGATCTGATTCTCCGGCTGATTTATTCGTCTGCCGTATGGTTTCTGAAATATCTGAAACAGATAAATCTGGATATCAGCGCCGCCGAAAAAGAACTGGAACGCAGTATCCGCAACGAAGACCTGCTCCGTCTGATGAGACTGCAGAAAACACTCGTTTACTTCAACACCTCCATCCGAGGAAATGAAGTAATGATCGGAAAGCTGCAAAGTATCTTTCAGGACACTGACTTTCTGGACAAGGAACTGGTAGAAGACGTGATTATCGAGTTGAAACAGGCATTTAATACCGTGAATATCTACAGCGATATCCTCACCGGAACGATGGACGCCTTTGCCTCTATCATCTCCAACAACGTGAACACCATCATGAAACGCATGACCAGCCTTTCCATTACACTGATGATCCCGACATTGATAGCCAGTTTCTACGGAATGAATGTGGATATCCATCTGGAAGAGATGCCGTATGCCTTTGCACTGATTATGCTGTGCTCTGTCGTGCTGTCGACATTAGCGTTTATCGTATTCCGGAAAATCAAGTGGTTCTAATTCAAGCGACTGCAATTCAAGCAGTTCTAAATCTCCCTTTACGTCAGAGACATAAAAAAGCAGCCTGTCATTCTTAAGACCTGAATTCAAGGTCGGCGATGACAGGCTGCACACAATACGTTTTTTGTTCGATAGAGAATATTAAAAAGAGAATGTTTAAGAGAGAGAAATTATTTTATCCTTCTTTACTGGATTTCTTTCCGCCCAATGGCACAGAAATACCAACAAATCCATTTACTGTCTTTGTACTTTTTCCAAAGAACATATAGTCCGTACCGATAAACAAAGGCCCAAGTTTCACAGCCAAACCAAATGATTTACCAGCACTCTGAATCATAGAATAACTGATTGCCGCATTCAACCAACTTTTCGGACGAATATTAGCCGAAAGTGTAATTTCAGTCTGAGTTTTCGGCTTAGTGAAGCGGGTAGTGGAAAGAGCACCAATCGCCAACCATTTATCCAACAGTTCATACTCAGCACCAATTACTACTGTAGAATGAAGAGAAGTGGTACGAGACTCAACAACATCTTCTTTTTGCAGTTGGAGCATTTCGTAATTCAAAACATCCCCACCTTCCACACGATTCATAAAATCTTGGGCATCCCGCTGGAAATCCTCTAACCCTTCCGGAGTAAGTGCATAGTCTTTGCCATCATAATCCATACTTCCTTTAGCTGTTGCAACACTTGTACTCCCCTTTGACCACTTGATAAAACCCAAATCCAACACAGAAGCAGACACTGTCAAATTATCAAGAATCTTATAAGATGCCCCTAAATCGATGGCACCACCATAACCTGCAATGCCAAATCCGTTAAAATCAAAATCATCAATATAGTGTTTCCGAGGATCAGGATCACTCGTATTTTCCACCAAATCCATTCCTTTGAAAGAGCTCTCAAGACGCGCATTTACTTTCATTTTAGCATGATAATCACGAATCTGATTGACATCAGTAATATCGTTAATGTTTAGTTGCAAATACGCATCTACATTCATTCCGTCTACCTTCAAATTCAAGTTACCCATACCAAGTAATACCTTAAATTTACCACCTACTGACAAGCGATCATTAATAGCGCGTGCATAACCAATACCAACTTCAGTATAAGCATTTATATTCAATTCTTCCTTTCCAATATCAAATTTTGAATTATTCCAACTGAAACCATCTTGATCAATATCGTGCAAGAAGCTAAACATGGACTTAGGTATCTGAGCACCTAAATCTACACGGGCACCTACATTAACCGACCAAAAGTTCTTTCCTTTATACCATCCGAAAGAGAGAATATCCGTATTGACATTGACATTCAACCGGTTATCATTAGACAAACGATTCATGAATTTCTGATTATTATAGAAACCATCACTATTATCAATAATATCTATAATATCTTGTGTACCCAAAGAATTTGAACTTGCCGATACATTCAACGAACCAATTGCCGGAATATTAAAATATCCGCTAGTCGGTGCCAAAGCCGGATTCAACTGCATACGATAATGAGTACCTTCCATAAAATATGAAGTACGTAAAAACTGCGCATTGGCAGGTAAAACAAAACCCATCATAAGAAGTAAAGCCCCCATGAACTTCTTAGATGCATAAAGTCTGCTTGTTGTCATGATTTTATCTTTTTTTAATTCTTGTTATCGAATGCAAATATATAGCATTTAAGTAACAAATAAAAGCACAAGTCAACACTTTTTTAGCATAAACCGAACATTTTCATGGCTATTTGGAGAAAATTCGTGCTTATTCTGCAAAAATATGTAGAAAGTGAAACAAAAGGAAATATCAGAAATTCAGGTTCAACTGCCCGTCACCAAGCAGATTGAAGGTCATTCGGTGGTAAGGGGTCGTTCCATGTTCGGCGATGGCGGCACGATGTTTTTTAGTCGGGTATCCTTTATTCTTATTCCAGTCATAAAACGGATATTCTTCGTGAAGACGATTCATATAATCATCTCTGTAGGTTTTAGCCAGTATAGAAGCGGCGGCTATCGAGAGGTATTTTCCGTCTCCTTTTATCACGGTAGTATGAGGAATGTCAGGATATTTATTGAAACGGTTTCCGTCGATCAGCAAATGCTGAGGACGGACAGAGAGCTGATCGACAGCCCGGTGCATCGCCAGAAAGGAGGCGCGGAGAATGTTTATCTCGTCTATCTCTTCGGGCGACACCACTCCTACCGCCCATGCCAGCGCTTCTTTCTCTATCACTTCACGAAGTGCGTAGCGTTGCTTCTCGGTCAGTTGCTTCGAATCATTCAGCAGCTCATTCTTGAAATCTTTAGGAAGAATGACGGCAGCGGCATACACTGATCCTGCCAGGCAACCGCGGCCGGCCTCATCGCAGCCGGCTTCTATCAGGTCTTTATTTAAATAAGGTAGTAGCATACTTATTCTTTTTTTCTTATTTGCCACAAAGATAAAGGAAATAAAAAAGGAGACCTCATTCAAAGTCCCCTTTTTCCGTCATTCATTCACACAAACAAGCAATTGTTCCCCAAATATATTCTACCGGTTCACAGCCTTGACGACCGGAACCATCACCCTACCATTCGTTTTACAGATTTTGTTCGTTGATAACATCAGCCTTTCCCCTTAGCCATTATGATAGATTTCTTCCATTTCCCCTTTATAACTTATAATATATCGTCTTGCAAAAGTATCTAAATAATAAGAGACGAGAAAATGGCTTTGAGCGAGTATTTGCATGAAATGCCCCGAAACAGGATCATCTGCCGGAAAAAAGTGATTAAGTGCGCAAAAAAGGTGTTTACCCGGTTCTATATAATCAGAAAGCGATAACCGGACTTATCTCCGGCTATCGCCCTCTTCAATAAACAAACCTTCTTTTAGTTAAAACAAACTCCAGGCGACGGTAAGCCCTGCCATCACAATGGCTACCATGCTCATAAGCTTGATTAAAATATTCAGACTCGGGCCGGAAGTATCCTTAAACGGGTCGCCCACAGTATCGCCTACTACGGTTGCCTTATGCACTTCACCGCCTTTGCCTCCAAAGTTCCCCTCTTCTACATATTTCTTCGCATTATCCCACGCACCGCCTGCATTGGCCATAAAGATAGCCAGCACAAAACCTGTGCTCAAACCGCCGATCAGCAGTCCCAGTACTCCGGTCACTCCGAAGATTAATCCGGTAGCGATAGGCGCAAGGATAGCAATCAGCGACGGAATCACCATTTCGCGCTGCGCACCCTTGGTTGAGATAGCCACACAACGTTCATAATCCGGCTCGGCTTCTCCTGTCAGAATGCCTTTGATCTCGCGGAACTGACGACGCACCTCATCTACCATGTGTCCGGCTGCGCGGCCGACCGCATTCATCGTCAATCCACAGAACAAGAACGCCATCATCGAACCGAGGAACATACCGGAAAGAACTTTCGGATTCATCAGCGTCACGTCGTAATAGTTCATGAAATCGACAAAGGTAGCATTGGCGGTTGAGACAACATCGCCGTTCGGCATACTCAGGTCTACTGTCCCCAAACGGGTCAGACCGATACGGATTTCTTCGATATAGGATGCCAGCAAAGCCAGTCCGGTCAATGCAGCGGAACCGATAGCAAAACCTTTTCCGGTTGCCGCGGTTGTATTTCCCAAAGAGTCGAGCGCATCGGTACGCTTGCGGACTTCGGCACCCAGACCGGCCATTTCGGCATTACCGCCTGCATTATCAGCAATCGGGCCGTAAGCGTCCGTAGCCAGTGTGATTCCTAATGTGGACAGCATACCGACAGCGGCAATACCGATACCGTAGAGTCCCATACCCACGTTGGAAAAATCGAAACCGGAAGCAAGCAGGAAGGAGGCAATGATACCCACCACTACCGCAATCACGGGAATAGCCGTAGAAAGCATACCCAGACCGATACCGGAGATAATGACGGTGGCAGGTCCAGTCTTTCCGCTTTCACTCAGTTTCTGAGTAGGGCGATACGACTGGGAAGTATAATATTCGGTAGAACGTCCGATCACAATGCCGACCAACAGGCCGACTACGACAGCGCATGAAATCCAAATCCAGTTGTCCAACTGTAAGAGCCACAGGATTAAGAAGGTAGCAGCCACAATCAGCACGGAACTCAGGTTTGTTCCGAATGCCAGCGAGCCGAGCAAATCTTTCACCGTCGCATTTTCTTTGGTGTGCACGGAGAAGATGCCGATAATGGAAAGCAGAATACCTACCGCAGCAATCAGCATCGGGGCAATAACTGCTTTGAACTGCATGACCGTATCTGCCGAATGTATAAAGGCGGCAGCACCCAATGCGGCAGTCGCCAGGATAGAACCGCAATAAGATTCGTACAAGTCGGCTCCCATACCTGCCACGTCGCCTACGTTATCGCCTACATTATCGGCAATGGTGGCAGGGTTTCGCGGATCGTCTTCGGGAATTCCGGCTTCTACCTTACCCACAAGGTCGGCGCCTACGTCGGCAGCTTTTGTATATATACCGCCACCTACACGGGCAAAGAGCGCCTGTGTGGAAGCTCCCATACCGAACGTCAGCATCGTGGTAGTGATTACGCAAAGTTTATGAGTCGGTGTCAGTGCGTCGGCGGGAATCACCGCGTTCAGCAACAGATACCAGAAAGATATATCGAGCAACCCCAGTCCGACTACAACGAGTCCCATTACCGCACCACTGCGGAAAGCGATTCTCAGTCCGGAGTTCAATGAATTGCGTGCCGCATTCGCCGTACGTGCCGAAGCATAGGTTGCCGTCTTCATACCCAGGAAACCGGAAAGACCGGAGAAGAAACCACCCGTCAGGAAAGCTATGGGAACCCACACATTCTGAACATGAAAGCCATAAGCCATAATTGAAAACAAAATAACCAGCCCAAGGAAAACACAACCTACAATCTTGTACTGTTGTTTCAGATAAGACATAGCTCCCTTGCGTACCGCAGCGGCTATTTTTATCATTTGGGGAGTACCTTCACTCTCTTTCATCATCTGCTTATGGAAGTAATAAGCAAAACAGAGGGCTAACACTGAAGCGACCGGAACCAGCCAGAAAAGAATGCTATCCATAGAATTAATTATTAAAGGGTTTTATGGAGGCTAAAAGTATGGAAATCAAACGAAAAAAGCAAGCAAAAGAGAAAAAAAATCCAACTTGCCGATTGATGCGATAACTCTCAATGAAACGAAGGTAAAACAAGTAAAAAAGTCTTTTGAGAATCCTGCAAAAGAGCATCAGGCCAATAGCTCGTTAGTTAATTTTTAGTCTTATTACGTTAATCGTTAACAAACCCGTTATTTCTATTAAACCATGTTATAAAGCGCCTCACTTTGCCCCGAAAATTTGGAGATAGCCGAAAAGTCCCTATCTTTGTAGTGTGTTTTTCATAGTATTAGATTTAAGGTTAACAAAAGATTGGCTGTCTGGGATAGATAGCCTTTT
>ENA-UESG01002039-UESG01002039.1-human-gut-metagenome-genome-assembly--contig:-NODE-2039-length-11244-cov-2.747022_pt1 | contig 11244 bp, 6 predicted proteins | sample MGYA00243002_ERZ508003 | MGnify/ENA primary metagenome ERZ508003 (study PRJEB26167, sample SAMN06115514) | human gut metagenome | host: Homo sapiens | place: China:Shanxi | collected 2015-12-02... | reverse complement strand
TTTCACCGTACACGAAAGAGGCGCCGAATTTACCGTTGAGGGGCTGGAGGATACACAGATTACCATGGAGCTGGCGCCCGATCCAGAATATAAGATTTTGATTGACGATGTGAATGTCGGCAAGATGAAAACAAATCTGGCAGGCAAGGTAACCTTCAGCGTAGAGTTGGGTAAGGATACCCCTTCTGTTGCAATCGAAAAAATCGGCTGATAAAAAACAAAAAGGGACTGTAATCCGGTAGGTTGGATTGCAGTCCTTTTATTATAGAAAAGATACGATTGAGGGAATGCTATGAAAATCAAAACAGTCTATCAATGTACAAGCTGCGGATATCAAAGCCCGAAATGGGCAGGCAAATGCCCCGATTGCGGCGAATGGAATACCCTTGCGGAAACGGCGCAGGTCAGGGGTAGCGCAAAGGCGGCGAAGGCAGCACCGAAGCAGCTGGTTTCCCGCCTTTCGGAGGTGGAAACGGGCAGTGACCAACGCCTGCTGACAGGCATTGCGGAATTTGACCGCGTGATGGGCGGCGGCATTGTGCGCGATTCCGTCACCATCATCACCTCGCCTCCCGGCGGCGGCAAATCCACCCTGAGCCTGATGGCGGCATCTGCGCTGGCAAAGCAGGGCTTTCGGGTGCTTTATGCATCGGGGGAGGAGAGTGACAGTCAGATTAAAAACCGTGCAGACCGTATTCTGGACACCATTGCGGAAAATATCTGGATTGTGGCGGACACCTCTATGGACAACGTATTGGACGCGATTCGGGAAATTGACCCCGATCTGATTATTCTGGACAGCATCCAGACCTTTTCTCTGGCGGAATTTTTGCCCTCGCGCGCAGGCAACCCGACGCAGACCATGGAATGTGCGTCTGCTCTGGTGGCGCAGGCAAAAAATAAAAGCCGCCCCAGAGCGGTGCTGATGATAGGGCAGATGAATAAAAGCGATGAAATCGCAGGTCTGCGTGCCTTGGAGCATCTGGTGGATGCGGTGCTTGTGCTGGAGGGCGAGGGTGCGGATGAGCTGCGGTGTCTGGTTGCAACGAAAAACCGCTTCGGCAGTACGGGCGAAATGGGCTTTTTCACTATGACAGAGGCAGGGCTTGCGTCCATCGAAAACCCCTCGGCTTATTTTGTAACGAAACGGGAGAGGGGCGATTTTGTTTCCGGCAGTGCGATTGCGGTTTTGAAGGAGGGCTCTCGTCCTGTCATTGCGGAAATCGAAAGTTTGGTTTCCCCTTCCTTCACGCCGTATCCCTCGCGCATCAGCGAAACCATGAAAAAGGATACCATGAATACGCTGATTTCCATTCTGGAGCAGAGGGGCGGCATTAAGCTCTATGATAAAAATGTTGTCATCAAGACCACAGGCGGTCTGTATCTGAAGGAGCAGGCGGCAAATCTTGCCGTGCTGATGAGCATTGCTTCTTCCGTTTATGACAAGTCGATTCCCTCGGATTGGGCATTTCTTGCCGATGTCGGGCTGACGGGCGAATTGAAGCGTGTCCCTTCTATGGAAAGCCGCATCAAGGAGCTGGACCGCATGGGCTTCAAGCAGGTTTTCATTTCCGCAGGCGGCATGCGGGAGCTGCATTTGGAGAATATCCGTGTGGTGGAAGCAAAATTTTTGTCACAACTTCTGAATCATGTCTTTGGGAAAAAAGGAAATGGATAAAGAATACAGTTTTTTGTCCACAATATAAAGACATAAGTATTTCTTATAGGTATTCGACACAATTTATGGTTTACGAATAGAAATTCCTGTATTATAATAGGGAGAAACTATGTTTTTCCAAGACAAGGCAAAAATGCTTTGGCATCCAAAGCAATCTATACAAAAACCGAAAAAGGAGGTATCCCCCATGCAGAACGTAGAAATTAGAAAATTTAAAAAGGTTCTGGTTGCAAACCGTGGCGAAATTGCCATTCGTGTGTATCGTGCGCTGAATGAATTGGGCATTCAGACAGTAGGTATTTTCTCGAAAGAGGATAAATACGCGCTGTTCCGCACAAAAACGGACGAGGCTTATATGCTGAACCCCGAAAAAGGCCCTCTGGACGCATATCTGGATATCAAAAACATCATCAAAATTGCGAAAGCAAAAGGTGTAGATGCCATTCATCCCGGATATGGTTTTCTTTCCGAAAACCCCGAATTCGTGCAGGCGTGCGAAAAGGCGGGGATTGCTTTTATCGGCCCCAATGTAGATGTCATGTATAAAATGGGGGATAAGATTTCCTCCAAGAAAATGGCAATCGAATGTAATGTTCCCATCATCCCCGGCGTTGACCATGCAGTCAGAAGTCTGGATGAGGTAATGGAGGTTGCCCGGAAGGTCGGCTATCCCGTTATGCTGAAGGCATCCAACGGCGGCGGCGGTCGCGGTATGCGTATTGTAAATTCCGAAGAGGAAATGCCCAAGGAATTTGAAGAAGCAAGAAACGAAGCAAAGAAGGCCTTCGGTGATGATAAAATTTTCGTAGAAAAATATCTGCGTGACCCCAAGCATATCGAAGTACAGGTGCTTGGCGATAAATACGGCAATGTGGTGCATCTGTTTGACCGTGACTGTTCCGTGCAGAGAAGACACCAGAAGGTAATCGAATTTGCGCCTGCCTTTACCGTAAGCCAGCCTGTCAGAGAAAAAATTCTGGCAGATGCAGTGCGTCTGTCCAAGCATGTAGGCTACAAGAACGCCGGCACACTGGAATTTCTGGTGGATGCCGATGAAAACTACTACTTCATCGAAATGAACCCTCGTATTCAGGTAGAGCATACCGTTTCCGAGGAGGTAACCGGCATTGATATCGTACAGGCACAGATTCTGATTGAGGAGGGCTATCCTCTGGGTGCGCCCGAAATCGGCATTTCCTCTCAGGAGGATGTACACTGCAACGGCTATTCCGTGCAGCTGCGTATCACAACGGAAGACCCTGCAAACAATTTCATGCCCGATACAGGCAAGATTAACGTATATCGTTCCCCTGCCGGCAACGGTATCCGTCTGGATGGCGGCACAGCCCACACAGGCGCAGAGGTTACTCCCTATTATGACAGCCTGCTGGTTAAGATTATCGCGCATGACAGAACCTTTAAGGGCGTGACCAATAAGGCGATTCGTGCGATTAAGGAAACCCGTATCCGCGGCGTAAAAACAAATATTCCTTTCCTCATCAATGTTTTGCAGAGCGAAACCTGGAGTGAAGGGAAATGTACTACAACCTTTATCGAAAAAACACCTGAGCTGTTCCGTTTCGTTCCCGGAAAGGACAGAGCAAGCAAGATTGCGGAATTCATCGGCAACCAGATTGTCAATGAATCCAAGGGACAGAAGCCGCAGTTTGACCCCATCGTTGTGCCTTCCTTTGGCAAGACCGAAAATGGCAAAACCATTGAGGTTCCCGGCGCAAGGGATACCTTCCTCAAGATGGGCGCAAAGGCATATACACAGTCTCTTATGAAGGAAAAACGTCTGCTGGTAACAGATACCTCCATGCGTGACGCGCATCAGTCCCTGATGGCAACCAGACTGCGTACCAATGACCTGATGGCCGTTGCACCCGCAACAAATATGGCAATGGCAAACGCCTTCTCCGTAGAAGCATGGGGCGGCGCAACCTTTGACGTTGCGTATCGTTTCCTCAAGGAATCCCCTTGGGTGCGCCTGCAGCAGCTGAGAGCGGCAATGCCCAATACACTGATTCAGATGCTCCTGCGTGCATCCAACGCAGTCGGCTATGCAAACTACCCCGATAACGTGGTGCAGAAATTCATCGAGATTTCCGCAGAGCGTGGTGTAGATGTATTCCGTATTTTCGACTCTTTGAACTGGGTGGAAAACATGAAAATGCCCATCGAGGTTGCACTGAATACAGGCAAAATCGTAGAAGGCTCCATCTGCTACACAGGTGATATCTTAGACCCTAACGAAACAAAATATACACTGGATTACTATATCAGAAAAGCAAAAGAGCTGGAGGCTATGGGCTGTCACATCTTCGCAATCAAGGATATGGCAGGTCTGCTGAAGCCCTATGCGGCAAAGGAGCTGTTCAGCACACTGAAAAAAGAGCTTCACATTCCTCTGCATCTGCATACACACGATACCACAGGCAACGGTGTCAGCACCGTTCTGATGGCGGCAGAGGCAGGCGTGGATATTGTTGACCTTGCAATCCAGTCCATGTCCTCTCTGACCTCTCAGCCCTCCATGAACGCTGTTGTGGAAGCGCTGAAGGGCACAGAAAGAGATACCGGTCTGAATACCGAGCAGCTGATTGAGCTGAGCCATTATTATCAGGGGGTGCGTCAGATTTTCACAGGCTTTGAAAGTGAAATGAAGACACCCAATACGGAAATCTATAAATACGAAATCCCCGGCGGTCAGTATTCCAACCTGCTGGCACAGGTTAAGGCAATGGGCTCCGCCGACCAGTTCGAGGAAATCAAGCACCTGTATAAGGATGCGAATGACCTTCTGGGCAACATCGTTAAGGTAACACCCTCCTCCAAGGTTGTCGGCGATATGGCAATCTTCATGTCCAAAAACGGACTGACAAAGGACAACATCATGACAGAAGGGGCGGAGGTTTCCTATCCCGATTCCGTTGTGGATTATTTCCTTGGTAATATCGGTCAGCCTGAGGGCGGCTTCCCTGCGGATTTGCAGAAAATCGTGCTGAAGGGGCAGAAGCCCATCGAGGGCAGAGCAGGCGCGCTGCTTCCTCCTGCGGATTGGGATGCTATCGAAAAGCATCTGCATGAAGCACATGCTCTGAAGAAGGTGAACCCCAGAAATGTGCTTTCCTATGCACTGTATCCCAAGGTATATGATGACTATGTAAACCATGAGGAGGTTTATACAGACGTATCCAAGCTGAGCAGTGATGTATTCTTCTTCGGTCTGGCGAAGGGCGAAGAAACCTCTATCGAAATCGGCGAGGGTAAGGATATTCTGATTAAATATATCGATATGACAGAGCCCAATACAGAGGGTATCCGCACGCTGACCTTTGAAATCAACGGCGTAATGCGTGAAATTAAGGTTCTGGATAAGCACCTTGAGGTAAAGAGCGACGGTAAGCTGAAGGCAGATAAAAATAATCCCTTCCACCTTGGCTCCTCCATCCCCGGCACCGTTTCCAAGATTCTGGTGAAGGAGGGCGAGGAGGTTAAGAAGAACCAGCCTCTGCTGACGGTTGAAGCAATGAAGATGGAAACCTCCATTGTTGCAAATCAGGACGGCGTGATTGATAAGATTTATGTAAAAGAGGGCGAACAGGTACAGGAGGGCTGATATTTTTCAGTCGGTATAAAAATAACGAAGCTATGGCACAATCCTTTATGGGTTGTGCCTTTTTCATGGGCTGATTTTTTATAGAAAAAAATTGTTCCGAGAAAAAAAGTATGCTATGATAAATTTATGATTTGACGAACCCTGATGAAGAAGAAAGGATGTAGCAGATGAATTGGAAAGACCGTTTTTCCGGCAGGCTTCTGTCTGCGGATGAGGCTGTGCGGCAGATTCGCTCTGGCGAGACCATCTCTATCGCGCACGTTGGCTCCGAGCCGTATGCGCTGGTGGATGCACTGGCACGCAATGCGGATGCCCTTACAGATGTGGATATGCACTTTATGCTTTCCCTCAGAAAGGAGGAGCCGCATATTGCGAAGGGGATGGAAAAGCATCTGCGCTTTTTCGGCTATTTTCTGGGCGGCAGTACAAGAGGGGCAGTTGCGGAGAGCAGAGCGGAATATCTGCCTTGCTTTTTCCATCTTTATCCCCGCATGCTCAGAGAACGTGGCGGTGTGGATGTGCTTCTGATTTCCGTTTCCGAGCCGGATGCGCATGGCTATTGCTCCATGGGGCCGGGGATTGACCATCTGCCTGCCTTTCGGGATTCCGCAAAGCTTGTAATTGCGCAGATGAACCGCAATCTACCGCGCGTGATGGGGGATTCCTTCATTCATTTGAGAGATATTGATATCATCGTAGAGGAGGACAGACCCATGCCGACCCTCGCACCGCCGACAATTACGGAGGTTGAGCAGAAAATAGGGGAATACTGCGCGTCTCTCGTGCAGGATGGGGATACGATTCAGCTTGGCATTGGCGGTATTCCCGATGCCGTTGTGACCTTTTTAAAGGATAAAAAGGATTTGGGTCTGCATACCGAAATGGCGGCGGATGGCATTATCGACCTGATTGAAGCAGGTGTCATCAATAATAAAAAGAAAACACTGCACCGCGGCAAAAGCATTGCGACCTTCGCGGCAGGCACGCAGAGATTGTATGATTTTCTGGATAATAACCCCTGCTTTGAGCTGCATGGGGTGGAGCATGTCAATAACCCCTATGTGATTGCACAGAATGATAACATGGTTTCCATCAATTCCGCCATTCAGGTTGATTTGATGGGGCAGGTCAATGCGGAGGTAGTGAAGGGGATGCAGTTCAGCGGTGTCGGCGGACAGGTAGACTTTATCCGCGGCGCAACGATGAGTAAGGGCGGCAGAGCCATCATTGCCTTGCCTTCCACGGCGGCAGGCGGAAAAATTTCCAAAATCGTGCCATTTATCGACCATGGCGCAGTGGTAACAACCCCAAGAACAGAAATTGATTATGTGGTAACGGAATATGGCATAGCAAAGCTTTGGGGCAGAAGCCTCAAGGAGCGGGCAAGGGCGCTGATTTCGATTGCACACCCCGATTTCCGCCCGATGCTTGCGGAGGAATACGAAAAACGCTTCGGCAGACCCTTAGATTAAAAAATACGCATGAAAAAAAAGCACTCCGGATGGAGTGCTTTTCGTGTTTTTATTTGCCGATGGATTTTCTGTATTCCGCTACCTCCTCGTCCGTCAGAGGCTCCAGCTCCTTGGGGTCCATCCATCTTACCCAGATGCGATCCTGCATTGCCTTGATATCCAGAGGGGTATCGAAGTTATCCTTATCAATGGGAATTACTGTATCATTATCCCCGTTGAACATGATTTCAAAGGGCTTGAATACACCATCCTCAAATACAAGCATATCGGAAGAATATACATTCAGTGCGCCTGCTTCGCTCAGAAGATGCTTTTCCAGTGCTTCCAGATTGGGGAAGGTAACAACCATCCAGTCGCCCTTCATATCGGAATAATCGAACAGCTGCAAGCCGTGGAAATCGATTTCCTCGTTGCCGCTTGCGCCCTTGTCATCATCCGCTTTGCCCTTCATGGCAACAGGTGTGCCGTTTTTGCCGTCCTTCAGAATTTCGGTTCCGGGGATGAAAGCATTCACGAATTTATTGATTTCATTGGTTCTAAACTGAGAACGAACCTGCGCAATGATACCGTAATCGCTGCTGTCATAGCAGATAGAAGCAACCTCATTCCAGAATTCACTTAATGTTTTGACCATTTCTATTACCTCCATATCAACTTTCATTACCGCATATCATACTAGCATTGTGTTCATTCTGTCAATAGATATTCATTCGGTCGGCTGATTTGAAAGTAATGCGCCGGCACCTTTCCGCTGAAAACCAGATCGGCAAGCATAATTTTTCTCTCTAATGTAATATCCTCCCGGTACAGCGGATTGACAATCCGAAGCTCTAAATGTACCGCAAGCCAGATTTTGTAGTTGATCTGATTGATGCCGACGGAGGAAAACGCCGTTTCATAATCCACCCTGACCGCACCCATAGGCAGAAGGGTGAAGGGGATTTTCGGCCCCTGATTGGCAAGAAGCCCCCAATGCGTTGCCGCGCCAAGCGGAATGGGAATAACCTCCTTGGGCAGTTCATCTAGCTGCTTTGTGATGTCGCGGCTCAGCAGGGCGCAGAATTGGTTTACGCATGTGGTGTTGGCGGTGTAGCTTTCGCCATCCGCCCCCTTCTGCAAAAGCGCGCTTGCATCTAATTCCATACGCGCAAGTGCATTTGCCGCCGCCTCGTCGATAATCCGATTTGCCGCCCTGCACTGCATGTGCGAGATTTCCTTCAAGGGCGGCAGAAGGCTATTTTCCAGAAGGAAAAAACAGAGAACCGTCAGCAGAGCAGGCAGGAGAAGGGGCAGAAATTTCTTTCTTTTTCGGTTTCGTTTTCTTTTTCGCATTGTCCGCTCCCTCCCTCTGCAATGATATGAGTGAGAAGGGCGAAGCATGCCTTTTCCTTGATTTCGGGGCTTTTTTTGCAATGTTAAAGAAAAATTAAACAAAGGTTATAGTAGAAATAAGCATGTTTTTGTGAAAATGTCTTTCTTTTGCGGTGAAATTTTGGTATAATCAAAAAGTATAATCTTCGCAAAATGGCGGAATATGGATTTTGTTCCATCCGTTTTGATTACACATGGAAATAAACAGGAGGCTTGAAATATGAGTGAATCTCAACACAGAAGGGGAGACGCGCAGGACAGAACGGGCGTAAGACAGACACGCCCTTCCGGCACAAGGCAGGCACGCCCCTCCGGCGCAAACGGCACACGCCGACCATCCTCTTCCGGAAACCCGAAAAAACGCAGAAAGCGCAGAAAGAAACGCTCGGTCAACAGCAGAATCGGGAAGGTTTTGCTGATTGTTGCCATCGTGATTGCCTTTGCGGTTGCAGGTGCAATTCTGGGTACGGTGTTCGGTATTCTGCAAAGCACGGATATGCTGAATACCTCCGATGTTCTGCCCGATTCCTATACCTCTGTCATCTATGATGCGGATGATAATGAGGTGGATAAGCTGCATGGCGAGGAAAACCGAGAATATGTGAAGCTTTCCGCAATCACAACCAATATGCAAAATGCAGTTATTGCGATTGAGGATCAGCGTTTTTATGAGCATAATGGCATTGATATCCGAGGGATTATGCGTGCCATGAAGCAAAATATCGTAGATTCGGTGAAGGCAGGGCATATTCAGTTTACGCAGGGTGCGAGTACGCTGACGCAGCAGGTGCTGAAAAATGAGGTGCTTGAGCGCGAAAAGAGCCTTTCCAGAAAGATAAAGGAGCAGTATCTGGCTGTTTCTCTGGAAAATGCGTTGAAAAAACAGCTTGGCTCGAAGGATGCGGCGAAGAAATATATTCTGGAGCTGTATCTGAACACGATACCGCTGCATCATGGTCTGCGTGGCGTAGAGGCGGCTTCTCAATATTATTTTGGCAAGCATGCCAGTGAGCTGACGCTGGCAGAGGCGGCAAGTATTGCGGGCATCACGAAAACCCCCAGTCTGTATGCGCCGGATATGAATGAGGAAGAAAGCCGCAAGCGTCAACTGACGGTTTTGCAGAAAATGCTGGATTTGGGCATGATTACGCAGGCGGAACATGACGAAGCCGCGGCAGAGGATATCTATGCACATCTGGTCTGCAAGGAGACTGCGGATGAGGAAAGCAACGCAAAGCATAACTGGTTTGTCGAAGCAGCGGTACAGCAGATTAAGGCTGACCTGATGGAAAAGAAAAACATGACAGCCGCACAGGCATCCAATATGATTTACAGCGGCGGCTTACAGATTCATACTACAATGGACGCTTCCATGCAGGAAACCGCAGAAGCTGCCATGAAGAATGATAATATGTTCCCGGCAGGGGATGGGAAGATGGATGTGACCTATCTGATTTCCGTTCTGGATACACAGAATCCCGATGAAAGCAGCAATCAGTCGCATTATGAAAAGAAAACAACCGTTACCTCGCAGGCGGAGGCAGATGCCTTTGTTGCATCCGTGAAGGAGGAGCTTCTGGATGAAACGCATACCTTGGTTCTGGATAAGCTGACGGTTTCCAAATCCCTGCAGGCGGCAATGGTCATCATGGATCAGAGCAATGGCGAAGTAAAGGCGATTGTCGGCGGACGCGGCGAAAAGCCCGGTGATTCCGTATTCAACCGTGCGACACAGGCACTGCGTCAGCAGGGCTCGACGATGAAGCCCCTTGCGGCGTATGCCCCTGCAATTGATACGGGACTGCTGATGCCCGGCTCCATCATCATTGATGAGCCTGTTACCTACGGCGGCTGGTCTCCTAAAAACTGGGACGGCAAATATATCGGGCCTACCACAGTGCGTCAGGGTATCTGGCATTCCATGAACGTGCTGGCGGTTAAGACCTTTATGATGGTCGGCGCGGATACGGCTTATCAGTATCTGCTGGACTTTGGCTTTACCACGATTGATGAACGGGATAAGGCGGCAACAACGGCACTCGGCGGTCTGACACAGGGCGTTTCCGTTCTGGAGCAGACGGCGGCCTATGCAACCATTGCCAACGGCGGCACCTATTATGAGCCGATGTTCTATAGCGTGGTGTATGACCATGACGGCAACGTGCTTCTGGATAATTCCGAACAGGAAACACATCGGGTGCTGAAGGAAACAACCGCCTTCCTGCTGACGGATATGATGCGTGATGTTATCACGAAGGGTACCGGTACGAAGGCAGCCATCAGCGGCATGAATGTTGCAGGTAAAACAGGTACCACCAATGATACCGTTGACCTGACCTTCTATGGCTATACGCCTTACTATACCGCCGGTATCTGGATGGGGTATGACAGTCAGAAGGAGATTATAAATGCAAATAACGTCCATCTGCGCATCTGGAGCTCGGTTATGAGCCAGATTCATTATGATAAGGGACTGAAGAATAAGGAGTTTAAAAAACCGGATGGCTTGACAACACGTTCTATCTGCTCTGCATCCGGCATGACACCTTCTTCTCTTTGCAACAGCGATTACTATGGCTATGGTGTAACGAGTGACTATGTTACAACGGATTTCAAGGGCAGCACAGGCGGTGGCACCTGCACGATGCACAAATCCTATACGATTTGCAGCGAAACAGGCAAGCTTGCGGGCGCAACCTGCCCGACCATGAATGTGGTTTTGGCGGTCAACAGTGACGGTACGATTAAGGGCAAGCCCTCTAAGGTTCCCGCAGGCAAGCTGGATATCAATATCAGCGCAACCTGCGATTCTGCGCATGCGAGCAGCAGTGATGATGATACCAACAGCACAGACCCCGGCACAACAGACCCCGGCAATGGACAGAACCCTGAGGATAACCTCTGGAATAATGAGGACTTCGGGATTCAATAAATAATAATTTACATTTAGGAGAATTCAAATGAGCGAACAGAATATTTTAGCAACAATTGACGGCGTAAACATTACAGATGCGGATTTGGACGCATATATTGCGAATCTGCCGAAGGAGCAGCAGGCGTATGCGGCATATCCCCAGTTCAGAGAGCATGCACTGAAGCAG
>ENA-UESG01002012-UESG01002012.1-human-gut-metagenome-genome-assembly--contig:-NODE-2012-length-11343-cov-5.536038_pt1 | contig 11343 bp, 10 predicted proteins | sample MGYA00243002_ERZ508003 | MGnify/ENA primary metagenome ERZ508003 (study PRJEB26167, sample SAMN06115514) | human gut metagenome | host: Homo sapiens | place: China:Shanxi | collected 2015-12-02... | reverse complement strand
TTAGTAGTGAGTGATGTCATGATGCCTGAAATGAATGGTTATGAAGCGGCAAAAGCAATCAGGGCAATGAATGACAGACCGGATGGAAAAAACATTCCTATTATAGCAATGACAGCTAATTCATTTGCAGAAGATGTTCAGGCATCACTGGATGCAGGAATGAACGCTCATTTGTCAAAGCCGATTGTGATGGATGAAGTTATAAAAACGATTTTAAGGTATGTACGATAAAAGAGCGAATTTGTTAAAATGACGAAAAGACATCATTCCCAAAATCGTGTATACCATCGACAGGACCGATGTGCGGATGAACGGCATCAAATCTAAAATCGGCGGTACGGAAATGAACTCAAACTGCAGCCGTCTGGGGCGGAGAAAGATTGGGAAAAATGAAAAACTTTGGAACGAGCGAAACCATGCAGACGCTGATGCGGAAAAGCGTCTGTGCGATGCTGTGCCTGCTGCTGTTGCTGTCAGCCGTGCTCCCTGTGAAGGCTGCCGCAGAAACCGCCCCTGCAAAGGTCGTCCGCGTTGGTTCGTTTGAGGACACCTTCAACTATTGCAACGAGAAGGGCGCAAGAAAGGGCTACGGCTACGAATTACTGCAGACCTTATCCGGCTATACAGGCTGGCAGTTCGAGTATGTGACCTGCGACTGGTCGGACTGCTTCGAAAAGCTCAAAAACGGCGAGATCGACATTATGGGCGATATTTCTTATACGGAGGATCGCGCTGAGGAGATGCTGTTTTCGGACGAACCGATGGGGGAGGAAAAATATTACCTCTATGCCGATCTCTCGCGCGCAGACATCTCCGCTTCCGATTACAAAACGCTGAACGGCAAAAAGATCGGTGTTCTGATGGGAACGGAACCGGAGGTGATGTTGACCGAATGGGAGGAAAAACACGGCATAAAAACGCAGCACGTCAACATCTCCAACAACGAGGATGTGAAACAAAAGCTGGCAAACCACGAGATCGACTGCTTTGTTTCACTGGAAGAATCCTTCTGGGCAGAGCTTGGCATCTCGACCATAACCCGCGTGGGAAAATCCGGCATCTACTATGCGCTCAACAAAGACCGTCCGGATCTCAAGGAAGAACTGGACAATGCGATGCGCGCGTTGGACGAAGCGGCTCCTTTTTATACGGCAGATCTGTATAAAAGGTATTTCTCGCTGGATTATATCCCTATCCTTACGGGGGAGGAAAAGGCATGGCTTAAAGGGCATGGTGCCATCCGGATGGGCTTTTTGACGAGTGATCGCGGCGTCAGCACCTATGACCCTGCCACTGGGGAGATTACCGGGACAATAACGGACTATATTCAGTTTGCCGCAGATTGTCTGGGAAATCAGGAGCTGGAATTCCAGTTGGTCGGTTATGATGACAAAGAGGCGGAACTCAATGCGCTGAAATCAGGCGAGATCGACATGATCTTCCATTTCGACCAGAGTCCCAATCTGGCAGAAGAATATCGCGTTGCCTGCACCAACACAACGTGGACCTCCAATATGATGGCGGTCACGAACCAACAGCATTTTAACGAAAACAAAGCGAACCGCATTGCCGTTCCCCAAAACAAGATCTCCCTAACAAGGTACCTTGCGTTTTATTATCCGCAGTGGGAAATCGTGGACTGCGATACACAGGAGGATGCGATAAAACTGGTCAAGGACGGACAGGCAGACTGTTTTATCACAGGGGTCAGCAGCGAGGCAAAATACAGCAAGAATCATGGGTTTTACAGCGTTCTGCTGCCAAATCCTGCCAAATCTTGCTTCGCGGTCAATAGTGGAAACCGCAGCCTGCTGTCCATCCTGAACAAAACGATCAAGGCAATGCCAGCCAATATGCTTACCAGCTCTCTGGCGATGTATAAGAGCTCCTCACGGAAGGTTACCCTGAGCGAGTTTATAAAGGACAATTTCTTTATGGTTCTGCTGGTCAGCAGCATTGCGGTTGCAGCCATTCTGCTCACGATCCTGAAGCTGCTGCGGAAGGCGCGTAAAGCCGAAGCTGCTGCAAGAAAAGCCGCAAACGATACGCAGAAACTGAATGCAAAATTGCAGATCGCCGTAGAAAACGCCGAGAGCGCGAACCACGCCAAATCCACCTTCCTGTTCAATATGTCGCATGATATCCGCACGCCCATGAACGCCATTATCGGTTACGCAGACCTTGCTTCCCGGCATTCGGACGACCCTGCAAAGCTGAAAAATTACATGGAGAACATTCAGGTGTGCGGACAGAACCTGCTGATGCTACTGAACAATGTTCTGGATCTTGCCCGAATCGAGAACGATAAGACGGAGATGGAGTATTCTGTTTCGGATGTCGATAAGGATTTCCGTAATTGCATTGCCATGTTCCGGAATCAGGCAGACAGCAAGGGGCAGACGCTTACGGTAACAACACATCTGCTGCATCCGTATGTCTATGTGGATATTCCGCATCTTACCGAGGTGTGTACGAACCTTGTCAGCAATGCAGTCAAATACACGGGAGCCGGCGGCACGATCCGCTGCGATGTTACGCAGAAGCCCGGCGAAAAAGAGGGCTGGTGCGATACGGTGGTCACGGTTGCTGATAACGGTATCGGAATGTCGCAGGAGTTTCAGAAGCACATTTTTGAACCCTTTGAACGGGAACGTACGTCCACCATCAGCAAGGTGGAAGGCAGCGGCATCGGGATGGGGATCGTGAAAAAGCTGGTCGGGCTGATGGGCGGCACCGTGGCAGTGGAGAGCAAGATCGGTGTTGGTTCCAAGTTTACTGTGACCATTCCCTGCCGCATTGCGTCCGAGGATGAAACACAGGCGAAACGAGAAATAAACCCTTCGGATCAAAAGTGCCTGTGCGGTACAAGGATCCTGCTGACCGAGGACAACGACCTCAATGCGGAGATCGCCACCGAACTGCTGCAGGAAGAAGGCTGTACGGTAGACCGCGCAAAAGATGGTGTGGAATGTGTGGATATGCTGGAAAAAGCTGCGAACGGAACGTATCAGTTGATCCTTATGGACATCCAGATGCCGGTGATGAACGGCTACGATGCGGCAAAAAAGATACGGAGGATGGATGACCCCCAAAAGGCGGGCATCCCTATCATCGCCATGACGGCAAATGCCTTTACCGAAGATAGACAGGTGGCACTGGATGCCGGAATGAACGACCATATCGCAAAGCCGATCAATATGAATGTTCTTGTGCCGACTTTGCGGAAATACCTTTGATGCGGACAGAAAGCTGTCGCACATAAAAACGACCAATCGGCTGCAATGCAACCTATAAACGAATACCGCCGGGGAGCCTTCCCGTTTTGGGGAGGCATCCTCGGCGGATTTTTTAGTTTTCTGCTGCCTTTATAGACTGCGGTCTGCTAATTTCTGCAAGGGAGCATGACCAAAATGATCCTCCATATCAAGCTGATGCTAACAATGTTAATACGTCCTAACATCGTCGGAAAATATTGAAAAAGCCCGAAAGCGTGCTACAATATATAGATAAGGAGCCTGCCCTCGCTCAAGGGCATGGGCGCTCAGATAGGAAACACAGAAACGAGGGGTAAATATGTTTGATACAAAAAAGCTCGCACTGTTTTTGGGCGGTGTAGTGTTCGGCTCTGCCGGCTTCAAGGTGCTGTCCAGCAAGGACGCCAAAAAGGTCTATACCCAGACCACTGCTGCGGTGCTGCGGATGAAGGACTGCACCATGCAGACCGTGAATAAGGTGCAGGAGGAAGCAGGGGACATCCTTGCTGATGCAAAGGCCATCAACGAGAGCCGTGCCGCCGAGGCTGCACAGGAAGTCATCGAGGATACGGCTGAAGAAGAGCAGCCCGCAGAGCAGACTGCACAGTGATACAACGCAGCGGAGCCGCCCTCGGGCGGCTCTTTTTTACGCAGAGGGGTAAGAAAAGCAATGAAATGTACGATCTTGCATGAAAGGAAGGGACGGATGCGGGTGCATGTCTGCACCGTGCGAATGACCCTGCACCGGGCAGATGTGCTGGAAGCCTACCTGAACGGGCAGGACAACATCCAGAAAGCCACCGTCTACGAGCGCACCGGAGATGTGGTGCTGACCTATCGGGGCAGTCGGAAGGATGCCGTCGCCCTGCTGGCTGCCTACCGCTTTGACAACGCAGAATTAGAGGTGCTGGTCACCTCCCACGACAGCCGGAAGATCAATCAGGAATATCAGGAAAAGATGGTCGGCCTTGTGGCAGGCCGGATGTTCCGCAATGTGTTCCTGCCTGCGCCCATCGCGGCGGCCTATACGGTGTGGCGCTCCATCGCCTTTGTCTGGAAGGGCGTCCGCTGCCTGCTGCACCGCAAGCTGGAAGTAGAGGTACTGGATGCGCTCAGCATCACCGCCTCCCTCCTGCGGGGCGATTACAGCACGGCAGGCTCGGTGATGTTCCTGCTGACGGTGGGCAGCCTGCTGGAGGAGTGGACGCGGAAAAAGAGCTTGGACGACCTTGCCCGCAGCATGGCGCTGAATGTGGATAAGGTCTGGGTGCGTACCCCGCAGGGCGAGGTGCTGGTGCCGTTGACCCGCGTTCACGCCGGGGACGAAGTGGTGGTGCGCTCCGGCAACATGATCCCGTTGGACGGCACGGTGCTGGAAGGCGAAGCGATGGTGAACCAAGCTGCCCTCACCGGAGAATCCATGCCGGTACGCAAGACCACCGGTGCTACCGTCTACGCCGGAACAGTGGTGGAAGAGGGCGAGTGCGTTCTTGTGGCCAAGGCAGAGGGCGGTGCCAACCGCTACGATAAGATCGTGGCCATGATCGAGGAATCGGAAAAGCTCAAGTCCGGCACCGAGAACCGGGCCTTGCAGCTGGCCGACCGCTTGGTGCCGTGGTGCCTTGCCGGTACGGCGGCCACCTATGCCTTTACCCGCAACGTCACCCGCGCCATCTCCATCCTCATGGTGGACTTTTCCTGCGCATTGAAACTCTCCATGCCGCTTGCGGTGCTCTCTGCCATGCGGGAGTGCGGGGAATACCACATCACCGTAAAGGGCGGCAAGTATCTGGAAGCGCTGGCGCAGGCGGACACCATCGTGTTTGATAAGACCGGTACCCTCACCCGCGCCACCCCGCAGGTGGTGCAGGTAGTGCCCTTCTCCGGCTGCGGGGAGCAGGAAGTATTGCAGCTTGCCGCCTGTCTGGAAGAACATTTCCCCCATTCCATGGCAAACGCCGTAGTCCGTGCCGCCAAGGAGCAGGGGATCTCTCACGAAGAGATGCACTCCGAGGTGGAGTACATCGTGGCGCACGGCATTGCCAGCCGGGTAGGCGGCACGCGGGTGGTCATTGGCAGCGCCCACTTCATTTTTGAGGATGAGGGCTGCACCATCCCGGCAGAGGAACAGGCAAAGTTCGATGCGCTGGACCCGCAGTATTCCCACCTGTATCTGGCAGCGTCCGGGGTACTGGCGGGGGTCATCTGCATCGCAGACCCCCTGCGCCCGGAGGCGGCACAGGTGCTGCATAAGCTCCGGAAACTGGGCATCACCCAGACCGTTATGATGACCGGCGACAGCGACCGCACCGCCCGTGCCATTGCGGCGCAGGTGGGGGTAGACCGCTGCTTTGCGGAGGTGCTGCCGGAGGATAAAGCCGCCTTTGTGCGCAATGCCAAAGCCGAGGGACATACGGTGGTGATGATCGGCGACGGCATCAATGATTCGCCTGCCTTGTCGGCGGCAGATATCGGGATCGCCATCCATTCCGGTGCTGCCATCGCCCGGGAGATCGCCGACGTGACCATCCGCGCGGACAGTCTGGAAGAGCTGGTCACCTTAAAAGCCATTGCCAACGCCCTGCAAAAGCGGGTGGGCAGCAATTACCGCTTTGTGCTCAGCTTCAACTCAGCGCTCATCCTTCTGGGCGCACTGGGCATCCTGCCCCCTGCTACCAGTGCGATGCTGCATAACCTTTCCACCCTTGGCATCAGTCTGCGCAGCATGACAGACCTGTTGGAGCAGAAGCCCTCCCTGTAAAAATGATTATGAATCCATCCCAGCCAAAAGGAGGCTGCTGCACAAATACTGCGCAGCAGCCTCCTTTTTTTAGTTCAGATGAATCGGCAAAAGCCCAGCCAGCAGCCCAACAGGAAGAAGAGCAGTGCCTTCACCAGTACCGGCAGCCACAGGTACTTGCACAAAGTCCTGTCCCACCGGTGGATGTTCTGTTTAGGGCAGATGCCCGCGCAAGCTTCACAGGCGATGCACTCCCCGCTGCGCAGACTGCTTTCCTCCAGCTTCAGGCACACCGGGCACTGCTGTTTGCAGGCATTGCAGCCCGGAATGCAGCCATCGCTCTGCCGGTGCAGCCGCGCAAAGGGCAGCACCGGCAGCAGGGCAAACACCGCCCCCATGGGGCAGAGGAACTGACAAAAGAACCGGGGCTGCAGCGCCATGCCCAGCAGGATGAGCGCAAGCAGCGCAATGCCCACACCGAAGCCCTCCGGCGGCAGACGCAGAGCCGTCAGGCGGGAAAACACCTCCCACGGGCTTGTGCCGGTCAGCAGCTTTTCCTGCCGGGTCACATACAGCGCAACCAGCCCTGCCAGCAGCAGGTATTTGACCTTCTGCCCCCAAAGCACCGCCCGCTCCGGCAGCCGGAGCTGCTTTTTGCGGTGAAGCAGCTTTTTCTGGAGTAGCCCGGAAAGCGCCCAAACGGCATCGCCCAAGCTGCCGAAGGCGCAGGCGTACCCACAGAAAAACCGGTCGAACAGCAGGGTGAAGCCGCACAGCCCCAGCAGAGAAAGCGTGAAGCTGTCCGCTGTGAGCACCTCGCCCGCACCGATGTGCAGAAAGATCTGCTTTACCCCGGAAAAACCGGCCACAAATGCGCCCGGCATGGACACAAAGAAGAACAGCTGCACCCCGGCGCGCAGCCATGTACGGCGCTTTTGGTCCCGCTGACGCTGCTGCGCCGCCGTTAAAGGCTTTGCTTGTGTTTTTTCCATCATCCTGCCGCCTTTCCCAGTGCGTCCTCTACTGCACCGATAAGTCCTTCTGCCGTGAGGGTAGCGCCGGAAACAGTGTCCACCTCGGCAGACTGCACATCCAGCATCTCGTCCAGCAAAGGCAGCGCCTGTTTATAGTAGGGCTTATCCTCACCGGAAGCGTCCAGCACCGCAATATCGGTCATTTTTCCGCTTTGGATGGTTACCGACACCCGGATGACATCGCCAAAACCAAAGGCGCTGCCCTCATAGGTGCCGTCCCGGTAGCCGTTTTGGGTCTGCTCTGCCTGCGCTGCGCTCTGCGCCTGCAAAACGGAAGCATTGTAGGCTTCCACCTCAGCGATCTCCTGCTTGCGCTGGCTCACCGCTGCTGCCCGGACCAGCGCCACCTGCTGGTATTGCCATAGTACCCCCAGAATCAGCAGCAGGTTCACCGCCCGGAGAAGAAAATTCTTGTATTTCATTCCGCTGCTCCTTCCGTTTCGGGTTCGGCTTCGGTCTCTTCCGGCTGCAGAACCGCTTCGGATGCCGACAGCACTTCCTCAGAAGATGCCGGTTCCGGTTCAGAGGATGCCGGTGCATCTGCCGGGAAAAGCTGCTGCCATACTTCCTTGAGCCACACGGGAACGGCGCTTTTTTCCTCCGGCTGCACCACCTCCACGGTGGGCGCAGCGACCGGCGTTTCCTCGGATCCTGCTGCTTCAGACGGTGCGGCGGCTTCTTCTGCCGCTTCTTCCGATGCTGCCTGCTCCGGGTCGGCTTCCTCTGCCGGGGCAACAGCCGCCTTTGCCAGTGCCAGCTTGACCGCATTCAGGATGCCGGTAGAGGAGTAGGTGGCACCGGAAACGGCATCCACGTTGGGGCTCTGCCCTTCCAGAATGGCAGGGATGACCTGTTTTGCCCGGGAGAGATATTCCTCCTCGTCCTCGGCGCTCACAAGGGTGATATCGGTGATCTTATCCTCTGCCACCGTGATCTGCACCGTGATCTTGCCCTCAAAGTCCATGGCCTCGGCGGTGTAGATGCCGTCCAGATAGGTAGAGGGTGCGGTAAATTCCTCCGCCACCAGCGGTGCGGCGGGCTTTGACTGCGGCGGCAGGGGGTTGTTGACTACCTCGCCGGTCAGGGCGTTCTGCACTGCGCCCAGAATGCCCCGGCTGGTGTAGGTGGCCTCGGAAACGGCATCCACTTCCCAGCTCTGGGCTTCTACCACGGTGGTCAGAAGCCGCTTGGCGCGCCGCAGAAACTGCCTGGTCTCGTGGGAAGCGTCCAGGATCCCGATCTCCGTGATGCTGCCGTTTTCCATGGTGACCTGTACCCGGACGGTGCCGCCGTAGCCCCGGGAAGAGCCGACGTAAACGCCGTCGGCATAGGGCAGTTTGGGGGCAGTACTTCTTCCTCCGCTTCAGAGGAAGCGGCTTCCACCGGCTGCTCCACCACAGCCGTCAGTCTTTCCGGCACAGCAGCCAGAACCGGCACAGTGCGGGGCAGGGCAAAAAGCACGGCAGCTGCTGCCGCCACCGCCGGGAGCAGCTGCACCAGCCCCAGCAGCGCTTTGCATCGTTTTTTTGTTCATTCCATCTTCTCCTGACACGGAAAAGCAAGGCCGCCTGCTTCAAGCGACCTTGCCGTTTTGTACTGTATTTTGCTGGATCAAGCAGTTTTCCGCGACCTCACAGTGCCACGCTGACCGGCAGGACATACACACCGTCGGCGGTGTAGTAGGTGATCTGGGTGACGGTCTTGCCGATGATGGATGCAAAGTAAGGATCATCGGCATTGAAGCCCAGCTTGGTACCATGCCAGATGTTGGTCACATGATGCAGGCCGTACTCACTGCCATCGGCGGTGGTCAGCACCACGCCGTAGACCTTGTTGGTCTTGTAGTCCAGATCAAAACCAGAGATCTTCATCTCGTAGGTGGCGTGGTGGCCGTTGGTGTTCAGCTTCACGGTGACCCCCTCTACGGTGGTCTCGGTGGCGCGGACCTTGCCGAACTCCCACTTGCCGCTCAGCAGGTTGTACCATGCGGTGATATAGCAGGCAGGGGTCTCACTGAGCTTGTAGTAGGCGTAGCTCTCGTTCTCAAACAGGGCATCCACACCGGTATAGGTGGTAGTGGATTCCTGGCCCTTCAGGGTAACGGTGATGTCGCAACTGTCGGCATCGGTGACCTGCTTTGCATTCTTCAGCGCCCACGGGGTCAGTACCTTGACCGGGAAGGAAACACCGGTAATGTCGGTGCCGTCGGCGTTGACATGGTAGGAACCGGCGGCAAGGTTGCCTGCACGGGTCTTGTTTTTGGTGGCGCTGGTAACAGCATCGATCTCAGATGCGTTGTCCACACCGGCAGCTTTGTAGAAATCGGCGTAAGGGATGTTCATCTGGACATAGCTGGAGGACAGGCCGTTCTCCTGCTCCACCTCTTCCGCAGCGAAGGCCGGGACTGCCACAGCGCACACCAGCATGGCGGCCGCAAGGACACCTGCAAATACTTTTTTCAATCTCATTGTAACACACCTCTGTCTCTGGCTTGAAAATACATGGTTAGCTCGGCCTAACATTTCGCGCAAAGAAAAACCTGCGGGGCGAGGCCCCTCAGATGGTTAGGCTGAGCTAATTGATTAAACCTAAAATAGCACGCCCGCAGAGCTTTGTCAAGAAAAAGCAGGGATGTTTATGGAGGCTAATTTTTTGGCAGAAGGTGCCGCAAAGCCCTTGGGCAACACCGTGCAATTCCCGCCTGACGGCTTGAGCACCGTTCCGGCGGCTGCGGCACTTAGAATGATGCGGGATTGCCCTTGACCTTTTTGCCGGAGCGCAGTATACTTTTTATGCGGTTAGTTATATTTAACCACAAGGAGGCTCGACATGATACAAGACGCATTCTGGGGGATCTTGATCCCCTTTCTGGGCACAAGTCTTGGGGCAGGCTGTGTATTCTTTTTGAAAAAGTCCCTAAGCGACGGCATTCAGCGTGCCCTCACCGGCTTTGCGGCCGGGGTCATGGTGGCGGCATCGGTTTGGAGTTTGCTGATCCCGGCCATGGAGCAGGCAGCAGATCTGGGCAGGCTGGCATTTTTCCCGGCAGCGGTGGGTTTCTGGCTGGGGATCCTGTTTTTGCTGCTGCTGGATCATCTCATCCCCCATCTGCACCAGAACAGTTTGCAGGCCGAAGGACCCAAAAGCCAGCTCCAGCGCACCACCATGATGGTTCTGGCGGTGACGCTGCACAACATCCCGGAGGGCATGGCAGTGGGTGTAGTCTATGCCGGATATCTTGCCGGGACCACTCAGATCACTGCCGCCGGGGCGCTGGCGCTTTCCCTTGGCATTGCCATCCAGAATTTCCCGGAGGGTGCCATCATCTCCATGCCCCTGCGGGCGGAGGGAATGAAAAAGGGCCGGGCGTTCTGGGGCGGCGTACTGTCCGGCATCGTAGAGCCCATCGGGGCAGTGCTGACGATTCTGGCGGCAGGCATCGTGGTGCCCGCGTTGCCCTATCTGCTCAGCTTTGCCGCCGGAGCCATGCTGTATGTGGTGGTGGAGGAACTGATCCCGGAAATGTCGCAGGGGCAGCACTCCAACGTCGGCACCGTGTTTTTTGCGGTGGGATTCAGCGTGATGATGGTGCTGGATGTGGCACTGGGGTGACGGCTGGAGGCCTTGAAAACGAAATCTCTTTCGGAGTCTCCGAAAATGCCTGAACTTCTTGACAGAGACGACCGCAGGGCGTATTATTTTGGCAGAAGGACCGCTGAAAAGCGGATTTTTATAGAGCAAAAAGTTAGCATTATCTAACTTGCGACACAAGGAACTGCTGGCCTGTCACCCGGAGCGATGGGCGCACCTTGTGAAAAGCATTGCATTGTGAACTGTAAATAGAAAGAGGTGGCGTTATGTCCTTTTTTGAAAACACCCGCAAGCCCGTAGGTCTTGGCGGGAAGATCATGGTTGCCATGATGAACGTTGGCCACAGCGCAATGGCAGCATGGGGGCTGCGTTTTTTGCAGCCTGCCCCGGATGCCATGGTGCTGGACTGCGGCTGCGGCGGCGGGGCGAACATCAAAACGCTGTTGAAGCTGTGCCCTAAAGGCAAGGTGCAGGGCATCGACTATTCGGCTGTCAGCGTAGAAAAAGCGCGTAAGGTCAATGCGGGCGCCATTGCGGCAGGACGGTGTACCGTGCAGCAGGCAAGTGTGGCAGAACTGCCGTTTGGACCGGAGCAGTTTGAGGTAGTGACCGCCTTTGAAACGGTCTATTTCTGGCCGGAACTTGTGCAGAATTTCAGAGAGGTCTATCGGGTGCTGAAGCCCGGCGGGATCTTTTTCATCTGCAATGAAGCAAACGGCGAAAC
>ENA-UESG01002009-UESG01002009.1-human-gut-metagenome-genome-assembly--contig:-NODE-2009-length-11358-cov-3.238277_pt1 | contig 11358 bp, 5 predicted proteins | sample MGYA00243002_ERZ508003 | MGnify/ENA primary metagenome ERZ508003 (study PRJEB26167, sample SAMN06115514) | human gut metagenome | host: Homo sapiens | place: China:Shanxi | collected 2015-12-02... | reverse complement strand
ACTTGCGACGCTTGCCGAAAGTGAACGCGCGAATCACTGAAGTAATCCCCATCACCACCATGGCGCATCCGCCGAAGATAATCATGAATACGGCGGAGCTCAGCGGGCTCATCAGCACCACGAAGCCGGCGATAATCGAGATGATGGCATAGGCGATGGCCCAGCCGGAATGCGGGATACGCCACGATTCAACCAGCGACAGCACGCCTTCCATAATCCATCCGAAACCGACCATCAAAGTAATGAGTAATGCCAGCGTCTGACCGGTCATGCCGTAGTTGCGCACAACCACCACGCCGCCAAAGGTCAGCAGAATGCCGACGAACACGTCCAGCACACGCCAGCCGCCCGGCAGACCCGGCTCCACGAGAGCGCTGACGATGCGCACCACGCCGGAAATCACGAAATACACGCCGAGCAACAATGCGGCCAAAGCCAGCGTCTTGTTCGGCACCAGCAACAGCGCAGCGCCCAAGGCGATGGCGGCCACGCCCACCACGCCGTAAATGATGCGAATCTTGGTCTTGGCTTTTTCCGGCAGCCATTCCTCGATCAGGCGGAATGGACTGAAATTGCCGACATACCAGTTGGTCTGCTGCCAGCCGGGTTGACTTTGATCGCCCCATGGACCATTCGGCTGCCCGTCCGCTTGGCTATTCGATTGGCCGTCCGCCTGATACCGCCGACCGTCCGGCCCCCATGCCGGCTGGCCGTTCGGGCCATAGTTCGGATTGTAGGCGTACGGGCCGTAGTACGGGTTCTGGTTCGGTTCGCCTTGTGGCTGGCCGTTCTGCGCATGCTGATTCTGAGTGTCTTGCGCTCCCGGCGCACCTTGCGGAGGATATTGGCCGCCATGATTGCTGTCATACGCACCATACTGCGGTTGGCCCGGTTGACCCGCCGGATTCGGCTGGTTCGGCTGGCTCTGGTTGGGCTGGCCCGTCTGGCCATTCCACTGGTCCTCGTTCGGATTGCTCATCGTAACTCCTTAGCTCAAGGTCCATGTTCAGATTCCACATACTATGATAGACAAGTTGTCTAATTTGAACCATCACCACAATTAGGCAATCTGTCTAGTTCACTGACAGCGCAATGCCCATAACGCAATATCTGCACCATCAACGCTTCTCCCCCGCCGCGATTAGGCTTAGGGCCATGACCAACGAAACCGAAACGCTGACGTCGGGCATCGACCCGGCATCGTTCTCCTCCGTCATCAAGCCGACCAACGACCTGTTCCGCTACGTGAATGGCCCATGGATCGACACCTACCGATTGCCCGACGATCGTTCGCGCTACGGCTCCTTCGACAAGCTTGCCGAAGACGCCGAAAACCAAGTACGCGACATCCTCGACGCCGACGACTGCCCGGCTGTCAAGTCTGAGGCCCTGTACCGCTCATTCCTCAACACCGACGCCATAGAGGCCGCCGGGCTTGACCCAATCCGCGACGAGCTTGACCTCATCGATTCCGCCATCGACAAGGCCGCACTCACGCGCGTGCTCGGCACGATCAACCCAGCCGGCGGCCCCGATCTGTTCGGCTTGGCCGTTTACGGCGACCCGGGCGACCCGGACCGCAACATCGCCCACCTCGAGCAGGCCGGCCTTTGCCTGCCGGATGAAGCCTACTATCGCGAGGATCACTACGCTCCCGTGCGCGAAGCATACGTGGCGATGGTCGCCACCCAGCTGGTGAACGCCGGATACGCGCCCGCCGCCGAGTCCAACGGTGGCGATGAGCTGCCGTCCAACACCGGCGATGACGAGAGCAACGCTCCCGCCACGGTTCCCAGCGAAGCCGCGCTCGGCATGGCCCGCCACTTCCTTGCCGTGGAAACCAAGATCGCCGCCAACCATTGGGACAATGTGGCCACGCGCGACTCGGTGAAGACCTACACCCCCACCGATTACGCCGATCTGGCCGCCACGCTGAAAAACTTCGATCTCGGTTCTTGGATCGACGCTTGGCAGACCGCTTATGACGCCACCGAAGCCGCCAAGGCTCAGCCGATTGATTTCAAGTCTGTGTTCGCGCGCGTCATTGTGCACGAGCCGAGCTTCCTCACTGGTCTTGATGCGTTCTGGGCCGAGGCCGATCTGGCCGACCTTAAGCTGTGGGCCCGTGTTCACATGATTCTGGGCTTCGCCTCCTCCCTGTCTCGCGACTTCGACACCACCAACTTTGACTTCTACGGCAAGGTGCTCTCCGGTGCCAAGAAGCAGCGCGATCGTTGGAAGCGCGCGGTGAGCCTGGTCAACGGCATTTGTGGTGAAGATGTGGGCCGCGAGTATGTGCGCCTGCACTTCCCCGAAAGCTCGAAGCGCCGCATGGAAGAGCTGGTCGCCAATCTGATTGACGCCTACCGCGTGTCCATCACCAATTCCGATTGGCTGGGCGAGGACACCAAGGCCAAGGCTCTGGAGAAGATCTCCAAGTTCACGCCGAAGATCGGCTACACCAACCACTGGCGCGATTATTCGGCGCTGAGTGTTTCCGCGGATGCGCTGCCCGCCGAGAACGCCAAGGCCGCGAACCTGTACGAGACCGGCTATCAGCTGGCCAAGGTCGGCAAGTCGGTCGACAAGGACGAATGGCTGATGAATCCGCAGACGGTGAACGCCTACTACGAGCCGAGCATGAACGTCATCGTGTTCCCGGCCGCGATTCTGCAGCCCCCGTTCTTCGACCCGAAGGCCGAGGATGCGGCGAATTATGGCGGCATCGGCGCAGTGATCGGCCACGAGATCGGCCATGGCTTCGACGATCAGGGTTCGCAGTACGACGGCGACGGCAAGCTCAACAACTGGTGGACCGACGAGGATCGCAAGAACTTCGAGGCCCGTACCGGCGCATTGATCGCCCAGTACAACAGCTTTGTGCCGCTGCAGCTGGCCGAGAAGTACGCTGACGAGCCTGATAAGGCACCGCACGTGAACGGCGCGCTGACCATCGGCGAGAATATCGGCGATTTGGGCGGCGTGAACATCGCGCTCAAGGCGTATGCATTCGCGCTCGGCAAGGCGGCAGGTAAGTCCGACCCCCGCCGCCATCAAGGCACTGCTCGATACCGCCCCCGAAATGGACGGATTCACCGGCCTGCAGCGCTTCTTCCTGAGCTACGCCTCCATCTGGCGCACCAAGAACCGCGACGAGCTGGCCGAACAGTACCTGCAGATCGACCCGCATTCTCCGGCCGAATTCCGCACCAACGGCATCGCCAGCAACGTGGACCTCTTCTACGATGCCTTTGGCGTGACCGAAGGCGACGCCATGTGGCTCGCGCCCAAGGACCGTGTGCGTATTTGGTAATCCCCGTTATGTAAAGGAAAACCGCTGTGTTTGCCTCGATTACAGGCGAACACAGCGGTTTTTCATGATGTATGGTTGGCACTCAGAATTCGGAATCACTGGGATTGGAAGATTCGGCGAAACCGTCGACGTAGGTTTGTTGGGCCACGGGCTGTGGTTGATTGGTGTCGGCGTCCGGTTGCGACATGACGGCATCGGCCACGGCCGCGGACTCGGTTGATGGCGACGGCGATTGGCCGGAATCGGAGGTGACCCCAAATTCGACGGGGCCAGATTCCGACGAGGTCGCATACGGGTCAATACCCACACCGGATGCGGCACCGCCCGCGCCATATTGCGTTGGCCTAACGTACGGCGACGATGCTCGTTGCCCGTTTCCGCCATCCATACCTTCGACGGCACCGTTGGCATTGCCGTTACCGTTGCCACCATTGCCTCCGTTCCCATTACCGGCACGCTGTGGCTTGATCAGCGACGTGGTGCCGAAGGTCAGGTCATGCCCAATGTTGGTGGCTTCGAGAACGGTTCTACTGCGCGGTTCGCCTTGCTCATTGGCCCACTGCTCGGTGATGAGTGAGCCGACCACAATGATGCGGTCACCGCGGCGAACCGAACTGGCGGCGTTCACGGCCAAAGCACGGAACGCTTTGACGCCCACCCATGCGGTTCCGTAATCCTCCCATTGTCTGGTAGTCGGGTTGAGTCGACTGCGCGTGCAGCCCATACGGAATGTCAGCACGCGGAAGCTCTCGGTTCCGCCTAGTGTCGGATCACCGGCCACAAAGCCGGTGACGGTCACTGCTGCTTGTTGATTTGCCATGATCGGTCCTTTCCTCGGCCTGCTGGCCTGTTGTTTGGATGTGGACCGCCGGAGCCTGTCTCCGGCTTCATTGCCGGCTTGCACGCCCCAGCGGTACCTCCACTGTGAGGCATGACGTTTGAAGTGCACAAGGGCAACTGGCAAATGTGGATACTGTGACGCAGTTGAATTTTTAAGAATGTGGATAAGTTTCGGTTATCCACAGCAAAGCGCCATTCTGCGACTGGGCAGAATGGCGCTTGATGCGATTAACGCCGAGGCTGAGTAAGTGGGACTCAACTGAGGGCGGCGAAGCGCTCGGCGAGCGCGTCGGCGGCTTCGGCGGCGGGCACGGCGACCTTGTTTTCGCCGTTGCGGTCGCGCAGTTCGATGGTGCCGTCGTTGACGTAATCGCGGCCGACCACGGCGACCAGCGGCACGCCGATCAGCTCGGCATCCTTGAACTTGACGCCCGGAGACACCTTCTTGCGGTCATCGTAAATAACCTCAAGGCCCTTGGCTTCAAGCTCGGCGACCAGCTTCTCGGCACCTTCAAACGCCACGGCGTCCTTGCCGGTGGCCACCACGTGCACGGCAGCCGGGGCAATCACGGACGGCCAAGCCAAGCCGGCTTCGTCGTGGTGTGTTTCGGCGATGCAGGCCAGCACGCGGGAAACACCGATGCCATAGCAGCCCATCCACACCGGCACGGCCTTGCCGTTCTGGTCGAGCACCTTCAGGTCCAGTGCCTTGGAGTACTTGAGACCCAGCTGGAACACCTGACCGATTTCCACACCACGCTCGAAGCTCAACGGACCGGAACCATCCGGGCTCATGTCGCCGTGGCGAACCTCAACGGCTTCCACCACGCCGTCGACCTTGAAGTCACGGCCGTACACCAGGTTGTAGTAGTCGACCTCGTTCTCATCGGCACCAGTGAACCAAGCGGAGCCCTTGACCACGTGCGCGTCGATCAGGTAGCGAACCGGGTTCTTCACGCCAGCAGCCTCGGCCTGCGGGCCAAGCACCATCGGTCCGATGTAACCGGGCACCAGTTCGGGGTGCTGCTTCAGGTCTTCCTCAGTGGCTTCCTCAAGTTCGGCGGGCGCGAACTGGGCTTCCAGTCGCTTCATATCCACCGTACGGTCGCCGGGCACGCCGACGACAATCACTTCACGCCACGGCTCGTCATGCTCTTCATCCTCAGGGTGCTTGACGGTGATCACCACGTTCTTGAGGATGTCGGAAGCCTGCCATTCACGGCCATCAGTACGCGGGTGGTCGGCGTTGGCACGCTCGATCATGTTATCGATGGTCTTGGCATCCGGGGTGGCTTCCTTGGAAGCGGCGGGAGTGGTGGAAGCATCGATTTCCGGTAGTTCCGGAGTGCTCAGGGCCTCCACATTCCATGCCTTGCCGGAAGGTGCCAGCGCGAAGGTATCTTCGCCGATCGGCATCGGAGCCAGGAACTCCTCGGATGCGGAGCCGCCCATCGGGCCGGACATGGCGAACACAGGTACGTACTTCAGGTCAAGACGCTGGAAGATACGCTCGTAAGCGCCGCGCTCGTCATAGTAGGCCTTGCGCATGCCTTCTTCATCGATGGTGAAGGAGTAGGCGTCCTTCATGACGAATTCACGACCACGGATCAGGCCGGCGCGCGGACGGAACTCGTCGCGGTACTTGGTCTGGATCTGGTACAGGGTGACGGGCAGGTCCTTGTAAGAGGAGTACATGTCCTTGACCAGAAGGGTGAACATCTCCTCGTGGGTGGGGGCCAGCAGGTAATCGGCCTCGTGGCGATCCTTCAAACGGAAGATGTTATCGCCGTACTCCTCCCAGCGATGGGTGGCCTCGTAGGGTTCGCGCGGCAGCAGGGCCGGGAAGTGCACTTCCTGGGCGGCGATGCCGTTAATCTCCTCGCGGATGATGGCCTCGATCTTGTTCAGCACGCGCAGACCGAGCGGCAGCCAGGTCCAGATACCGGGTGCGGCCTTGCGGATATAGCCGGCGCGCTGCAGCAGCTTGGCTGAATCGAAGGGTATTGGAAGTCATGTGTTCCACGATATTCGCGTGAACCGACAAGCCCGCCTGCTATTCGCACTATTCCGACCTTCATCTTGGCATTCGGACTCACTCGTGCAACAATGACGGCTAGAAGGGTAGAAGGGCACGATGACGCAACCGACCGAGCAACAGGGGAATCAGCCGGAATCCTCGGAGCAGCCGGTGTATCAACCGGCCCCAGCATGGGCCCCGCAATTTTCTGCTGCAGCCCCCGCAATTCCCAACGGCAGTTCCACAACAAGCGGTATCGCAACAGCCAATGGCCATGCCACCGTTTGCGCAATCGCCTATGTCGGTCCCGGAACAAGCGGCCTGCCCGTATCAACCGTAACAGCCGGGCCGGGCCTATGCTTCTCCCTGCCCCTACCCGAATCCGGCAATGGCCCAGCCGAACCAACCATCAGTCGCGCAAGAGCGATTCGGGCGTTCGTCGGGACGGCTGACCGCATCACAGGTTATTGAGACATGCGCCACCATTCTTGCCGGCGTAATACTCCTCGGTCTTGCATGGACCAACCCGCAACCGTATGCCCCGGTGGATCTTATCGCCGGCCTGTCCGGAGCGGCCGCGCTGATTGTGGGTGTGCGTTTGCCGCAAGTACGCCCGATGCTGCGTAGCTGGCCGGCATTGTGGCTTGCTTTGGGCGGCATCATTCTGATTGTGGCAGCCGCGCGCTATGAGGCGAGCCTCAAATCGATGAGGACGATTGCCGCGCGTATTGGCGATCTGCGGTGAATCGCGCGGGCGACCTGAGGCAGATTACCAACGTCCGGCGATAGCAGTCCTGCATACGGGGCAGTGCCCATTGCCACCGTATCCGGCAGGTAAACGATTGGCAATGATTCGATACCAATCGCGTTCCACGAGCTTGGCCCGGCATTCAGGGTTTGGGCAATACGTGGTATCGCCTTCACGATCATGCACGTTGCCTGTGTACACATAATTGAGTCCCTCTTCGAGGGCGATGTCTCGGGCGCGGGTCAGAGTCTCGTGCGGGGTGGGCGGTACGTCCATCATGCGGTAACTGGGGTGGAATGCGGAGAAGTGCAGCGGCACGTCCGGACCCAAGTGCTCGCGTATCCATGTACATTCAGCATGCAGCTGGGCGTCGTCATCGTTGAATCCAGGGATGAGTAGCGTGGTGAGCTCCACCCACACGTGTTCGCCTTCTGGTGTGCGTGCCTCGTTGACCGCATAGTCGATGGTCTCGAGCACATCGGCCAGATGAGTGCCGGTCACTTTCCAATAGAACTCTTCGGTGAAGCCTTTGAGGTCGATGTTGGCGGCGTCCATGGCCGCGTAGAAGTCGGGCCGGGCTTCGGCGCTCATGTATCCGGCAGTCACGGCGATGGGATGGATGCCGAGCGCTCGGCAGGCTTCGGCCGTGTCGATGGCATATTCGGCGAACACGATCGGATCGTTATAGGTGAACGCCACCGAATCGATGCCCCGGTCGGCCGCGACCTGCGCGATTTTCTCCGGACTGGCTTCCATGCCGAGCCGGTCGAAGCTGCGGGCTTTGGCAATATCCCAGTTTTGGCAGAATCGGCAACCGGAATTGCAGCCAGCCGTGCCGAAACTCAGCACACTGGAACCGGGGTGGAAGTGGTTGAGCGGCTTCTTTTCCACTGGGTCCACGGCGAAGCCGGAGCTGCGGCCGTAGGTGTCGGAGACGATGAGTCCGTCGTGGTTTGAGCGGACGAAGCAAAAGCCGCGTTGGCCGGGCTTGAGGACGCAGCGGCGCGGGCATAGTTCGCAGCGAGCGCGGTTGGTACCGTCGTGGAATTGCGTTTGCCAGCGGGCTATGGCGGGGTTACGAACATCTGTGACTGACGCCGTATGACCGCACGATTCCCGATGACCACCCTCCGGCGCTTCGCGCCACCTCTTGCCAGCGGGAGGAGATATGGTTGCTGCGTTAATGCTCGGCATAGGCGGTCACCTCGTAGCGTTGACAGTCGATTTCGCTATCGGTCCAGTCGTAGGAAGGGCGGATACCGGCTTTGGCGAGCAGGTGAGCGACGAAATCGTGCGGATCGGGCAGCTCATCCCACACTTGTGGCAGGAATGTGGCGCTGCGGCCACGACGGTCGGCGAGAATCAGACCGTCTTTGCCGGGGCGTAATACTTCCTCAAGTTCAGTGCGCGAACGTACCGGGCGTTCGACGTTGCTGCCGTCCCGTTTGACGGCGTCGGTCTGAGGTCCGGATTGCAGCGATGCCAGAGTCGCGGTCTTCGAGCCGGTACCGCGCGAATCGGCGTCACAGGAGTTCACTGTAATCGGCTCGGGCTCACCCAAGACGGATACCTCCACGTTGAGCAGCGGGTATTCCGCGGCGGTGACCGGGGTGAAACGTGGGTCGCGGGTGGCGGCATCCACTGCGTGCTCGGCCACGTCCTTGCCGAGCGAGCGGTGGGCGACCAGCGAACCAATGCACCCGCGTAGCCGGCCACCCTCGGTCAGGGTGACGAAACAGGCACCGGGCTCGTTCAGCCATGGGTTTGCGGCAAGAATGGACGCGGTCGAATCAGCGGCGGTCGGATGCTCGATATGCAGCCGTTCCCGGATAGCGGCACGGGCAAGTTTCAGCAGCACCTCACCGTGGGATGGCGTACCCGATGTGCCTAAGTCATCTGCACCGGCTAGAGCATCTGCTTCCGGCTTGGATTCCCACGCGGCAAACGAGACATATCCCACTACCGGCTCGTCGGCGTCTCGCATTGCGGGGCGAGGTTGGCCGGCGAGCGCCACCACGCCGTCGTCGCCGGAAGTGGAACAGCCGAGCTCGAAGAGCCTCATGTCCTTGCGGCCTTTTAACACATCCAGAAGGCCGTTGATCGGGTATGCGCCACAGGCCCGGCGAGGGTGAATCGGCAGATGCAAAGCCGCAATGTCCGCAATGGTCTGGTCATCCAACGCGCGGGCGACTTCGTGCGGATGATAGTGCGAGAGATCCGAACTAATCACGATGACGGTTTCCGGGCCACCCCACAAAGCACGCAACACATCACCCACCTCTTGTGGCGTGGCATCGCCCGCGTTCAACGGCACGATAGTGAGGTCTGGGCCGAGCACGGTCTGCAGGAACGGAATCTGCACTTCTACCGCATGTTCTTGTGCGTGGGTTGGGGCATTGACGATCATTGCGGGAGCCGGCGCGCCCGGACGGGCATGTGTACCGGAGCGCAATGGCTCATTGACAGACAGGCCCAGAGCCTTACGCTCGGCTGCAATGTCTACCGGCACAGTGCCCAGCGGCGTTTCAAACGCCGCTGCCGTGGAACAGGCGACGCCTCGCACGGCCACGCGGTGAGTCGGCCCTACGATTACCGCGCGAGTCACGCTCCCCCGCCCACGCTCCAAGAGCGCGTAAGCGAGCGCAGCTGCCGTGCCGGAATATATGTATCCGGCGTGCGGCACTATTACCGCCCTCGGCACCCCCGCTGGAAGTGTGGGCTCCAACTGTTGCAGAAGCTTTCGGCCGTAATCGAGCTGCTGGTTGATTAGCTGTTTGAGCGCGGTGCGGTCAGCCGGATAAAACGAACCGGCCACCGCTGACGGACGTATTGCGCCAGTGATTTTGCCGCTGCCGTCTGCCGCGCTTGCTGCATCTGACGCACTAGCCACACTGACCGTATCGATTTGCACACCGGCTCGGGCGGCCTCGCGAACCTCATTGTTTCCACGAAATATCTCGGATAGCACCATAACTACCACCTCTTATTCCATGGTAGCTGCTACGGAGCGCTTCTAAAGATCAGAACAACGCGTCCTGGGCGAAGTCATCGTCGGGATTGGCACCGAATTCGTCCGGCTCGGCGGGTTTGAACGCGTTTGCACCTTCATCGGCCAACTGGTCGGAGGCCGCGGCCGAGGCTTCGCGCAGGTCGCCGTCGAGCACCACGGCATCGGGCGAGACGAGGAACATGCGTTCGTTGACGCCGGCCAAATAGAGGCCGCCCAGCGATTCGACTCGGGACAGCGCCACATATCCCATGCCTGGCGCGAAGGTGCGCTTCAGGTCCATGACCGCACGGTCAAGCGTCATGCCTTGCGACTTGTGGATGGTGATGCCCCACGCGCAGCGCAACGGCACCTGGAAGACGGAGGCGAGCACGGTGTCGCCGTCCATCATCTCCCATGTGGCCTGTTTCATGGTGACGATGTTGCCGTTCTCGAATTCCACGATCGGCCAGCCGCCCTTGTTCTCCTGTGCGAAGCCACGCACGGTGCCGAGCGAGCCGTTGACGTACTGGCGATCGGTGTCGTTGCGCAGGGCCATGACAGCCGCGCCTTCCTTGAGTATCAATCGCTCGGGGGCCAACATGTTCTTTTTGAGTCGGTCGACCAGGTTGGCAGGGCCTGCTGTCTCGGCGTGGAACTCGTGTGGATCAAGCATGATCTGGTTCAGGCGCATGTCGTTGAGATTGTCGGCCTGCCGGTTCACCGGGAACAGGTGGACGGCGACCTGGCCGGGCTCGGGCAGTTTGCCCAGACGAGTGACGAGCACGTCACGGTCGGACTGGGTCACGTCGCCTTCGCGAATGTCGGTGAGCACGGTCAGCAGTTCGCCGGTATCCTGACGGTGCTGTTCGGTCAGATAGCAGATCACCGGGTTGAGTTCGGGCCATACCAGCGATTCGGTGATGAAGCCTTCGGGGTTCAAGCCGGCACGGGCATACCGTTCGCGACTGGCGATGAATTCGGGCGTGGGGGCGATGAGGTCGCGGTTGCGCCCGGACACCGAAACCGGCGGCAGCTGGAAGAAGTCGCCGGACAAGACAACCTGGATGCCACCGAATGGGCGTGGATCACGGCGTACTTCGCGGCAGACTTGGTCGACCATGTCGAACAGCCAAGCGTGCAGCATGGAAACCTCGTCAATGACGAGGATGTCCGTGGCCTGAATCTTGCGTTTGCGCCGGGATTTGATGAGTTTGAGCAGGCTGGCGCTCAGGGCGGTGGCCACGCCGACGCCGCTCCACGAATGAATGGTTTGGCCGTTGATATGCGTGGAGGCGATGCCTGTGGACGCGGTGACTGCTACACTGGCGCCGTCGGCCCGAGCCTGGCGGATGAACTCGTTCAAGACATAGGTCTTACCGGCACCGGGCGCACCGGTCAGGAACACGTTCGCGCCGGCGTTCAGAATGGCCAGGGCTTCGGTTTGGCGCATA
>ENA-UESG01002001-UESG01002001.1-human-gut-metagenome-genome-assembly--contig:-NODE-2001-length-11386-cov-2.790875_pt1 | contig 11386 bp, 10 predicted proteins | sample MGYA00243002_ERZ508003 | MGnify/ENA primary metagenome ERZ508003 (study PRJEB26167, sample SAMN06115514) | human gut metagenome | host: Homo sapiens | place: China:Shanxi | collected 2015-12-02... | reverse complement strand
ATCCACGTCGAAGGAGATGAAGAAAGATCGGTGGACTATCGGTTGTCTCCGATGCTTTTGAATACCCGGAATTCAACCTTGGGGTATGATAATCTGTCGGGGCGGTTCATGTATTTTATGAATAGTTACGATATTCCTTCTTATGATGAAAATCAGTATGATGAGGTTCGGATATCGCAGACTTATATCGGACTCCCCTGGCTGGGATGGGGAAAAAATATGTCTGGCGGAACATATCAATTCAGTTCTTTATTTTATGATCCGGTTACTGATCGGGCTGCACTGGCCCGGGCCCATACCGCTACAGGAAAATTGAAAGGACAGGATTCGCTGGTTTTTCTGTCCGGTCATCATTTAGCCGAAGGGTCGGTTATGGCCGTTAATTCCGGTATCAATTGGTTGTATTATTCGGATGGAGGCCGTCAGCTTTATGTGTTGAATTTATCGGATCCTGATTTTAAGTTTCCTTCTATCCCTTTCGAATGTGCTTTACCGGATAATTGCCGGATAACGATGCTGAAAGTATCTGTCGATAATTTGGCCTTGTTTGTCGGAGTGGAGACAGACAGACCGGAGAAATACAAAGGAGATGTGTATAAGATAAATGCAAAAGACGGGACAATTCTCGAACATTATCAGCGTTTCGGCGGGACACCGGTGGATATGGTCGAAAAGAAATCTGTCGAATATGATGTCGAGGAGTGAGGGGTAGGAGGTAAAAAATGAAAAAACGGTAAAATTTTAAGAAATGAAGCAAGTTTATTTTATCATAGCAATGCTGTGTGGATTGGCCTTGGGTGGGCAGGCACAGGGAATACGCTTTGCAGAAGGAAGTTGGAAAGAACTGTTGGAAACAGCGAAAAAGGAAGGAAAATTGATCTTTGTGGATTGTTATACGGAATGGTGCCAGCCTTGTAAGCAAATGGAACAGCAGGTTTTTCCGTCGAAAAAAGTGGGGAAGTTTTACAATGAGCATTTTATAAATGTGAAGATGGATATGGAAAAAGGAGAGGGACCGGTGATTTTGAATACTTATAAAATCAATGCCTTCCCGACCCTTTTGTTTGTCAATGGCGAAGGTGGTGAAGTTTACCGGATTGTAGGCAGCAAAAAGGAAGCGGAATTGTTGCAGGTAGGTGCTGATGCATTGGCTTCGAAAACCGTTTATCCGGTCAATCCGCAGGCTCAGCAGCAAATCGCTTTGATCGGACGCGAAATACCTGATTTTTGTTATCGCGATTCGACTGGCAAAGAAGTGAAGTTTTCTTCTTTCCGGGGAAATTATGTGTACGTGGATATGTGGGCCACCTGGTGCCGGCCTTGTTGTGAGGAGATTCCTTATATGGGCGAATTGGAAAAGAAATTTCACGGTAAGAAAATCTGTTTTGTCAGTCTTTCCTGTGATAAGGATTTACAGGCCTGGAAGAAGAAACTCAGAACCGACCGGATGGGAGGGATTCAATTGAATTGTGGAGGCGATCCTGCATTTATGAAATTTTTCGGTATTCAGGGAATCCCCCATTTTATTTTGCTCGATCCTGAAGGGAAAGTCGTAAATCCGAATATGAGCCGCCCTTCACAGGAAATAACGGTGGAAACTTTAAGCAGGCTCAAAGGAATTTGAGACTGCTTTACAAGTCTTGATCGGTGATTTCTTTCAGCATATCGATGGGCGGAATTACGGTTTGGATAAAAAATCGTTTTTTAGCCGGCCGGTGCCTGAAAGGAATACAGATTACTGCAAGGAATATACCCTTAAAACCGATAAAGCAGGCCGATATTTCCTCCGATATTCAGCATTTTGTTGAAACCGATGTTACCTTGGGTATATTCGTTGTACTCATATGCATCGTCGATTCGGGGGACATAATCGGCCCTCACTTTCAGGTCCATCCATACCTTGTCCGAGAGTTGAAACAAGAGACCGCCATGAAGCCCCACTCCCGGTGAAAACAGAAACAGGTGTTTTGAAAAAGAAAGGGAGGCAGAATAACCGGTATATTGGCGTCCTACATCGAGCTGCGAGAAATACCCCCCGAACTGAATACCCAGATAAGGCAAAGTGGTTCTGTTCCATGTCGGGACATAAAAGGTCGCTTCGAGCAGGACCGGGATCAGGTGGTATTTATATTTTTGGGAGACATCGTCTTTGTTTAGATTGACTTTGGTTTTGAAACCGTAATATCCTGCCTCGAAACCTATACCGATCATCTTGTTAATTAGGTATTTGGCCGATACGTTTCCCCCGATACCGTTTTTCAGGATTTTCCCCATATCGCCTGTCGGGTAAAAATATCCGGCATTGATGCCCAGTAAAAATCCGCGGTCGGGACGGTGGTATTGGCCTATGGCGAGTGTGATTGTGCAGATCAGACAAAACAGATAGATGATTTTTTTCATAATTCGGCTTCTTTAGTCTGTCGTTCTCCGATGTATTTTTCTATTTCCTGCAGCCGTTCGGTAGCATGTTTGTCGCCGATTTTTATTTCCAACGCTTTTTGATAATAGAATTTGGCAATGGCGTAGGCTTTTTCAGCATAAGCTTTGTCGGCTTTATCTATATTGGTCTGATAGGCTTTGTCTAAGGCAGCCAGTTGTTCGGCTTCAATCAATCGGTCTGTTTCGGCGATCCGTTCCCTGATGCTCTCTTTGTCGGCCGGTGATAAGGTCAACGCTTTTTGGAAATATACCTTGGCAGAAGCATAGTTTGTCTGTTCCAGATTCTTTTCGGCCAGTGTTTTGTTTTTATTGTATTCGGCCAGTCGGGCTTTGTATTTCGAAGAATGGATGATTTGCTCGATCTCTCCGAGGCGTTTACGGGGATAATCTTCGCCCAGGTTAAGTTGATCGGCTTCGGAATAGCGTAGTTTGGCCGCACTGTAGTTTTCGTTTTTGAATGCCTGGTCGGCTTCGGCTATGATCCCGGTGTATTTGAGTTTTAAAGTGTTGATTCTTTCTTCTTCCTGGCGTTGTTTCTCTGCTTCGTCAGCCTGTTGCTTTTCCAGGGCTGCCAGGGCTTGCTCGGCTTTGCCGATCATATTCCGGGGGTAGGCTTCTTCCGATTTTAAGGCCAGTGCCTGCCGATAAGTAGTAATGGCCTGGCGGTATTCCTGGGCTTGATAGGAACGGTCGGCTTGGGCGATTGTTTTTTGATAGGTAACTTCGGCTTCGGCTAATTGCTGTTGTGTTATAGCTTCCTTTTGGGCGATCTCTGCCAATAACCGGTCGATATTACGGATTTGTTCCTGGGGATAAGGCTCTTTTGTCTTGATTTGTTTGGCCGAGGCATACTTTTCTTTAGCCGCCGGGTACTCTTCCCGGCTGAATAAACTGTCGGCCGCAGCGAGCAGTAGTCGGTAAGTTTGTTCGTTTTGAAGTTCGACACTCTTTCGGGCTTCTTCCAGTTTTGCTTGTTCCTGAGCTTCCGCAATTTTTTGTTTCACCTCTTTGTTGCCGGGCTTCATATTTTGAGCCAGGGTCCAGCTGTCGATGGCTGCCTGCCAGGCTTTCCGGCCGAACGATTCCAGTCCTTTATTGAATAGTTCGGTAAATTTCCGTTCCTGTTCGATGGCGGCGGCATCCCGGGCAGCTAATTGTTTTTTTACAGCTTGTTCGGTTTGGGCGATCCGGTCTTTGATTTTATCTGAATACGATTTGTCGAACGTAAAATCGTCCAGTTCGGCCTGATAGGTCAGTATGGCAATAGGCTGATCGAATATGGATAGATCGATCTTTTCGACACTTGGCAACAGATTGATGATCAACTTGACGGGAGGAAAATCGGGGTTGTTTTCAATGCTTTCTTCCGGTACTTCGGTGTTGATACTGACAATTTTGGTGATGTAACCTGTTTTTTCGAAAGAAATTTTGTAGTCGGCATCGAAAGCGAGTTTCAAATCGAAATGTCCTTTTTTATTCAGCACCTGTTCGTCGAGCTTGTTCCCGTTTTTGGTTACGACAACCCGTGTTCCTTCCGGGCTGTTATCTGCAATAGCGACGTTGCCGTTGATAGCTAAATGCTGGGCTACGACAAACGGAGAAGACAATAGAATGCCAAGGAGTATAAGCAAGTTTTTCATGTCGGGATCGAATTATTCCACAGTGAGGAATGCTACACATACTCCTGCAAAAATAATAAAAAAGAAAGAAAAAAGCCCCGTTGCCGGGGCTTTCTGTTATTTTTTCAGTTTCAACTGAGCTCTTTCGATATATTTTTCAATATCCCGGCCTTCAGGCGATGCCGGATATTCCTGTTCGATTTGCTCGTAGACTTTTAAAGCTCCGCTGTAGTCGTTGGATTTCTCTAAGGCTAAGCCGTTTTTCATCAGGAAAGTAGGAGTTGAAAAATCGTTCGTTTTAGAAGCTGCAGCCTTTTTGTAATTTTCAGCAGCTTTCCGGTATTCTCCTAATTGCATATAAGCATCTCCGATATTGGCTTTAGCTAAGTTGGACAATAATAAATCGTCCGAAGAGAATTTTTCCAGATATTGGATGGCATTCTGATATTCGCCCATATATAAATAAGACAATCCGGCATAATATTTTGCCAGATTACCGCTGGGAGTCGAGCTGTATTTGTCTGCTATTTCGATAAACCCCAGCACATTACCGTCTCCGTTCAGGGCCAGATTGAAAGAATCTTTTTCGAAATAGTTTTGCGCTCCGAAAATCTGGTTGGCAGCTTCTTGGGCATGTGGTTCAGCAATGAATCTGTTGTATCCGAAATATCCGGCAATAATCACTACCAGAACAAGGACGACATTCACAATCATTTTTTGATTTTTTTCAATAAATTGTTCACCACTGGTCAGGGCCTCTTCCAAGTGCTCGAAACCATCCTCGCGTTTTTTCTGTTCTTTTGACATATCTGTAATGTTATAAAGGTTACCGTGTTAACACCTACCGGCTATGCCCGGTTTTACATTATTCTTAATAGCCTGCAAAATTAGCTTTTTTAATTGAAAATCGAAATATCCGGCAGTTTTTTTCGGTCGACTTTAAATAAGCCATTGATTTGGGCGTGTTTTAGGTGAAAAAGACTAATTTTGTCCTGAATTATGAATGCCGGATAAGGAATAGCTTGTTAAATGACACTGAAGGAGTTAAATATCATCAACTTTAAAAATATCGCAGAGGCGACCCTGACTTTTACTTCCGGTTTCAATTGTTTCGTCGGAAATAATGGGGTTGGAAAGACCAATGTCCTGGATGCTATTTATCACCTTTCCATGTGTAAAAGTTATTTTAACCTGCCCGATCTGCAGAATATCCGGCACGAAGAACCTTTTTTCGTTGTGCAGGGAAAATACGAACGCGGGGGAGAAGAACTGACGGTTTATTGTGGAGTGAAACGGGGGCAAAAAAAAGTGTTTAAGAAAAATCAGAAAGCTTATGATAAGTTGTCCGAACATATCGGACTGATCCCTTTAGTAATGATCTCACCCGAAGATTTTATCCTGATCGACGGAGGAAGTGAGGAGAGACGCAAGTTGGTGGACGGTATTATCAGCCAGTGCGACCGGGTTTACCTGCATCGGCTGATTCGTTATAATAAAGCACTTACTCAGCGGAATATGCTGTTGAAATCGGCTGCCGGTAAATTTCTCGATCCTGAAATGCTGGAAGTATGGAACGAGCAATTGGCCGAACATGGAGAAGCGATCCGCCAAAAAAGGATCGCGTTTCTGAAGGAATTCCGGTCGGTATTTCAGACTTATTACGAACGGTTGTCTCTGGGGCGGGAAGAAGTATGTCTGGAATACAAACCTTCGGTAAAAGAGGGTAATTTCCTGACGGCTTTGAAACAGGCTGCCGACCGCGACCGATTGTTGACTTACACGACTGTCGGTATTCACCGGGATGATCTGGTTCTGAATATCGGTGACTATGCGGTTCGTAAAATCGGTTCGCAGGGACAGAAAAAGACTTTCCTGATTGCCTTGAAATTAGCACAATACCATTGGTTACACCAGATGAGTGAGGTGAAACCGCTCTTGCTCCTCGATGATATTTTCGATAAACTGGATGCCGACCGGGTAGAACAAATCGTGAAAATCGTAGGAGGAGAGATGTTCGGACAGGTCTTTATCACAGACACCAATCGCGGGCATATCGATGATATACTGAGAGCCCAGGCGGTGGATTATAAGTTGTTTACAGTTACCGGAGGGGAGATTTCCTGATTTTCCGGTCGCATTTGAGATTTAATATTATATTTGCAAGTAATTTGAAAAAGGGAATTCGGTGCCTTGTTTATGAAAGAGGGGAAAACAAAACAAATCGATGAGCTGGTCGACCAGGTGCTTCGTAATATGGGCCTTGAACAGAAATTTAAGGAGCATGAGGTTTGTATGATCTGGCCGGAAGTTGTGGGGCAAATGATTGCCTCCCGGACGAAAAGTGTCCGGGTGATGGATGGCAAGCTCTTCGTCTCTTTCACTTCTGCCGTCGTGAGAAATGAAATTATGATGGTCAAAGAAGGACTGATCAGAGCTCTGAACGAAAAAGTCGGAAAAGAAGTGGTCAAAGAAATGATCATAAACTAATGGATTTACGTAGGAAATAATATGAATCTGATAGACTCGAACGATATATTGAAAGCCTCAAAGTTGGATCGGTTTGGGGGGAATCTGGGCGGAAGCCTGGTGGCGAAGCTGGTGATGTATATCATGCGGCTGAATAAAATCAACAAGCTGTATTCCGATGTATATAGCGATAATCCCGAAGCTTTTCTGGACCGATTGATCGAAGCCCTGGGAGTGACGATCGAAGTGAATGAAGAAGATCTTCAGAAAATACCGAAAGAGGGAGCTTTTATCACCATTTCCAATCATCCTTTCGGTGGGCTTGACGGGATTATCCTGATCAAGTTGTTGAGTAAAATCCGTCCCGATTATAAGGTGATGGCTAACTTTCTGCTGAAGAAGATCGTACCCATCAAAGATTATTTTTTAGGCGTGAATCCTTTCGAGGGACTGAAAGATATTTCGAGTGCCGGGGGATTGAAAGAAGCTTTAAGGCACTTATCGGAAGGAGGGGCGTTGGGGCTGTTTCCTGCAGGAGAGGTATCTGCTTACCAGGCCGACTCGAATTCGATTGAAGATAAAGCGTGGAGCCGTTCTGTGTTGAAGTTGATCCGGAAAGCTGATGTGCCGGTGATCCCGATTTATTTTAAAGGTTCCAATAGTATGTTGTTTCAGATACTCGGTATGATTCATCCGATGCTGCGAACGGTGAAATTACCTTCGGAACTCTTGAATAAGAAAAACCGGGTAATTAAATTACGGGTAGGAAATCCGATTTCTGTAGAAACTCAAAATTCTTTCGCCGATCTGATACAATACGGTAAATTTTTGAGGGCAAAGACTTATCTATTGGGATCTTCGCTCGAAGTGAAAAAATTTTTCCTGAAATCCCAGAAGGCGGAAAAACAGGTCGAACCGGTAGCAAAGGAGACTCCCGTGGAAATTTTACAAAAGGAAATTAAAGATATCATGGAAGACTATCTGTTGTTTTCCATGAAAAATTATACGGTTTATTGTGCTCCCACCATGAAAATTCCGAACATCCTGAACGAGATCGGGCGTTTGCGTGAACTGACGTTCCGGGCTGTCGGCGAGGGCACCAACCGGAGTATCGATCTGGATGAATTCGATTTATACTATTATCATCTGTTTATTTGGGACAACGATACCGACCGGATTGTCGGGGCCTATCGGGTGGGAAAAGGGAAGGATATCATCGACCGTTATGGGATAAAAGGATTTTATATCAATACTCTGTTCAAAATCCGCAAGCAGATCATGCCTGTATTGTATGAGTCGATCGAATTAGGACGTTCTTTTATTATCGAAGACTATCAGCGTAAACCGTTGCCCTTATTTATGCTGTGGAAAGGAATTCTTTACTTCCTGATCAAGAATCCGGAATACCGCTATCTGATCGGGCCGGTGACGATAAGCGGGAAATATTCGGAGGTTTCGAAAGAACTGATTATGAAGTTTATCATCAGAAATCATTGGGATGCCGAGTTGGCCCGGTGTATCTCTCCCCGCTGTAAATATCGGGTAGAGACTCATGATCCCGATGTGGATGTAATGGTGGCAGCTTCAGGGGATAACTTCGCTACGCTGGATGAGTTGATCGGTGATATCGAGCATTAGAGTGAAAAACTTCCTATTTTATTGAAGAAATATATTTCATTGAACGGGCGTATTGTCGGTTTCAATATAGACCCTAAATTTAATATGTGCCTGGATGGTTTGTTGATTCTGGATTTGTTCGATGTACCTATGAGTACTATTGAATCTTTGTCGAAAGAGATCAATGATGATACGATTTTGAATCGTTTCTCTTCGGATAATCTGGAAGTATAAGTCCGGATTATAGCGTTTATAAGGTGTATTTTAACTTTGAAGAGCATGTATGATGTTGTTTATATTTTCAGAGGAATACTGATCGGACTGATGGTGTCGGTGCCACTCGGTCCGATGGGTGTACTGATTATACAAAAGACATTACAGAAAGGAGCTTTAGCCGGTTTTGTCGCCGGAATGGGAGCGGCCTGTGCAGATCTTTTTTATGCTACGGTGGCGGCTTTCGGATTAGGATTCGTGATCAATGTCATACAGACTCACGAGTTGATCCTACAGATCATCGGGGGAATTTTTCTGATTATCGTAGGATTGAAAATCTATTTCGATAATCCCTTGAAGCAAATCCGGATGAAAAAGCGGGTCACTAAAAAAGGGTTGCTGGGTGATTTTCTGACCCTTTTTTTTCTGACTGTTTCTAATCCGGTGGCTATTGTCGTTTTTATGGCTGTCTTTGCCGGTGCTTCGGTTTTCGGAGATGATCCTTCGTATCGGATCGAATTGTTCGTTTTGTCCGGTGTGGTGATCGGCGGTGGTTTGTGGTGGTATACGCTTTCGACGCTGGTGAACATTTTCCGGAAGAAATTCCGGCTTCGGGTATTGATCACCATCAACCGGGTGTCCGGGGTATTGATCACCGTGTTGGGAGGCTTGGTGATTTTAGCTGCTTTCGAGCCTTTCCGTTCTTTGTTGCCCGCAGCCTGACCTATTTTTTCACTCTGTTCTGAAAGTGTAGGGAATCTCCCCACGTATCCAGTTGTATTTCGCATCCGCTTTGCTTGACGCTTTCCATCAACCGGCGTGTCGATTCCTCGGCTCCTTCATCCATGCCCGGCTTATTTTCATAGAGGCGGTAGTTGCCCCGGTTGCCGAGAGGAGTGATATTAGGCATGATTACGTTGGCACCGATTTCCAGCGCTTTTTCCCGTCCCTCCGGGTCGATTGCCTGTAAAGCTGTCGTCGCAGCGATATTGATATCAGGCATCAACAGCCGGAGACAACTGACCATATGCAGTCCTAACCTTAAACGTTCCTGTTGGGAAGGAAGGGCTTCCCGGTATCGCCATAGGGGAGTATCCCGGTGTTCCAGATAAGGTCCCATGCCCACCATGTCTATATCCATCGATTTCAAAAAGAGCAAATCGTCGGCCAGATCTCCGGTCGTTTGAAAAGGAAGTCCGATCATCACACCTGTACCGGTCTGGTAACCGCAACGCTGAAGGCTGCGGATACATTCCAGCCGGGTGTGAAAATCATGAAGCTGGCCGGCAGGATGAATTTTTCGGTAGAGTGATTCGTTCGAAGTTTCGATCCGGAGCAGATAGCGGTGAGCTCCTGCATCGAACCATCTCCGGTAGGTGTCTTCGGTTTGTTCTCCCAGCGAGAGAGTGATCCCCAAACGCTGGTTACTCAGGTGTTTGATCTCCCTGACGAGCCGTTCGATGCGTAGGATAAAAGCCGGATCATGGCGTTCGCCACCTTGTAACACCACCGAACCATAGTGATTCCGGTAAGCAAAGATAGCTGCTTCGACGATTTCTTCATCGTTCAGCTCGTAGCGCTGGGCCTGGCTGTTCGATTTCCGGATCCCACAATAAAGGCAATCTTTGATGCATACATTCGAAATCTCGATCAGGCCTCGCATGTGAACGCCGTTCCCTATGGTCGCATCCCGAAGCTGTCGGCTATGCCGGAATAATTCTGCTTCCGTTGTATCCCGGCAATCCAACAACGCCACTAAATCTGTTTTGCTAAGTTCCTGTTTTCCCAATATCGTTTTTACCTCCATAGTTGTCTCTTTGACGGTAAAAATACAAAAACAAAAGAGAATCGGTATATTTTGAATTTAATTTATATTTTTAGCCGTTGTTTTGACTCGAAAATTTCGGTGTCGGTAGATTTTTTATCACTTTTGCAAAAATAGAATCGGTGAATAACTCTTTTAAACGGCAGACTTGGGAAGTATAAACGAACATATTATCCGGGATTTTTCGGTAGGACAGGAAAAGGCTTTTCGTATATTATATGAAAAATATGCCCCTGCTTTACGTTATTTTGCTGCGGAATATGTCGAGGAGGGAGAGGTGATCGACGATATCGTACAGGATGTGTTTGTTTGTCTATGGGAGAAAAGAGTTGATTTTAAAACAGAAGAAACGATCAAAGCTTTTTTGTATAAGGCTGTAAAAAATAGTTGTCTGAATACGATCCGGCATCAGGGAGTGAAAGATCGTTATGCCGAAGTGGCTCTCCACGAAGAAGAACTGGAATCTTTTTGGGATCATATCCTGGAAACCGAATTATTCGAATTATTATTAGGAGTTTTCAATGAACTTCCTCCGGCTTGCCGGGAGGTATACCGCCTGAGCCTTGAAGGGAAAAAACATGAAGAAATAGCTGAAATCCTTCAGATTACGGTAAATACCGTCAAAAAACATAAGAATAATGCCAACCATTATATGCGTGAGCGCCTGAAACATATTCTTTCCTTACTGGTTCTTTGTCAATTTCCTTAATAAACCACAGGGACGGGGCATTGGGCTATATTTCCGGGTCGATATTGCATGACCAATCCTTCGATTTCTGTCGGGAATCATTGAATTAAAGATTATTCTACACAGGCCCTGGGGCTCTCGACGAGAATGAAGTGAGTCTCGGCAAACTGAAAGTTTTTTCGCAAAAACTACTCGTTGGCTTAAATTTCTGCAACCCTTGCAACTTCTATTTTTTAGTTAAAATTAAAAAAAATGACTTTTTATATTACACCAAAGCAGGGATTGCGTGTTATAATAGAAACAACCTGCGATTGAAGTGATGAATATTAAAACACAACGACACCTGAGCCGATTGATATTCCGTTATCTCCGGGATCAATTGAATGAAGAAGAAAGCCGGGAGCTTGAGCGATGGCGTGCTGCATCTGAAGCACATGAACTTCTTTTTCGGCGTTTGTTATCCTCTGCCCATTGGCAACGGAGTATAGGTCGTTTTGTGAAAAATGAATCCGATACCCA
>ENA-UESG01002000-UESG01002000.1-human-gut-metagenome-genome-assembly--contig:-NODE-2000-length-11390-cov-3.492973_pt1 | contig 11390 bp, 12 predicted proteins | sample MGYA00243002_ERZ508003 | MGnify/ENA primary metagenome ERZ508003 (study PRJEB26167, sample SAMN06115514) | human gut metagenome | host: Homo sapiens | place: China:Shanxi | collected 2015-12-02... | reverse complement strand
TTTTCTTTTTCTTTTGGTGCAGGATTCACGAAGGAAAGCAGCAGCACCGCCGCAACGATGAAAACAAAGCCGATATAATCAATAAATTCCAGATGTACCTTGAGCCACACAACGGAAACAACGGTAGATGCCAACGGCTCTGCGGAGGCGTAAAGGCTGCTCTTGGTAGGCCCGATGTATTTTACGCCATTGAGGAACATCAGATAGGGGATGGTTGTGCCGAAGATGACGATGAAAACCATTGCCAGCACGGTGGAGGTGTTCCAGTTGCCTGCGTAGTCCCACGAGGGATGCACAAAGTGCATCACGAAGCTCAGAACCAGTATCGACCACCCAATCAGGAGCATTGCATCATATTTTGCCAGAAGGCGCACAGGATAAACCGTATAAAACGCAAGCGCAATGGAGGAAAGCGCCCCCCAGAATAATGCCTGCGGCGAAAGGCTCAGGCTTTTCAGATTGCCATGCGTTGCCAGAAGAATTGTCCCGGTCAGACAGCCGAAAACGGCGATACATTCCAGCTTTGTCGGCAGCTTTTTCTCCCGAAATGCCAGATAGACCACAATCAGCACCGGCGCGGTATATTGCAGAACGGTTGCGGTTGCGGCATTGGAATGGGCAATGGCGGCAAAATAGCCATACTGCATGAAAAGCATGCCGCCCAGCGCAAAGATGATGATGCCGATTCTATCCTGCTTATCCATCCAGATGGAAAAAACACCGCCGTGCTTCACCTGATAAAACACCAGAAGCAGCAGCCCTGTCAACAGACAGCGCGCAGAAACGAGCCATTCCGGCGAAATGCCTGCCTGATTGAAAAGATATTGCCCAACGGCACCCGAAACGCCCCAAAGACAGGCACTCAGAATACAGAAAACAGATCCAATCCATACTTTGCTTTTGATTCTCATGCAATCACCCTATAAAAAATTACTACATTATATTTACCGGAAATTTCCGCTGGAAATTGTATTTTTTCGGAAACTGATTTCATACTATCATGTTCATTTTTAAAAGTCAATGTTCCTAAAATTGCAAATAAAAAAAGATTTCGATTGAAAAAATTGATTGCAGATTTTGCATAGATTTAACAAAAGTATGATTTTTCATTTAACCTTTCTGCCCTATACTCTTAACTGTAAACGAAAGGAAAACAGAAAAAAAGGAGAGAAATGAATATGAAAAAGGTATTTGCAGTTGCTTTGGCAATGACAGTAGCAGTCGGAATGTTAGCAGGCTGTGGCAGCAACGACAGCGCACAGGGCGGCGCGGCAGACGGCGCGATTACGGTTGTTTCCCGTGAGGATGGCTCCGGTACAAGAGGCGTATTTATCGAGCTGTTCGGCATTGAAGAAAAAAACGACGCAGGTGAAAAAATCGACAACACCACAGACACAGCGGAAATCACAAACAGCACAGCCGTTATGATGACAACCGTAGCAGGCAATGATAACGCTATCGGTTATGTTTCCCTCGGCTCCTTGAATGATTCCGTAAAGGCACTTTCCATTGATGGGGTCGAAGCATCTGCTGAAAATATTAAAAACGGCACCTACGCAGTCGCAAGACCCTTCAATATTGCAACAGGCAAGGAGGTCAGCGAGGTGACCCAGGATTTCATCAACTTCATTCTGAGCGAGGATGGGCAGGCAGTTGTTGAGGAAAACGGATACATCAGTCAGGGCAATACGGGTGCATTCAAAAGCACCGAAGCAGAAGGCAAAATCGTTGTGGCAGGTTCTTCTTCCGTAACCCCTGTGATGGAAAAGCTGAAGGAGGCATACCTTGCCATCAACCCCAATGCAACGATTGAGGTACAGCAGTCCGATTCCACAACAGGCATGACCTCTGTAATGGAGGGCATGTGCGACATCGGCATGGCATCCAGAGAACTCAAGGACAGTGAACTGGCGGCAGGACTGACCCCGACAGTGATTGCGATGGATGGTATCGCAGTTGTGGTAAACCACAACAACACAGTTGATAATCTGACAAGCGAACAGGTGAAGGAAATCTTCACAGGCAAGCTGACAGATTGGTCCGCTGCACAGTAACAAGGTTCCCAAGTATGAAGGGGGAAATGAAATGAAGGAAGCTGTAATGAAATGGGTGTTCATGGCTGCTGCGGCAGTATCCATTCTCGCAGTTGGATTGATTTGTATATTCCTGTTTGCCAATGGCGTGCCTGCCATTGGCAAAATTGGCGTAGCGGATTTTCTTCTGGGGAAAACATGGAAGCCCGGAAATAATATATATGGCATCTTCCCGATGATTGTCGGCAAATTGATCGGCGGCGTAACGGCGATTGGCGTGGCGATGATGCTGGTGCCAAAAGACGACGCGACCGCGGCTAAAACCGAAGCGGAGGCACAATCGTGAACACTCGCCAGCTACTGAGCGTCGGTATCGATATCGGCACCACCACCACCCAGGTGATTTTCTCCCGGCTGGAGCTGGTTAACCGTGCGGCGGTGTGCCCATCATGCAGAGCCTCTTTGGCGGCGGCGGCAAGGGGATTCTGACCGCATCCATTTTGCTGGGGATTATGATTCTGCCGACTATCATCGGTGTTTCGGAAAGCAATATCCGCGCCGTTCCCATGAGCTATTACGAAGGCTCCTTAGGGCTGGGGGCAACGCATGAAAGAAGCGTATTCTTCGCTGTGCTGCCTGCGGCAAAGCAGGGGATTCTGGCAGGGGTTGTGCTTGGTATCGGGCGTGCCGTCGGGGAAACCATGGCGGTTGTCATGATTGCAGGGAATCAGCCTGTTCTGCCCGACAGCATTTTCAGCGGTGTCCGCACCATGACGGCGAATATCGTTATGGAAATGGGCTATGCAACGGATTTGCACAGAGAAGCCCTGCTTGGTACGGCGGTGGTGCTGTTCGTATTCATCCTGATTATCAATCTGAGCTTCTCGCTTTTGAAAAGGAGGGCTGACTGATGCAGGCAATCAATCAACAAAGCAGGAGAGAAAGGCTGGCTGCCTATCGCAGAAACCCGTTTTCGCTTTTTCTGGCGGCACTGGTAACGCTTTCTGCGGTGATTACACTGGCGGTGCTGATTTCTCTGATTATCTATATTTTATATAAGGGGATTCCGAATTTGAAGCCATCCCTGTTTGCGTGGAATTACAATACCGAAAATGTTTCCATGATGCCCGCGATTATCAATACACTGAGCATTACGGCAATGACGCTGCTGTTCTCGGTGCCTGCCGGTATCTTCGCCGCGATTTATCTGGTGGAATATGCAAAGCGCGGCAACAAATTTGTTTCCGTCGTGCGCATGACAACAGAAACGCTTGCAGGGATTCCCTCTATCGTGTTTGGTCTGTTCGGGTATCTGTTTTTTAATATCTATCTGAAATGGGGCTACTCCATTCTGGGCGGCGCGCTGACGCTTTCTATCATGGTGCTGCCGCTGATTTTAAGAACAACGGAGGAAGCACTCCGTTCCGTTTCGGATACCTACCGCGAGGGCAGCTTCGGGCTTGGCGCAGGGAAGCTGAGAACCGTATTTCGTATTGTACTGCCTTCCGCAGTGCCGGGGATTCTGGCAGGGGTCATTCTTGCCATCGGGCGTATCGTCGGGGAAACGGCGGCTCTGCTCTATCCCGCAGGCACAGCGCCGCAGGTGGCAGATGGGCTGTTTTCCTCGGGGCGCACGCTGGCGGTACACATGTATGCCCTCCTGAATGAAGGGCTTTATACGGAGCAGGCGTATGCCACAGCAGTTGTGCTGCTGGTTCTGGTAGTCTGCATCAACGCATTGTCCTCCTTTGTTGCAAAGAAAGCCGGTGTGAAAGAGAAATGACGGAAGTGAAAAGAGAAATGAAAGAAAAGGAAAAAAGTATGAATCAGACAAAGCTATCTGTATCCAATCTGGATTTATATTATGGTAATTTTCATGCGCTGAAAAACATCAATCTGGAGCTGCCGGAAAAGGAAATTACGGCATTCATCGGGCCCTCCGGCTGCGGCAAATCCACTCTGCTCAAGAGTCTGAACCGTATGAATGATTTGATTGAGGGCTGCCGCATCACAGGGCAGGTGCTTCTGGATGGCGAGGATATCTATAAGGGCATGGATGTGAATTTGCTGCGGCGCAGAGTCGGCATGGTGTTCCAGAAGCCGAACCCGTTTCCGATGAGCATTTATGATAATATTGCCTATGGCCCCAGAACGCATGGCATCCGTTCCAAGGTAAAGCTGGATGAAATTGTGGAAAAGGCACTGCGCGATGCCGCCATCTGGGATGAGGTGAAGGACAGACTGAAAAAGAACGCTCTCGGCATGAGCGGCGGGCAGCAGCAGCGGCTTTGCATTGCCAGAGCCTTGGCGGTGCAGCCGGAGGTGCTTCTGATGGATGAGCCGACCTCCGCCCTTGACCCTATTTCCACCTCTCGTATTGAGGAGCTGGCGTTGAAGCTAAAGGAGGATTACACCATTATTATGGTAACGCATAATATGCAGCAGGCAACCCGTATTTCGGATAACACCGCCTTCTTCCTGCTGGGCGAGGTTGTGGAGTATGATAATACGGAGCAGCTGTTCTCCATTCCGAGAGACAAGAGAACAGAGGACTATATTACGGGGAGGTTTGGTTAAGCTATGGTACGCAGTCGTTTTGATGCTCAGCTGGAGCAATTAAATGTAGAGCTGATTAAAATGGGGGCATTATGCGAGGAAGCAATTACGGCTTCTGTTTCTGCCCTGATGAAATATGACCGCACGGTGGTGCAGATGGTCTTTGAAAAGGATAACGAGATTGACCACATGGAGCGTGATATTGAAACCTTCTGTATGCGTCTGCTTTTGCAGCAGCAGCCGGTAGCAAGGGATTTGCGGACGATTTCCTCCGCTCTGAAAATGATTTCCGATATGGAGCGTATCGGTGATCAGGCAGGGGATATTGCGGAAATCATGCTAACGCTCGGCGCACAGGATACGCAGAGCAAGCTGCATATTCAGGAAATGGCGCGTGCGGCGGTAAAGATGGTAACGGATGCAGTGGAATCCTTTGTGAAAAAGGACTTGACACTGGCGCGTTCTGTTATGCAGTATGATGATGTGGTGGATGGTCTGTTTGATAAGGTGAAGGAGGAGCTGATTCGGCTGATTCTCGAAAATCGGGAAAACGGCGAATTCTGCATTGACCTTCTGATGATTGCAAAATATCTGGAACGCATCGGTGACCATGCAACAAATATTGCAGAGTGGGTAGAATTCTCCATCACGGGGCAGCATGTTATCGCGGAGGAGGAACGTGCATGATTACCTACGAGGAAATACGAAAAAATGAGGACATCCGCACCTATATCCAAAGTGCGGATGAAGCCCTTGCGGCGCTTGGCTTTACGGAACATTCCTTTGCGCATGTGACGAAGGTAGCGGAATCGGTGAAATATATTCTGGAAACGCTTGGGTTTTCCGCACATGCGGTGGAGCTGGGCATGATTGCGGCATATCTGCACGATATCGGCAATCTGGTCAACCGTGCGGAGCATTCGCAGAGCGGCGCAGTGATGGCGTTCCGTATTCTGGACAGGATGGATATGCCTGCGGCGGATATTGCGACGATTGTAGCCGCCATCGGCAACCATGATGAAGGGACGGGCGTACCCGTCAATGCCATTGCGGCAGCGCTGATTCTGGCGGATAAAAGCGACGTGCGCCGCAGCCGTGTGCGCAATCCTGAGAAAAAAACCTTTGACATCCATGACAGAGTCAATTACTCTGTAGAAAAGTCCCTTTTGAAAATCAACCGTGAGCATAGCCTGATTAAGCTGAAATTATCGGTTGATACGCATTATGGCTCTGTGATGGATTATTTTGAAATCTTTCTGGAACGAATGGTGCTGTGCCGCAAGGCGGCAGAAAAGCTGGGACTGCAATTTAAGCTGATGATTAACGAACAATCTTTGATTTGAGGTGGAGGAGATCCCATGCTGATTTATTTGGTAGAAGATGACAACAGTATCCGTGAGCTGGTGGCGTATACGCTGCACAGTGCGGGATTTGAGGCGGAAGGCTTTGAGAGACCTTCTGCTTTTTGGCGCGCCTGCGCCGAAAGACGACCGGATTTGGTTTTGCTTGACCTGATGCTGCCGGAGGAGGACGGCATCAGTATCTTGAAGAAGCTGAGACAGGCACCCGAAACGGCAAAGCTCCCGATTTTGCTTCTGACGGCAAAAAGCAGTGAATATGATAAGGTGCTGGGATTGGACAGCGGCGCGGATGATTATGTGGCGAAGCCCTTCGGCATGATGGAGCTGCTGGCAAGAGTGAAGGCACTTTTGCGCCGCACGGAGCAGGCAGAGAGCGAGGAGGTCTATCGCCTTGGCACGCTTTCCGTGAATAAAACAAGGCACGAGGTATATGCGGCAGGGCAGGAGGTTACGCTGACGCTCAAGGAATTTGATTTGCTTTGTCTGCTTCTGGAAAACAAGGGACGCGTGCTGACGAGAGACCAGCTTTTAAACCGCATCTGGGGCTATGGCTTTGATGGAGAAAACCGTACTGTGGATGTGCATATTCGTACCCTGCGGCAGAAGCTAGGGGAATGTGGTGAATATATCGAAACGGTGCGCGGGGTAGGCTATAAAGTAGGTGGAAATATATGACGAATCGTATTTTTCGGGCAATTTTTCTGGTGGCGGCGGCAGTTATGCTTGCCGTTTCCCTGCTGACCATGGGGATGATGTATCAGTTTTCCGCGGAGGAAACGACAGAAAAGCTGCAAAGAGAGACAGAATATATTGCCTGTGGCATTGAAACGGACGGCGTGCGGTATCTGGAGAAAATCAAGGACGCAGAAACGAGAATCACTTGGGTTGATGCAGATGGGACAGTGCTGTATGATTCCTCCGCGGATGCATCCGAAATGGAGAACCACAGCGACCGTGAGGAAATAAAGGAGGCCATGCAAAGCGGCGAGGGCAACAGCAAGCGCATTTCCGCAACGCTTTCCGGACAGACGCTTTACCATGCGGAACGACTGACAGATGGGACGATTCTGCGGCTTTCCGTGGAAACGATGAGTGTGGTGGCGGTATTTCTGACGATGGCATTTCCGTTGGTGCTGATTCTGGCAATGATGATGGCGGTTTCCGTTTTTCTTGCCTTCCGCACAGCAAAAAATATCACAAGCCCCATCAATGAGATTGATTTGGAGCATCCCGAACAGGCGGAGGTTTATGAGGAACTGACACCGCTTTTGCGGCGAATTGCTGTGCAGAATCGGGAAATCCACCGCCAGATGGCAGAGCTGAAGCGCAGAAAAGAGGAATTCGATACGATTACCTCGAATATGCAGGAGGGTCTGCTTGTGATGGATGGCGAGGGGGATATTCTTTCCTATAACGCCGCGGCGAAAACGCTTCTGGGTGTGGATGCCGTAACGGAGGGCGAAAATATTTTTTCTCTGAACCGCAGTGCCGCTGTGCGCCGCAGTGTGGAGGGCGCGCTGGCAGGGGCGCATCGAGAGGAGCGGCTGGAGGCAAACGGCAGAATCTGCCAGATTTTCGCAAACCCCGTTTTTCGGGAGGAGGAGGTTGCCGGCATGATTCTGGTGCTTCTGGATGCAACGGAAAAGGAGGAGCGCGAGCAGCTGCGGCGGGAATTTACCGCTAATGTTTCCCATGAGCTGAAAACACCGCTGACCTCGATTTCCGGTTTTGCGGAGATTATGAAAAACGGCATGGTGCCGCCTGCGGATATGGGAAAATTCGCAGAAAAGATTTATAACGAGGCGCAGCGGCTGATTGCCCTGGTGCAGGATATCATCAAGCTTTCCAAGCTGGACGAAAAGGACACGAGCCTCTGCGAGGAGGAGGTCGAACTGGATGCACTGGTGCAGGAGGCATGCGAACGCTTACAGCCTGCGGCGGAAAGGAAGCGCGTAACACTTTCGGCGGAGACCGAACCGATTCTGTTTCGCGGCGTGAAACAGGTGCTTTCCGAAATGATATACAATCTCTGCGATAATGCCATTCGCTATAACAAGGAGGGCGGCGCGGTTTTTGTCACCCTGAAGCAGAAGGCGGACAGGATTTCCCTTACCGTAAGGGATACGGGCATCGGCATTGCGAAGGAGGAGCAGGGGCGGATTTTCGAGAGATTTTACCGTGTGGACGCAAGCCGCTCTGCGGAAAACGGCGGCACAGGCTTAGGGCTTTCTATTGTCAAACATGGTGCGGCACTGCATAACGGAAAAATTTTTATCGAGAGTGAAATCGGAAATGGGACAAGCATTGAGATTTCTCTGCCATATTCAATAAATTGAATATACGAAAAACATACTGAAAACCCCTTCTCTGTTTTCCTCAGGAGAGGGGTTTTTTTCGTGGAGTGAAAACGCATGGGGAGGAGGCTGCATTTCCGGCGAAAAAATGGGCGAATTAGACAAAGTAACCGGCGTGCCGACCCATCGGAAAAGCATAAAAAACAGGGGAAGGGAGGTGGAAATCTTTGGTTGGTTTTCTGTATACATTATCTTGCATGCGAAATAAGGTTGTGCTAGAATGATAGCGAGAGTGAGAATATGAGGAGCAATTTTAGGGGAAATGAGCGTATGGTTCCGCATATCAGGGTACACCTTTCGGATGTGCGCTTTTGTTGGGTAATATATTAGAAAAAAAGGTGAAGGTTATGAGCAAGTTTGAAAGTAATGTACAGTACATCAAGTATCTGGTAAACAAGGAATGTGCGAGCCGCTTTTTCAATGGGGAGCTGGATAAGGAAGTCAATATGGAAAAGGAGATTGCGGAAGCGATTATTCCGGGGCCAAAGGCATCCTTCCGCTGCTGTATTTATAAGGAGCGCCATATTATTGAGGACCGTGTGCGTCTGGTTCTGGAGCCGACAGAGGGCGACCGTGTAATCAACGTGTTGGATTCTGCCTGTGACGAATGTCCGATTGACCGTTTCGTTGTCAGCGATTCCTGCCGCGGCTGTCTGGGGCATAAATGTCAGGAGAATTGTCCGAGGCACGCCATTTCCATTGTAAACCACAGAGCATACATCAATCAGGAAATGTGCATCGAATGTGGACGCTGCAAGCAGGTCTGTCCCTTTGGTGCCATCAGTGAGGTCATGCGTCCGTGCATGCGTGCCTGCTCCGTCAATGCGGTCAAGATGGATGAAAACAGAAAAGCGGTGATTGACCATGATAAATGTATTTCCTGCGGTGCCTGCGTGCAGCAGTGCCCCTTCGGTGCGATTGTGGATAAATCCTTTGTTATGAACGTGTTGAATCTTCTGCGCGATTCTTGGAACAACACAAGCTACCACGTTTATGCCGTGGTTGCGCCTGCGGTTGCCAGCCAGTATACAGGCATCAAGGTTGGGCAGGTGTTTGCCGGCATTAAGGAGCTTGGCTTCTATGATGTGGTTGAGGCGGCGATTGCCGGTGATATGGTTTCCGTTGAGGAAGCAAAGGAATTTGTGGAAACCATCGAGGAAAAGAAATGGAAAACAACCTCCTGCTGTCCTGCCTTTGTGGAATATGTAAGAAAAAATCACCCCGAATATATGGATCATGTGTCCACCGTGGTTTCTCCCATGATTGCCATGGCAAGAGCCATCCGCGCGAAGGACAGAAAGGCGCGTATTGTCTTTATCGGGCCCTGCACGGCGAAAAAGGTCGAAATCAAGCAGGATGACGTAAAGGGTGCAGTGGATTATGTGCTGACGTTTGAGGAGCTGCGTGCCATCCTTGACGCAAGAGGATTGGAACTGGCGGAAATGCCGGAGATTACCGCAGGGGAGCCCTCCTCCTACGGACGGATTTTTGCAAGAACGGGCGGCGTGGCGGAAAGCGTGCGCCGTGTGGCAAAGCTGGAGGGCATTGAAACGGAAATCAACCCCATCCGCTGCAGCGGCATTGAGGAATGTATCAAAACCATGAAGCTGGCATCCTTTGGCAGATTGGAGGAAAACCTCATTGAAGGCATGGCGTGCAAGGGTGGCTGCACAAACGGCGCAGCGTCCATCTTTCATGACCAGAGAGGGATTCAGCGAGTGAATGATTTCAGCCGCCTTGCGCTGACGGATAACCCAATGGAAGGGATTCGCGGCTATGATATGGCAGGCGTGAATATGGAACGCGAATTCCCTGAGCTGGAAAAGATGAAGGAGGTTACCGCAGGCGAGAAAAAGGCCAAGAAGCAGGCGACCGCAAAAGCGAAAAAGGAAGCGATTGCGAAGGGCGAGGTGAAATAACCCCTTTGTATACAGCATAAAAATAACCCCGAATTTCAAGCAGACCGCTTGGGTTCGGGGATTTTTTGCATAAAAGGAATAAAAAAAAGACCGAAGCGAAAAACCTCGGCCTGAAATGAGTCATCCGGGACTCGAACCCGGGACACCTGGATTAAAAGTCCAGTGCTCTACCAACTGAGCTAATGACCCGCAACGAAAATTAGTATATCGCAGGAGAGGGGTTTTGTCAACAGCTTTTTTGGGAAAAGCAGAAGTTTTTTTATTTGTGCAACTTCTGCGCGGCTTTGGGGCGTATTTTTTCCGAACCTTAAAGAAATCGTAAGAGAAAGCAGTTTTTTTTGTCGGAAAAACGTGATATGCTATAAAAAATGTGTAAAGGAGGCATAGGGAATGGAAGAATTTAACATTCTGATTTGTGATGATGACCACAGCATTGTGGATGCGATAGAAATATATCTGAAGCAGGACGGCTATCGTGTCATTAAGGCGTATAACGGCTTGGAGGCACTGAAGGCGTTGGAGGAAAACGAAATTCATCTGATTATACTGGATATTATGATGCCGCAGCTGGATGGGCTGCAAGCAACGGTGAAAATCAGGGAAATCTGCAATATTCCCATTTTGATGCTTTCCGCAAAATCCGAGGATACGGATAAGGTGCTGGGGCTGAATTTCGGCGCGGATGATTATATTACCAAGCCGTTCAACCCGTTGGAGCTTCTGGCGCGCGTGAAAAGCATGATGCGCCGCTATACCTCCTTGGGCAGCATTGCCGAGAAGAATAACGTGATTCGTATCGGGGATGTGGAGCTGGATAAGGACGCGAAGGAGGTGCGCGTAAATGGCAAGCTGGTGAAGATGACGGCGACGGAATACGGCATTTTGCAGCTGCTGATGGAAAACGCAGGGAAGGTATTTTCGATTGATGAGATTTACGAAAGGGTCTGGAATGAATCCTCCTTTTCGCCGGAAAATACCGTTTCCGTACATATTCGGCGGATTCGGGAGAAAATCGAAATTAACCCGAAGGAACCGAGATATCTGAAGGTGGTGTGGGGGATTGGCTACAAAATCGAAAAAATCTAAGCTGTATCGACTGAGATATAAGGGAGTTGCGGTGTTTCTGTTTTTCACCTTTGCGGTGTCGCTTTTCTTCTGCGGCATTGT
>ENA-UESG01001994-UESG01001994.1-human-gut-metagenome-genome-assembly--contig:-NODE-1994-length-11419-cov-2.702081_pt1 | contig 11419 bp, 8 predicted proteins | sample MGYA00243002_ERZ508003 | MGnify/ENA primary metagenome ERZ508003 (study PRJEB26167, sample SAMN06115514) | human gut metagenome | host: Homo sapiens | place: China:Shanxi | collected 2015-12-02... | reverse complement strand
CTGCCTCATTTTGCCTCCAACTACCATCCAGCTTGGCGACGAATACTTGCCCACGTGCCCCTCTTTGGTCGATCACCACCAGAGCCGCTCACGGTGACAACACGGTCACCAGAAACATACTTAGCATGACTACCGACTTGCGCGACCTTCACGAATCCATCGTGCTTGAGTAGGGCAATGATTTCCCGAAAGGCAGGAGGTTGCATGGGTCGGCCTCTTTCGGCCGTCCTAATTATAAACTAATTTATAATTTTCGCTAACCAGTTAATAAATATTACTGGCGCTGTTTGGGCTCGGTGACGATAGCTCGAACGATGCGGGGACGATCGGTGAGGTCGCGGACGATGCGCACGTCCGAAAGACCCGCTTGACGACAGAGCTCGGCCGCGGCGTCGAGCGCGCCCTCGTAGAGCTCGCAGGCAAACAGGCCGCCGGCACGCAGCATATAGGGTGCCGCATTGAGCAGGCGGCGGAAGATGTCCAGGCCGTCGGCACCGCCCTCGAGCGCCAGGTCGGGCTCAAAGTCCTTGACCTCGTGCGGCAGCGAGCGCATGACATCGGTGGGGATGTAGGGCGGGTTGGAGACGAGTACGTCAAAGGTGCCCCACTCTTCACGGGGAATGGAGCTCACCAGGTTCGTGAGGCTGAAGGCGACCTCGTCGGACGTGAGGCCAAGCGCATCGCGGTTTTTGGTAGCAAGGTCGATGGCGCGCGGCTCGATATCGGTGGCGGTACAGGTAACGTGGCCGCGGCGCTCCCAGGCAAGGGAGAGCGAGATGCAGCCCGTGCCGCAGCCGACCTCGAGAACGCGGGCAGTGCAGGGCTTGGCTGGGGCAGGCGCAGCGGCATCCTGAGCTGAAGCCGTCTCCTGACCGGCACCCTCGACGGCGATGCCGTATTCGTCGAGCTCGGACTCAGCGGCTTCCGCGGCTTCGGCTTCTGCTGCCTGCGCGGCGGCTTCCTCGGCCTCGCGGACGGCCAGTTCCTCGGCATAGGCACGGCTACCCAGTACGTCGCCGCCTAGCGCCGCCTCATCGGCAGCCGTCAGGTTAGCGGCACGGCGCTCGGCGGTCGCCCGTTCGTCTGCCAGCGCGGCCTCGGCCTTGCGTGCCTCCTCGACCTCATCGTTCCAGGGCAGCTCAACACGCTGACGGGCAGCGGCCTCGGGGCTCAGTACCTCGGCATCCAGATAATTGAGGACTTCCTCGACGAGCATCTCGGTCTCGGGGCGCGGAATGAGCACACCGGGAGCGCACGCGACATCGATCATGCGAAACTGCGTGCTGCCCGTGATGTATTGCAGCGGCTCGCCCTTAGCGCGGCGGACAACGGCCGCATGCATGGTCTCGAGCTGGGCCGCGTTAAGCGTCTCGTCCATACGCATATATAGGTCAATGCGCGCCAGGCCCGTGGCGGCGCACAGCAGCCACTCGGCAGAAAGACGGGGGTGCTCCTCGCCGCGCTCGGCCAGGTACTCCTTGGTCCACTCGAGACAACGCTTGATGGTCCAAATCTCGTTTGCCATGGGGTCCTCCCCTCTTAAGCGCCGGACGGCGCGCGAATGTCGGAGCAGATTGTAAGCGAGGCTAGCGCTTGGCAAGGGGCGATTGAAGGCGATTATCGAGAATCAGCCCAGAATTTTGCTTGAAGTCTGCCCGAGGTGTTCATTCGTCGACGTTCATATCTGCATCCGTCAAGCTTTTGGCAAGGTTGACCCAAAACTGACCAATATCTAACCAAGAACTTGCCACATCGCTTGACGCACGACCCATCAAAAATCGCCCCGCGACTTCTTGAACGATATTCTGAGCAATATTTTCAATAGCGGACTTATGCCGTCAATTGCCTTAAGCAGGTAAGCAGCTCAAATGACATCACAGCCGACTGAATAAAATATCAAGGCGATGTCACCAATGACTCCCTACGGATCATTTGACAACCAAGGAAACGCCGATGTTTTGGCAATGTCAGCGAGCGACGTCCAGAGCGAACAAGTTGGCATGAAAAAGGCAGGGCATAGGCCTTCTGGTCATGCCTTGCCTTTTGAATGACAAATTGTCGCTCTGGGCGGCGCGCAGCGTCGAGCCGTTACGGCGTTTGGTAAAACGCCGTAACTTAAACTGCTTGTGCCAGCTTCTCGGCTCGCTCGGCGGCGGCGAGCGCCTCGATGACGGTACCGAGCTGATCGCCCAGAAGGACGCCGTTGTAGGTGGAGTTGAAGCCGATACGGTGATCGGTCACGCGGTCCTGGGGCTGGTTGTAAGTACGGATCTTCTCGGAACGGTTGCCGTGGCCGATCTGGCTCTGGCGCTCGGCACCGAGCTCGGCCTGCTGCTTCTCGAGTTCCATCTCGTACAGACGGGCGCGCAGCATCTGCATGCAGACCTCGCGGTTCTGGATCTGGGAACGCTGCTCCTGCGACTGCACCACGGTGTTGGTGGGCAGGTGGGTGATGCGCACGGCGGAGTAGGTGGTGTTAACGCACTGACCGCCAGGGCCGGAGGCGCAGTAGGTGTCGATGCGCAGGTCGGACTGGTTGATCTGGACGTCGATTTCCTCGGCCTCGGGAAGCACGGCGACGGTAGCCGTTGAAGTCTGGATGCGGCCCTGGGACTCGGTCTTGGGGACGCGCTGGACACGGTGCACGCCGGACTCGTACTTCATAACGGAGTAGACGCGGTCGCCCTCGACCTTGAACTCAATGGACTTGAAGCCGCCGGCCTCGCTGGGGCTGGAATCGAGCACGGTAGTCTTCCAGCCACGCGACTCGCAAAAGCGCTGATACATCTTGTACAGGTCGCCGGCAAAGATGGCCGCCTCGTCGCCACCGGCGGCGGAGCGAATCTCGACGATGGTGTTCTTGTCGTCGTTGGGGTCGCTCGGGATGAGCATGTACTTGATGTCTTCCTCGAGCTGGGGAAGCTTGGCCTCGTTTTCGGAGATGTCCATCTGGAGCATCTCCTTCTCATCGGCATCGGTGGTATCGTGCAGCATTTCCTTGGCAGCCTCGATGTCATCGAGCGCGCCGATGTACTCGCGCGAGGCGGCAATGAGGTCGGACTGGTGCGCGTACTCCTTGTTGAGACGCGTGAACTCCTTGATATCGGAGGCGACGGCCGGGTCGGAAAGCTTCTTCTCGAGCTCCTCGTAGGCCTTGATGATCTTTTCGAGCTTGTCGCGCATGGCGGGACTCCTTTATATGCGTGAAGGTGAAAATCGGCAGAGTTGATGGGGCGCGGGGCGCCGCTGCGGGGGTAAGCCCGGCTAGAACATGTCGATCTTCAGATACATGCGCATCCCTTCGCGTATGGGGTACATAATTGCGGTCTAACCCATACATGATAGCGTGCGCAGGCAAACCTGCATATAACCCGCACGGAATGATTGGTGCAAACAAACCTGACCCCATTGCACCAAGGGCTTGCTTTTTGGCTAGAGCGTATGGAGCAGGGCGATGAGGAAGCGCACGCCCTGGAGGTAGGCGCGGCGGGTGATGCGCTCGTTGGTGCCGTGGACGCCGCGGTCGCACTCGTCATCGTCGACCACAAAGGCCGAGAAGCGAATGCACTCGGAGCAAATGCGCTGGTAGTTGGCAGCGTCGGTCGCGCCGATCACGGTCGAGGGGACAATCGCCAACGGCTCGAATGATCCGTTTTCCTCCGTCCCCTTTGGATCACGGAAATAGCGGGCGGCGATGGCGCGAACGGCCTCGAGTCCCGGTCCACCAACGCGCGGGGACGGCGAAGGCTCGGAGCTGCCGGGGCCAAGTTCGACCTCCACACGTCCGGCAAGGCCCGCCGCGGCAACCGCCTCGCGGCAGCGCGCCACAACGTCGGCCACGCTCGTGCCCTCGAGCATGCGGAAGTTAATGTTGGCCCACATATCCTGCGGCATTACGTTGGCGCCGGTGCTGCCACCCTCGATCTGCGTGGGCGCGCAGGTGGTCGTCACCAGCGGATAGAGCTTCTTGCTGGCGAGGCACTCGCGCACGATGGTGTCCTTGTTGGAGGCAATCTCGTCGGCCGTGTAAAGCCCCAGCTCGACGAGCTGTGCGGCAAGCAGGTCCGTGACGCGCGTCGGCCATTCGATATCGCAGATTGCGGTGATGGCACGGCTCAGCACCTCGAGCGATGTGCCGCCGTAGGGGTTGGACGAATGCCCGCCCTCACTCTTCGTCTTGAGCACAATATCGGCGTAGCCCTTCTCGGCAAGGTCGGCATGCATAAGCCGGCCCTCGCCCGCGCCGTACTCGGCAGCTGGAACGATGCGGTAGTCACCCTCGTCGATCAGGTACTCAAGCTCAATGCCGCGCTCCTCGAGCGCGCGGCCGATGGCGCCTGCGCCGTACTGCGTAGTCTCCTCGTCCTGGCCAAAGGCCAGGAGCAGCGTGCGCTCGTGCTGCCAACCGTGTGCCAGCGCATACTCGACGGCCTCGAGAATGCCTGCGACCTGGTCCTTCATGTCGATCGCGCCGCGGCCCCAGATGTAGGTGTCGTCCACGTACCCGCTAAAGGGGGCGTGCGTCCAGTCGGCCTCGGTACCCGGCACCACGGGAACCACATCCATGTGGCCCATGAGCATAACGGGCTTAAGAGCTGGATCGCTGCCGGCAAGCGCCACCAGCAGCGAATGGTCAATAAGCTCGACCTCGCCCGCCGCAAATACGTGCGGGCAGGCCTGCTGCATATAGGCGCGCAGGTCGTCGAACGGCTGCCAGTCCACTGCCTCGGTATCCATGCTCGAAATGGTCGGAAACGACAGCACGCGGCCCAGGCGCTCGCATGCGCCGGCCTCGTCTATACCGGCAAAATCATCCTCATGCGCAAAGAAGCGCCAAACCTCGGCCATGACATCCTTTCGATTGTGATGACGAGGGCCGCCCCACCGGAGCGGCCCTGCCACGTAAGCGTTTGCGGTCGGCTATTTGTCCTCGAGATAACGCGAGAGGAACTCGCGGGTACGCTGGTGTTTGGGGTTGCCAAAGAGCTCCGCCGGCGCGGCATCCTCGAGCACCACGCCCTTGTCCATAAAGACCACACGGTCGGACACCGTGCGGGCAAAGGCCATCTCGTGCGTAACGACGACCATGGTCATGCCGTCGGCGGCGAGCTTGCGCATGACCTCGAGCACCTCTCCCACGATCTCGGGGTCGAGTGCCGAAGTCGGCTCGTCGAACAGCATGATCTGCGGATTCATGCACAGGGAGCGGGCGATGGCCACGCGCTGCTTTTGGCCACCGGACAGGCGACCCACAGCGGCGTGCGCGAACTTTTCGAGCCCCACGCTCGTCAGATGCTCCATCGCAATTTTTTCAGCCTCGGCCTTGCTCATCTTTTTGAGCGTGACGGGCGCGAGCGTGCAGTTGTCGAGCACGTCCATGTTGTTGAACAGGTTAAAGCCCTGAAACACCATGCCGATGTCCTCGCGCAGCTTATTGATATTGCAGCGCTCGGCCGTAAGGTCCTGACCGTGGAACCAGATGTGGCCCGCGTCCGGGGTCTCGAGCAGGTTGAGGCAGCGCAGGAAGGTCGACTTGCCCGAGCCCGAGGCGCCGATAATGGTGACGACCTCGCCGGGGTTAACGGACAGGTCGATGCCCTTGAGCACCTCGAGCGAGCCGAAGCTCTTGCGCAGGCCCTCGACGCGGATGAGCGGCTCATTGGTCTGTGCGGCGGCCGCAACGCCGGTAATGGCGGTATCTGCCATGATGATTCTCCTCGTCTTAAGCCTAGTTGGAGCTGGGCAGCGTGACCGGAGCCTCGGCGCCGAGCTTTTTGCCAAAGGCCTCGAGCAGGCGGCTCGCCACGAGCGTCAGGATCAGGTAGACCACGAGCGCCACGCAGTAGACCTCCATCTGGCGGTAGTACACGCCGGCGACGGTGGTGGTGGCGTACATGAGGTCGAACACGCCGATGACCGAGAGCACCGACGAGTCCTTGATGTTGATGATGAGCTCGTTGGTGAGCGCCGGGATCGCGTTTTTAATGCCCTGGGGGAACACGACTTTGCGCATGGCTTGCCACTGCGACAGGCCCAGCGAGCGTGCTGCCTCGGCCTGGCCGGGATCGATGGACTCGATGCCGCCGCGCAGGACCTCCATCATGTAGGCGGTGGAGTTGAGCGAGATGGTAACGAGGCCGGCGGTGAAGGTGCTCCAAATCTGGTTGGCCTGAGCGGTCTCGAAGCCCATGCCGCGCAAAACGGTGAAGCCCGCGTAATAGATGAGCAGACCCTGGACCATCATGGGCGTGCCGCGCACGATGGTGGAGTAGATGGTCGCAAAGCCGCGGCCGATGCTCTTAAAGAAGCGCACCAGGTCGTTGTCCACGCGATCGAAGGTCTGAATGCGCAGGAACACAAAAAGCAGCGCCAGGAAAAAGGCAATGACGGTGCCGAAGGTGGCAAGCGCGATGGTGATCTCGATACCGCGAATGAAGAAGTCCCCGCTCTTGTAGGTCATGTAGACCAGGCTCGACAAAAAGTCGCTGGGGTTGGAGTCCGAGACAATACTCACCTGTACCAGGTCGATAAACGACATGACGCAGCGGTCGATAAAGAAAACTGCCGCGATGGCGACCACGACGTAGCTGCCCAGGCGTGCGCCACGACGGCAACGCTCGGATGCGAACGGCGACTTTACGCGATAGTCGCTCCAGTGCATAAGCTTGGTGGCCAGCGCCGCCGCCGACACGACGAACCACGCCCAAAGGATCGCCCAGAGGCAGTCTTGGAACACGCCCGTAGGCGCCAAGAAGCTCAGCGACGTGGGGTTGCGTTGGCTAAACGCCAGGCCGAGCGCCGCGATAACGCTCGTGCCCAGGTATACATAACGGTGGTCGGCCTTGATAAAGGAGGCCAGGCGATTGATGGTTTTCATGCTGCCTCCCTATGCCGGCTGACGGTCGAGGCACGCGTCCCACATTTGGTCGCGCTCCTCTTGGTTAATGCCCTTGAGTGTCTTGTCGATGAGCTTAAGCAGCTTGTCCGAGCCCTTGCGGCAGCCGACGTTTGTCGTGACCTCCTGCTTAAAGCCCTCGCCCTCGGCAAAATGAATGGGGACAATGCCCGGCTTTTGGGCCATATAGCCCTTCTCGTTCTCGGTGTTATAGGTCACGGCGTCGCACGTGCCCTGCAGCAGGTTCGAAAACACCGTGGGGACGGAGTCGACCGGGTTTTTGTGCACAACGCCCGGGATCTCGTCGATGACGGTATCGAGCATGGTGTCCTTTTGGCCGAGGACCGTAGCACCGCTGAAGTCGCTGAGCTTGGTGGCGTTCTGGTAAGGCGAGCCCTCTTTTACGAACAGGCCAAAGTAGCCGATAAAGTACGGATCGGAAAAGCCGACGGACTCCTCGCGCTCGGGTGTGGCGCTCATGCCGGCGATGATGAGGTCGATCTGGCCGTTGTTGAGCGAATCGATGAGACCCGAGAAGCTCTGTTTGACGGCAACGGGCTCGCCACCGAGGGCCTTGCAGATGATCTTGGCGATCTGCACGTCGTAGCCATCGGCATAGGCGCCCTGCACGTTGTCGATGGGGATGGTGTACTCGCTGGCTTCGGAAACCTGCCAGTTGTACGGGGCGTAGGCCGCCTCCATGCCAATGCGGATCTTGTCCTTGCCGATCACGGAATCGGACAGGTCGTCGCGACCGCCGCCCGTCGTGGGCTGAACCACCTTGAGCGTGGACGGACGCTGACAGCCGGCGAGCGCGCCGGCGACGACGGAAGCGCTCGCAGCGAGAGCGCTACCCAAAAAGATGCGACGGCTGCACACCGGCTGGGTCTGCATGCCGCGCTGTTGGGGAGAATGCATAATCTGCCTTCCCTGTTGAATCGTACGCTAACGACTTAACAGGATACCGCTCAGCGTTACTTCCAGCAGATGCATATATAAGATGCATATATACAAGTTTACGAACTGAAAACGATTGGCAGTCGTTGGGGACGTTCTTAAACGACTAGTCAAACAAGAACGTCCATTACAGTCGAAATTGTCAGCCCGGGACCGTCTCGGGCTACGATTGAGGCGCGCCCAGAACGGGCCGCCGACCGGGCGCCCGCGCACGGCCGAACGTCCCTGCCCCCGAGAGGGCCCGTTGGGTGCTGCCGGCGCGGGACGCGCCGCCCCCGACGGCTGATAGGAAAGTGCCGGGCAGGTGCCGCGGCTGGTAATGTGAGTGCCGAGGGGGAGGCCATCCGGTCGAACGACTACCGGAAGGATACCACCGTGAAAGCGCCATCCACCAGGCCCGCGGCCGTGCTCGGCCTGGACGTCGGCAAGTCATCGCACTGGGCCTGCCTGATCGACCGCGACGGGGAGGTGCTGGCCAGCGCCCCCGTCCGCAACAGGGAGGCCGAGCTCGACGCGCTGTTCGCCTCCGCGCCCGCCGGCACGCTCGTCGTCGTCGACCAGTTCCGCAACATAGGGTCCCTCGCCGTGAGGCGGGCCCGCGCCGCGGGGCTCGGGGTCGCCCACCTGCCCGGGCTCGCCGCCAGCCGCGCCGCGGGCCTGTTCGCCGGCGAGGCCAAGACCGACGAGCGCGACGCCGCGGTGATCGCGCGGACCGCCCTGGGCGTGCCGGACTCCCTGTCGGGGGTCCCGGGCCGCGGCGAGGCCCTCGAGGCCGCCCGCGCCCTCTCGTCGCAGCGCGACCACGTCGTCGCCTGCGCGACCAGGGACAAGAACCGCCTGCGCGCGGTGCTGCTCGAGTCCTGCCCGGCCCTCGAGGCCGCGGTCGACCTGTCGGACCGGCGGTGGCTGGAGCGGCTCGCCGGGTTCGGCGGGGCGTGGGGGATCGCCCGCTCCGGGGCCGGGGGCCCGCGGGCCGAGGCCGCCGGGGAGGCCGCGGCCGCCTCCACCGCGCCCCCGCCGGCGCTCGTCGAGGCCGAGAACAGGCAGGTCAGGTTCCTGGCCGCCCGGATATCGGAGGCCCTCGACGAGGCCGGGGCCCTCGAGGCCGAGACGGCGGCGCTGCTCGAGGGCGACGAGACCTACGCGTGCCTGCTCACCGTGCCCGGCATCGGCCCGAGGACCGCGGCGCAGCTCGCGGTGTCGGTCGACATCGGGAGGTTCCCGGACCACGACCACCTGGCCTCGTACTGCGGCATAGCCCCGAGGGTGAGGAGCTCCGGAACGTCGGTGAGGTCGGTCAGGGCGTCCAGGCGCGGCGACGCGAGGCTCAAGTCCCTGCTGATCTTCTCGTGCAACAGCCTGGTGAGGTCCTCGGGGCGCTACGGCGAGTACTACCGGGCCTGCAGGGCGCGGGGCATGGGGCACGGGCGGGCGCTCAAGGCCGTCGCGAGGAAGCGGCTCAGGGCGATATACGCCGTGATGCGCGACCGGGTGCCCTACCGGGAGTAGCCCCGACGGTTGACAAAACTATAGGAACACCCAACGACTAGGCATGAAAAAGGCAAGGCATAGACCTTCTGGTCATGCCTTGCCTTTTGAATGACAAATTGTCGCTCTGGGTGGTGCGCAGCGTCGACCGGTCCGCCGTTCGCCAGAACGGAGGAACCTCTAGAGCAGGGTGACGCTAAAGCTGCGGACGTCCGTCTCGCCCGGCGCCAGCGTAATGGTGTTGACCTTGTGCTCAAAGATGTCGTCCTCGGTGTCCATGGTGGTATGACCGGTCCAGGGCTCGAGCGCCACAAACGGAGCGTCGTTGGCGGCAGACCACACGCCAATGTACTTAAAGCCCTCAAAGTCGATCTTGACGCCGTGGCCCGACTTGCGGCCGGGCAGCGTGAGCGTAGAGCCCGGGGTATCGGTGAACATGATGGCGTCGTTATCGAAGCTGCGGTGCGTGATGGGCAGCACGTCCGAGTTATCGGGGGCCTTGTAGCTACCCTCGAACGTCATAAGGCCATCGGGCGTGATGATGGGGGCCTCGTTGGTCCAAGCCTCGGTAAACGCCAGCTCGTAATCCTCGAACGTCTCGTCCTCGGCACCGGGGGCAGGCACGTTAAATGCAGGGTGGCCGCCCACCGAGAACGGCAGGTCCACGTCGCCGGTGTGGAACGGGAAGGCCTTGAGCGACTCGGGCGTGTCGGTGAGCTCGTAGGTAACGGACGAACCGTCCTCCGACACCTCGACGATCTTGTGCTCGACGATGCGTGCGATGCCGTGGCGCGCCATCTCGCAGGTGCCGGCCGCAGACGTCGCCGTATTGTTGCGCAGCGATCCCACGATGGGGAACAGGATAGGCGCGTGCTTGCCCCAAAAGGCCGGGTCTCCCTGCCACAGATACTCATTGCCGTTGAGGGCAAGGCTCGTGAGCTGGGCGCCCATGGAATCGATGGCCGCGGTAAGGCCGCCGCGCTTGATGGTAGTGACGGTGGACATGCTACTTCCTCCAATAGTGAACAACAGTGTCGAGGGATATTGTCCCACTCTTGGCGGCGGGGTTGAGCGGCGGGCGCAGTTATTGAGCAATAGCGTAAAGGTCAAACCCGCCCTGCGGCGCGCTATCGACCGTGTCGGGCGCCTGCGAATTAAAACTCACCGGAACCATGCGCTTTGAGGCGCGGTAACGCGTGCCGTCGGTGGCGACGGGCGGCTCATCGACCGTGAGCTCGTAGTCGCCGGGCTTGAGCTCGATGCCGTCACCTTCGGAATTAACGTATTGGTACTCGTCGATTGCTTGTCCCTTGAGTGTACGACCCACGATATGGACGAGCATTTGGCTATCGCCGCGCGCGGTATCCCACGTCGCGCCGTCCTTAACCTCGACCGTCACACGCACCGAGCGCGTGCGGCTGAGCGATTGCTCGACGGACATCTCGACCTTGGCGGCGTCTTGGCGCTGCTGCTCGACATGACCCCAGATGCTGCCGATTGCCGAGCAGGCGATAACGCCAGCCATGAAGGCGATGAGGATGGGGCCGAGTGGAGAACGGCGGCCCGCGTCTTCCTCACGAGCCAGGTCGGGGCGATGCGTGGGTGCAGGCGCCTGGGCGCCTTGCGCGGGCACGTCGAGAATGCTGAAAGATGCTGTACTGCCGGGGTCGATGGTGTGGCGCGGTTGCGGGGTCTTTGCCGGCGAGATGGACATGTCTGCCGGCTCACCCAGCGTGGCCGTGGCATCGGCCTTTGCCTCGTCGGCCTCGGCCTGGGCCCAGGCCTGTTCAAAGGTTAGGGGCTCGGCGAGGTCGGAAGCGGCATCCGTCTCGACGGCATCGTTGCCGGTCTCGCCCTCGTCGCTCGACGCGTCACGAGACGCGGGCTCGTCCCACTCCTCGTCCGGAGCCTCGCCCTCGCTATACCACCATTCAAAGTTATCGATATCCATACGGGGCGCCCCTTAGGCCTCGCAAATAAACACTCGCTAGTCTTATACCCCCAGACGACACCGAAGCTCACCCGCGCCGGACACGAAAACCGTCACAACATTCGACACTTTTCCTCGAATTCGAGATT
>ENA-UESG01001992-UESG01001992.1-human-gut-metagenome-genome-assembly--contig:-NODE-1992-length-11438-cov-4.520377_pt1 | contig 11438 bp, 6 predicted proteins | sample MGYA00243002_ERZ508003 | MGnify/ENA primary metagenome ERZ508003 (study PRJEB26167, sample SAMN06115514) | human gut metagenome | host: Homo sapiens | place: China:Shanxi | collected 2015-12-02... | reverse complement strand
AGCAGCTTTTCGGTCAGGGTCGTTTTGCCGGCATCGGGGTGGCTGATGATCGCAAACGTCCGGCGGCGCTCGATCTCTTCACGATTTGTCATATATTGATTTCTCCTGAATCAGAATGGCTCTTTATTCGGTCAATCTCACGTTACATTGGTGATTCTCCGTAAACTGGCTTGCCTTCTCAGTCTGCTTCGCAGCCAGCTCTCCCAAAGGGAGAGCCGGTTGCTGCTCCAGGTACAGGCCCTGCAGATCTGCAGCACTTCTCCTTCCAGATGCGTTGGCTCCCCCTTCGGGGGAGCTGGCAAAGCCGACAGGCTTTGGCTGAGAGGGCAAGGATGCCAAAATTACACACAACTTATATTTTACCAGCAATTCCACCTAGATGCAAGAGTTTTTGTTATTTTTTCAGGAGGAAGCAGGGCAAGGGGGCGGTATCGGCCCAATTGGCGAAACCGCAGACAAGGGCGGTGCACTGTTTCAGGGGCCGGGAGCGCATCCACTGAAGGATCTCGGTCTTTTCGTCGGAACCGATGACCTTGCCGCTGTACAGGATGGCGCTGAGCACCCCGCCGGGCCGCAGAGCCTCGAGGGCGGCTTCCAGCGCCGGGATGCTGCTTTGTGCGCGGGAGAACACCCCGTGGTCGGCACCGGGCAGCCAGCCGAAGTTGAACATCACGGCATCAACGGTGCCGGGCTGCACATATTGTAAGAGGTTGGCGTGGCTGTCGCAGTGAAGCTCTGCCGCAAGGCCCTTCCGTGCAAGGTTCTGCCGGGTGGAGGCAATGGCTTCCGGCTGGATGTCAAAGCCCAGCACCCGGCCCCCTTCACCCACAAGGCGGCAGAGAAAGGCCGTGTCGCCCCCGTTGCCGCAGGTGGCATCGATGCAGAGCCCCGGGTCAGTCAGCCGCGCGGCGAGGAAGTCCTGCACAAGCTTCACGGCCGTCAGGTCGGGGGTGCGGCGGCGGCACAGGCCGCTGCCCTCTGCCGCAAAACCAAACTTTGCCCAGAAAGCCAGCTCCCCCGCATCGGCAGGCAGAGGAGCCGTGAACACCGTGGCCATCTCTTTGTCATAGCCGCCCAGGCTACGCAATACCTCTTTTAACAGGTAGGAGCCGTAGCCCTTGCGCCGCCATTCCGGCACAATGGTCAGGGCAGTGATGTCCGCGCCCTGCTCCGTGGGCCGGGCCTGGCAGGTGCCAATGATGGTTTTCTCTTTATACAGGGCATAACCGCCCGGAATCTTTTCCAGTTTCATAATTTGCTCCTTTCGCGAGCTTGCCCTCTCAGTCTGCTTTCGCAGACAGCTCTCCCAAAGGGAGAGCCTATTGTGGCTCCGAATAAGGCCCCTGCAAATCAGCGATTGCTCGCCTGTCAGATGTGTTGGCTCCCCCCTTCGGGGGAGCTGGCATCGCGCAGCGATGACTGAGAGGGTCGTTCTTAAAATACCAAGCCCCCGCGCCGCTGTCAAGGCTTCCCACTGCGACCTTATTTCACATATTCTTCACCCGGTCAGCGATTCCTTTTCACAATTACCGGATACAATAGAAACAGTTCCAAGGAGGTGCGGCAGAAGCGCCCCCTCCGAACCATTCCCTTTGAGAAAGGAAGTAACCAGTATGGATAACGAGAACAAGTGGGAATACGATTATTCCTCTGAACATAGCCAGACCGGCGAGACCGGCTACCCCAACGTCGGCTCCTCCGGCATGAACACCGCCAACACGGCAGGTACCTACGGCGAGGCCGCACAGGCTGCCCCCCAGGCCGAGCCCAACGGCGGCAGCGATGGCGGCGCAGTGCCGCCTCCGGAAGGCCCCCGGTATCAGGCCGCGCAGGGAAGCCCCAAGCAGCCGCCCAAGAAGCGCCGCCGGAAAAACGGCAATATAGCCCGCAGTGCAGTCGCACTGGTGCTGGCAGCGGCCATGGGCTTTGTCGGCGGCTTTGTGGGAGCCCGGGTGGGCAACACAGGCGGCAAGGTAGTCATCCAGCAGGTGGCACCTTCCTCCACGTCCAGCAGTGATTCCGGCTCTGCCTCCGCAGTGAACACCGCTTCCGGCATGACCACCGCTCAGGTCTCTGAGATGGTCAGCCCCAGCGTTGTGGTCATCACCACCGAGCAGGTGGTCTACTCCCAGTGGTCCTGGTACGGCCAGAGCCAGGTGGAGAGCGGCGCTGGCAGCGGTGTCGTGATCAGCTCCGACGGCTATATCCTGACCTGTGCGCACGTTGTGTCCGGCGCATCCAACATCACCGTGACCATCGGCGATACCGATTACCCCGCCACCGTGGTGGGCGAGGATGACACCAGCGATGTGGCTGTCCTCAAGATCGATGCCACTGACCTGACCCCCGCCACCGTTGGCAACAGCGACAGCCTTGCCGTGGGCGAGAGCGTGCTGGCCGTGGGCAACCCGCTGGGTGAGCTGGGCGGCACCGTGACCAGCGGCATCGTCAGCGCCCTGAACCGCAGCGTGACCATCCAGGGCACCAGCTCCACCAACACCATGTCCCTGATCCAGATGGATGCCTCTGTCAGCCCCGGCAACTCCGGCGGCGGCCTGTTCAACATGAACGGCGAGCTCATCGGTCTGGTCAACGCAAAGTCCTCCTCCAGCGATGCGGAGGGTCTGGGCTTCGCCATCCCCATCAACGATGCCATCAAAGTAGCACAGGATCTGCTGGAGAATGGCTACGTCTCCGGCCGCCCCTACATGGGCATCACCTATCTGGCTGTGACCGATGCCCAGACCGCCGCACAGCTCAACGTCAATGCCTACGGCGTTTACGTTGTGGATGTTGTGCAGGGCGGCCCCGCCGACAAGGCCGGTCTGAAGACCGGTGACCGCATCGTGAGCATCGACGGCACTGAGATCGCCCAAAAGGACGACCTTGGCACCCTGATCCAGCAGCATGCCGCCGGTGATACCCTTTCCATCACCGTGGCCCGGGAAGGCCAGATGCAGACTGTCAGCCTGACTCTGGGCGAAAAGAACGCCCAGACCCAGCAGGCACAGAAAAACTCCTGATTCTCCCAAATCTTTTTCCTGATCCATAAATCAAAAATCCCCTGACCGGCGTGAACTGGTCAGGGGATTTTTATACCTGCCCGAACACGGTGGCGCTCAGGGGCAGGAGGACGGTCTGGCCGGTGCAGATGCGGCTGCTGCCCCGCCACAGGCTGGAGGAGATGCCGTCGCTCAGCAGCTTCCAGCTGCCGCCGGGCAGGGTGACGACCTGCGCCGTCTCGGTGGGGTTATAGTAGACGCACAGGGCGCTCCACGCTGCGCCGTCGCCCCACTGGGCGGGGAGCCGCCAGCCCACAAGAGGCTGTTCCAGCGGGAAGAACTCGATGGCGGCAGGGCCGGCCTTGTCCAGCGCGCCCAGCCGGGGGAACGCCGCCCGCAGACCAATGAGCCCGCGGTAGTAATCCACAAGGCTGTGGAACTGTTCGGCCCGGTGCCAGTCCAGCCGGTTGAGGGCCGGGCTGGAGTGGTAGCTGTTGCCCTGCCCCTTCTTGGTGCGGGCAAACTCCTCGCCCGCCTGCCAGAAAGGCAGGCCCATGCTGGTCAGGTAGATGCCCGCCGCCAGCCGGTTCTGGGCCAGCGCGGTCTTGTCCACAGCGGCAAACTCCGGGCGGGCGTAGCGCACCATCAGGAGCTTATCCCACAGGGTAAAGTTGTCGTGGGCCGAGACATAGCTGATGATCTGCCCCGGGGCGTGAGGCGGCAGCTTTTCACTGCGGCACCACGCCGCCACCGAAGCACCGATATCCCAGAAACTCCCGGGCTTGCCCTCCACATAGCCCGGCTCCCGGGCATCGAAGCAGCCGCCCTTGATGGCATCCCGGGTGTTGTCGCAAAAGATGCCGATGCGCTCGTTCAGCATATTCAGGTTGTTCTTGTTGGCCTCGTACCGGTGCAGGGCGCTGCAGCCGCCCTGCCACGGCTCGCCGTACATCAGGATATCCCGCCCGCCGGGCAGCTTGTCCAGTTCAGCCCGGAGGAGGTTCATGGTCTCCACGTCATACAGGCCCATCAGGTCAAACCGGAAGCCGTCGATGTGATATTCCCGCGCCCAATAGAGCACCGAATCAATGAGATAGCGCCGGGCCATGGGCCGCTCGGAGGCAAACTCGTTGCCGCAGCCGCTGCCGTTGGAGAGGGAGCCGTCGTCGTTCTGGCGGAAGTAGTAGAGGGGCACCACCCGGTTCAGCACATTATCGGAACGATACATGTGGTTATACACCACGTCCATTACAACGCCGATGCCCGCCCCATGGAGGGCCGCGATCATCTGCTTGCACTCCCGCACCCGCACCTCACCCCGGGTGGGGTCGGTGGAGTAGCTGCCCTCGGGCACATTGAAGTTGGTGGGGTCGTAGCCCCAGTTATACTGCCGGGTCAGGGGGCGGCTCTCGTCCACGCTGCCAAAATCGAAGATGGGCATGAGCTGGACATAGCTCACCCCCAGCCGCTTGAGGTAATTCAGGCAGGTGGGGTGGATGCCGTCGCTGCTCAGGGTCGTGCCCTGCTGGGTAAAGGCCAGGAATTTGCCCCGCCAGGCTGTGTGCACGCCGCTGGCCGGGTCCTGCGAGAAATCCCGGACGCTGACCTCCCACACGCTGCGGCGGGCCGGCGGGATCACCGGCCGCACATCCCGTTCCCAGCCCTGCGGGTCTACCCGGGCCGGGTCAAAGATCATGCTGCGCACCCCGTTCACCCCGGCCGAGCGGGCGTAAGGGTCAGCTGCATTGCAGGTGCCAAACGGGGTGGTAAGGGTGAAATCGTAGTATTTTCCGTGCTGGTCGCCGGGCAGATAGACGCTCCACACACCCTTGTCCTGCTGCTGCAGGGGCAGGGTGCCCACACAGGCCCCGCCGGTGCCCCGGCGGTACAGGTTCACTGCTGCCTGTTTTGCCGTGGGAGCCCACAGGCGCAGGTGCGTCCCGGCGGGGGTATACTCCACCCCCAGCGGGCCGTAGTATTCCGTCTGGCGGGCAAAGGCTTCGCTCTCAAACAGCGTCTTCCATTCAGCAGGTGTTCTTGGCTCCATGGCAATCCATCCTTTCGTTTGACAATAGTGTAACGAACTTTGTCCTTTATTTCAACCCTTTCCTTGCAAAACGTACCAGACTCCACTATACTGAAAGAAAAAACACTGCACGGAGGGAAGTTTTATGGCATACACCGATGATTGGGAAAGTCTGATGAACGGCGTGTTCGGCCCGGGGGGCAGATTCAAGGCCGCCCCCGGCACTTCTGCCCCCAAAACAGGCGGCAGCGCCGCCCTGCCTGACCTGAACGCGGCGCTTCTGGAACAGCAGAAACGGCTGGACGAGCTGTTGAAGCAGCAGAACGCCCAGCTCAAAACCCAGAGCGATGCCACCGCCGCCGCGCTGGAAAGCAGCCGCCAGATGCTGCGGGACATGGAGGACGAAGGCCTGCTGGCCAGGGGCACCACCGACGTGAAGCCGGAGCATCTGGGCAGCTTTGAAGGCCTTGCCGCCGAGGTCAAGCAGACGGTGCTGGGGCAGGATGCTTTTGTGGACAGCGTGGTGCGGGCCATGCGCCGCCCCTTTGTGCTTGGCACCGAAGCCCCCGCCGCCCGCAACGTCATCCTGCTCACAGGCGGGGCAGGCACAGGCCGGCATTTTGCGCTGGAAGAAACTGCCCGCTGCATGGCGGCCCGGGGTCTTTTGCAGAGCGACAGGATCGCCACGCTGGATCTGGCCCTTTACCCCAATTCCGGAGCCGAGAAGCTCTTCCTGCAGGACCTCTACGCCGCACTGCACGCGCCCGGGGAGATCCTTGCCTTTGAGCACTATGAGAGCTGCTATCCCGGCTTTCTGAAGACCCTGTCCGATCTGGCCGTCAAGGGCAGCGCCCCCCTGTCCAGCCGGTATCTCGTGAACAAGGAGGGCATCCTTGTGGATGCAGGCACGGCGCTGGCCCCGGGAGCCGTCAGCCGCATCGACCCCTGCGGCAAATACCTCATCTTCTACTCCCACAAGGGCCGGGAGGCACTGGCCGACAAATTCGGCGCGGCGCTGGTGTCGGCGCTGGGGGATGTCTGCGAAACGGCCTCCTACACCCGGGAGGATCTGGCCGCCCTTGCCGCGCAACAGCTCAACGCGCTGGCCCAGAAGATCCGCGCCCGGCTGGGGCTGACCCTTTCCGCCGGGGCCGACGTGCGGGACTATGTCGCAGCCCAGTGCACCGCACAGAAGGGTGCCGCCGGGCTGGCCGAATGCTGTGACCGTATCTTCCGTGCCCTGAGCGAATACTGCCTGCGCACGGACAAGACCCTGTCCGGCACGGCGGCCCTGACCGCCCGTCCGGAAGGGCTGCTGTTCCGGCTGAACGATGGCCCGGAGGAACCGCTCTTTGACCTGCTGCCGGCGGCCTATACCGGCGCACTGGATGCCATCCGGGCCGAGATCAACGAACTGGTGGGCCTTGCTCCCGTGAAAGAGTATGTGTTCGGTCTGGCCGACAACCTGCAGGTACAGCAGCGCCGGGCCGCTGCCGGGCTGAAAACGGCCAGCCTGTCCATGCACATGATCTTCACGGGCAACCCCGGCACCGGCAAGACCACCATTGCCCGGCTGGTGGCGAAATACCTGAAAGCCATCGGTGCCCTCAAGGGCGGGCAGCTGGTGGAGGTGACCCGTGCCGACCTGGTAGGCCGCTACACCGGCCACACCGCCCCCCTGACCAACAGCGTCATCGAGAGCGCTCTGGGCGGTGTGCTCTTCATTGACGAAGCATACAGCCTCTACCGGGGTGAACAGGACAGCTTCGGGCTGGAAGCCATCGACACGCTGGTGAAGGGAATGGAGGATCACCGGGATGAGCTGGTGGTCATTCTGGCAGGTTACACCAAGGAGATGGAGACCTTCCTCACCGCCAACAGCGGCCTTGCCAGCCGTTTTCCCAACAAGATCGAGTTCCCGGACTACACCGCTGAGGAGCTGCTGCAGATCACCTACGTTCAGGCAAAGAACAAGGGGTATCGTCTGGCCGAAAGCTGCACCGAACCCCTGCTGGGCTATTATGCCCGCTGGCAGGAATCCGATGCCCGCACCGCCGGCAATGGCCGCCTTGCCCGCAACACACTGGAAAAGGCCATCTTCCACCAGAGCCGCCGCCTTGTCGCCGAGCCCGCCGCCGCGCTGGATCTGATCCTGCCCAGTGATCTGGAACTGAAAGAACCGTAAACACGCAAAAAGGACTGCTTTCGCAGTCCTTTTTTGTTATTGATGCTGTTCTGCCAGCCGGGCGGTCATTTCCCGCATTCCCTGCCGCACTTCGGGCGGGGCGACCACCTCTATCTTGCCGCCAAAGCCGCAGACCCAGCCATAGAACTGGTCACTGACGCAGATGGGGACATCAAAATGGAAGCAGCCATTCTCCTCGGGCAGGAACATGGGCGTAGTGCCGAAGCGCTCCCGCATGGCACCTTGCAGATCAGCGGTGCACCGCAGGGTAACACGATGCTCCGGCCCGCCGTACATTCCAAAGTGCTTGCGCAGATAGGCAGGCAGGTCAAGATCCGCAAACTGCTCCTGACCCCGCCGGGGCGCATCCAGCACCCGGACCCCGCTCATCTTGTCCACCCGATAATGGCGGATGCCCTTTTCGTCGGCAAAGGCAATGAGGTAGTAGCACCCGTTCTCCCAGGCCAGCTGCCACGGGCTGACGGTCCTTTTCTCTTTCTCGCGGCTGTCGGCTTTTCTGTAGAGGAACTCCACCATTTTACCGTTGTTGATGGCCTCGTGCAGGGCATCGATGCTGTACAGCAGGCTCTTGCTGTCGGTCTTGGGGCGGCCCTCCACATAGACCTGACGCTGCAGCTGGCTGCCCTCGTAGTTGGAGCAGAGCTTTTCCAGCTTGTGGATCAGCCGCCTGCTCGTGGTGCCGGATACCACCCGGCTTGCCTGCACGGCATCCACCAGCAGCTTGAGCTCCGCCAGATCAAAGGTGCGGCTGGCAAGGAAATACCCGCCGCCCCGGCCCCGGCGCAGCTTGATGTCATAGCCCAGCGCACCCAGTGCCTCAATATCGCTGTACACGCTCTTGCGCTCACAGCGGATGCCCTGCGCCTCCAGCAGCTCCACCAGCTGCGGCACGTTCAGCAGGTGGTTTTCATCGGTCTGCTGCTCAAAAATGCGCAATAGCGCCAGCAGCTTGGATTTCTGGCCTTCCTGTTTGGGCATTCGGTACACCTCATTTTTTCGTGTTGTGCCAAACCTCTCAGTCTCGCTTCCAGCTCTCCCCTAGCAAGGGAGCCAGAAAAAAACAGCAGTGCTGTGTGCTGAAAAGGTTACGGCGCTTTCTTATCAAACGCCGCGCGGCGCTGGGTGGACAGGCGGAACATCTCCTCCAGCTTTTCCCGGTCATCGGCCACAAGGGCGTTGCGCATCTCGTTCAGCGCCCCGCTGAACTGGTCGATCTCGGAGATGAGGTTTTCCTTGTTCCAGAGGAACAGCTCCGCCCACATCTTATCGTTGATGCGTGCAATGCGGGTCAGATCCCGGAAGGAATCTCCGGTGTACTCGCACAGCGAGGTATTGTCGTTGGCGCACATCAGGCTGACAGCGATGGCATGGCAGAGCTGGCTGACATAGCCGATCATCCTGTCATGCTCCTGCACGGTCAGGGTGCAGATATGCTTGAAGCCCAGCACCTCGGCCAGCTCCCTGGCCCACTGAACGGCCTCCGGGGTGTTCTTTTCCGTGGGGGTCACAATGAAGTTGGCCGGGGCAAAATTCACCTCGGCGGCGTGCTCCACGCTGGAGGTCTCACGGCCTGCCATGGGGTGGCTGGCAATGAACTCCACACCCGGCCTGCACATGGCCTGAATGGGCTCCACCAGACCGGTCTTTACTCCCGACACATCGGTAAAGATGCAGCCCTCCTTCAGCAGGTTGCCGTAGCTCCGGAACCACTCGATCAGGGCCGTGGGGTACAAACCGAAGATGATATGATCGGCCTGACACACCAGATCCTCAAAATCGTGGGTCTTGCCGCTGGCGATATAGCCGTGGTCGAGGGCATACTGCAGATGGCCCTCGCTGCGGTTGATGCCGTCCACACGGAACCCGGCCCTGCTCAGCTCCAAGGCGTACTTGCCGCCCAGCAGGCCCAGGCCCACAATGAGATAACGCTTTGATTTATCCAACATGTTCCACCTCCGCGCCCAAAGGCTTGATGGCTTCCAGAAAATCCGGCCAGCTCTTGGCAACGGCCTCGGCTCCGCTGATGGGCAGGGCCAGCCCGGCGGCCAGCGCCAGCACCGCAAGGCTCATCACAACGCGGTGGTCGTTGTGGCTGGAAAGCGGCTGCTCCGGGGCATGGAGCGCCCCGGCACCTCCATGGATGGTAATGGTGCCGCCCTCGCTCTCCAGCTGCCCGCCGCAGGCCCGCAGCTCGGTCTCCATGGCCTCGATGCGGTCACTCTCCTTGATGCGGAGACGTTCGGCGTTGCGGATGACTGTGGTTCCCTCACACAGCAGGCCCAGCACCATCAGCACAGGGCCCAGGTCGGGGCAGTCGGCAAGGTCGATGTCCGTTCCGTGGAGCGGGACCTTTTCAAACACCACGCCCTGCCCGGTGCGGGTGAATCTTGCACCGCACCGCCTGAGGATCTCCAGAATGGCCGCATCGCCCTGCAAGGTCTCCTCAGACAGGCCGGTGATGGCCACACCGCCGGTCACAGCGCCCAGCACGGCAGGAAAAGCCGCCTGGCTGTAATCGCCCTCCACGGTGTAATCACCGGGAAGATAGTGCTGCCCGCCGGGGATTTCCAGCGTATTCTCATCCAGCCAGCGGCTCTCCACGCCAAAGGCGTGCTGCACCGCGCGGGTCATATCGATGTAGCTCCGGCTCTCCACGGGCGGGATGAGGTGCAGGGTGCTGGTGCCGCCCAGCAGGGGCAGGGCAAACAGCAGCCCGCTGATGAACTGGCTGGACACGTTGCCCGCCAGCTCGTATTCGCCCGGGGTCAGGGCACCTTCCACAGTCAGGCGGTCCGCGCCCTGCTCAAAACGCAGGCCCTGCTGCTGATACAGCGTTTTATAGACCGACTGGGGCCGCTCCATCAGCCGCCCACGGCCTGTAAAAGTCACTTCCTGCCCGGTCAGGCTGGCCAGCGGGATGAGGAAGCGCAGGGTGCTGCCGCTCTCACAGCAGTCCACAGGGGCATCAACCGGCAGAAAGCGGCCCAGCCCTTCCACCACTGCGTCGTTTTCCCCGGTGGTGACACGGGCGCACAGTCGGCCCGCCGCGCCCAGCGTGGCGGAGATATCCTTGCTGAAAGCAAGATGATGGAGATGGGAGGTTCCCTTTGCCAGCGCCGCGCAGAGCACCGCCCGGTGAGCCATGCTTTTGCTGGGCGGCGCGGCGATGTTGCCGCCCACCGTCCGGCTTGATTTTATCGTAATGTTCATCGTGTTACTTTACCTGGCTCGCCCTCTCCGTCAGCGCTTTGCGCTGCCACCTCTCCCAAAGGGCGAGGCCTTGGCAGTCCACCGCAAGGTCTGTGGTTTCGCCAGAGGCTCTCCCTTTGGGAGAGCTGGCAAAGCCGTCAGGCTTTGACTGAGAGGGTGAGGCCGTTCATCGTGTTACATATCCCGGCCAATGGCCCATGCGACCTGACGGCACTTTGCCATGGCCTGTGCAAAGGCATCCGGGGTCAGGCACTGTGCGCCATCGCTCCATGCGTGGCGGGGATCATAGTGGACTTCCACCTCCAGACCGTCGGCACCGGCGGCCACAGCGGCGATCATCATCGGCTCGACCAGATTGGCCTTGCCGGTGGCGTGGCTGGGGTCCACGATGATGGGCAGATGGGTCTTTTCGTGGATGATAGGCACAGCGGAGAGGTCGAGGGTGTTGCGGGTGTACTTCTCAAAGGTGCGGATGCCCCGCTCGCAGAGAATGACCTGCTCGTTGCCGCCGGCCATGATATACTCTGCGGACATGATCCACTCCTCGATGGTGTTGCACAGGCCGCGCTTGAGCAGAACAGGCTTGTGCATCTTGCCCACGGCCTTGAGCAGCTGGAAGTTCTGCATGTTGCGGGCACCGATCTGTACCACGTCCACATATTCCTCAAACTCCGGGATGCGGTCCTCGCTCATCAGCTCGGACACGATGGGCATTCCGGTGGCCTCCCGGGCCTTGACCATATCGAGGATGCCCTCGGTCTCCAGACCCTGGAAGGAGTAGGGAGAGGTGCGGGGCTTATAAGCGCCGCCGCGGAACAGGCTTGCACCGCCCGCTTTTACGCCGTTGGCAATGCGCAGTGCCTGCTCTTCCCCCTCGATGCTGCAGGGGCCTGCCATCACGGCGATCTTCTCGCCCCTGCCGATCTTCACGCCGCCGCAGTCGATGATGGAATCGGCGGGGTGGAACAGGCGGTTGGCCCGCTTATAGGGGGCG
>ENA-UESG01001985-UESG01001985.1-human-gut-metagenome-genome-assembly--contig:-NODE-1985-length-11455-cov-3.118650_pt1 | contig 11455 bp, 9 predicted proteins | sample MGYA00243002_ERZ508003 | MGnify/ENA primary metagenome ERZ508003 (study PRJEB26167, sample SAMN06115514) | human gut metagenome | host: Homo sapiens | place: China:Shanxi | collected 2015-12-02... | reverse complement strand
AATGCCATGAAACGCAGATATGCCCTGCCTCTGCCTGAGCAGGAGAAAAGACAGCAGTCTGCCCTTGTCACAGCACTGATGGGGGATGGCAAGGTGGATGAGGTGATGGCGTGCATGAAGAAAAAGTAAAATGCCCCTACTGCGGCTATGAAATGCCTGTTACATACAGTAAGGATGCTGTGTGCAAGGGGCTTTTTTTACGCTGCAAGGGGCGAAGGTGCAAAAGAACATTTGAAATCAAGATAAACGTGAAAGACATCAAGTAGAGCCTGAGCTGCCGATGATGTTCCATAGGAAAGAGGTGGAACCATTGGCAGAAGACGGCTCTGTTGTAATTAAAATTAAGGGCGATGACAGCCCATTTCAAAAGGTACTGGGAAAAATCGGCAGTGCGGTAAATACGGCTGTAAAGGCGAGTGCTGCGGCAGTCGGTGCGGCATCCGCAGGCGTTGCGGCTCTGGGGACTGCCTGCATCAATGCCTATGCGGACTATGAGCAGCTGGTCGGCGGCGTGGAAACGCTGTTCAAGGACAGCGCAGACACGATTCAGACCTATGCGGATAATGCGTATAAAACTGCCGGTCTGTCCGCAAATGAATATATGGAAACCGTTACGAGCTTTTCGGCAAGCCTGCTGCAAAGTTTGGATGGGGATACGGAAAAGGCGGCTGCGGCGGCAGACCTTGCCATTACGGATATGGCAGATAACGCCAATAAGATGGGTACTGCGATGGAATCCATCCAGTATGCCTATCAGGGCTTTGCGAAGCAGAACTACACCATGCTCGATAACCTCAAGCTCGGCTATGGCGGCACGAAGGAGGAAATGCAGCGCTTGCTTGCGGATGCGGAAAAGCTCAGCGGCGTGAAGTATGACCTTTCTTCCTATGCCGATATTGTAGAGGCAATCCATGTGATTCAGACGGAAATGGGCATCACAGGCACAACGGCGAAGGAGGCAAGCACCACCATTCAAGGCAGTGTTGCCAGCATGAAAGCTGCATGGGCGAACCTGATGGTCGGCATGGCGGATGATACGCAGAACTTTGATATGCTGTTAAGCAATTTCATTGAAAGCATCGGCACGGTGGCGGATAACCTTCTGCCCCGTATCGGCGTTGTGATTGAGGGCATGGGGAAGCTGGTTGCAGGCTTGGCACCGGAGATTGCATCCGCATTGCCGACACTGACGAATGAACTGCTGCCGAATCTGGTGGAACTGGGGGTGCAGTCCATCAGCGCACTGGTGCAGGGCATCCAGGAGAACGGGGACAGCCTTGCGGCAGGGGCGTTATCCATCGTGGGTACACTTGCGGAGGGCATTGCAGAGCTGCTCCCGATGGTGGCGGATACGGCGGCGAGCCTTGCGGTTTCTCTGGCGGATGGGCTGACGGAAAGCCTGCCGAATATTATTCCCGTTGCAATCGAAACGATTTCGACACTGGTGGAAAATCTGACGGAAAATGCGAATATCATCATTGACGCAGGAATTCAGATTATCCTTGCATTGGGCGAGGGGCTGATTGCCGCCCTGCCGCAGCTGATTGAAACCGTACCGCAGATTGTCATCAACATTGCGAATGTCATCAACGACAATGCGCCCAAGCTGGTGGATACGGCACTGTATCTCATCACAAGGCTTGCGGTTGGTCTGGTGCAGGCGATTCCAACACTGGTTGTCAATATCCCGAAAATCATAGAGGCGATTGTGGCGGCGTTCATGGCGTTCCAATGGCTCAATCTGGGGAAACAGCTGATTGACGGGGTTGCAAACGGCGTAAAAAAAGCCGGAGAATCCATGGCAACGGCGGCGAAGAACGCCTTCTCCAAGTTTAAATCCAAGATTACGGGCAGTGAGGTCGCAACCGAGCTGAAGAACATCGGGAAGTACATCATTGACGGCATTGTCGGCGGCATCAAAAACAGCCTGTCAAAGATTGCAAATATTGCCGGAAAGATAAAGGACACTCTGCTTTCCAAGCTGAAGGGACTGTTTAAGATTGCATCCCCCTCCAAGCTGATGAAGGAGGAGGTCGGCGCATATATCGGCGAGGGTATCGCTGTCGGCATCGAGGAAAGCGGACAGATGGCGGTGGATGCTGCAGAAACGGTTGCGAATGGCATTATAGATGCGTTTGCCGGAACGGAAACGGCTGTAGAATACGCCAGAAGAACGGCACAGAAGGTCGGGGATGTTCTGGAAAGAGAGCTGACCAAGCAAAATGCGGCTTTGCAGGAAATGCAGAAGCAGGCGGATGCACAGCAGGCGGCGGAGGAACTGGCAGACCATAAAAAGCAGCTGGCGGAGAAAAATGCGGAGTTGAATAAGGCGAAGAAAAAAGACCGCCGGAAGATTCTCAAAGAGATTGACGAAATCGAGGATACATGGAATAAAAAACAGGCGAAGGCAGAGAAAGCCGCTGAACAGCAGGCGTTGCAGGAGAGAATTTCCCTGCTGAAGCAATTCCAGCAGAAATATGAAGCCGCACTGGATACCATCGAGCGCAAGCAGGACAGCCTGCAAAGCAAGCTTGCTGATTACGGAGAGTTATTCGAGCGTGTGAAAACGGAGGACGGCAAGGAACTGTTCCAACTGGGAGATTTGAAGGACGATATTAAACAGTTGGAAAAATATGGGGATGCACTCGACAAGCTGAAGGAAAAAGGCATTTCTGACAGCCTGATGAGCGAGATTGCCGGCATGGGTGTCGGGGATGCGCTTGACTACATGAACAAGCTACTTTCCATGTCTGATACGAAACTGGACGAGTATGTTTCTCTGTTTGAGCAGAAGCAGCAGATGGCGCAGGGCGTTGCGGAAAAATTCTACAAGGGCGAATTTGATGCCTTGGAGAAAGCCTACACCGGACAGCTGCCGGAGTTTCTGGCAGGCGTAAAAACTGAGCTTTCCAACGTAGGCACAGCGGTGTCCGAGAGTATGCAGGCAGTCAGTGCGGAGGGTGTTTCCGAAGGGATTGCGGAGCAGCAGCCCATTGTTGCGGAGCAGGCAAAGCAACTGACGGAAACAGCGAAGGAAGAAATTGCAGGCTATCAGGCGGATTTTAAAGCCGTTGGGGAAAGCCTGATGGAAGGCGTTGCAAAGGGCGTGCGTGACGGGCAAAGCGGCGTTGTCAATGCGGTTGCGAAGGCATTACAGGCGGCGGTGCGTGCGGCGAAAAAGGAAATGGACATCAACAGTCCTTCTCGTGTGATGGCGAAAATCGGCGATTACATGGCGCAGGGTGTCGGCGTAGGTTGGTCTGACCGCATGGACAGTGTTTCGGATACCATCAGCGGCAGCCTGTCCGATGGGTTCAGCCGCAGAATGTCCGATGCGTATGAGAAAATGCGTGCCGCCATGAACCAGAACATGGTGCGCCTGCGTGGGGATATTGCCGTTCAGCGCGGCGGAGATACGTCCTATATCACAAAGACGGTCAATCATACAGAAGGAAATACGGTGCTGCAGATTGAGCATTTCCATAATGACAGCAAGGAGGCAGTGCCGAGTCTGATGCAGGAGATGGAATTTTCCCGCAGACGCAGAGCCATGGCAAAGGGAGGTGCATAAATGGGTTGGTTTCATTTTAAAGGAAAGGATAGCCGAGACTTCGGGATTCTGATTTCCGCCGCGCCCGAAAAGGTGAGAGCAGAACGGCGTGTGGAGCAGGTTACCATCCCCGGCAGAAGCGGGGAGCTGACAATGGACGAAGGGACGTATGCGCCGTATGTGCTTTCGGTGGAGTGCAGCACCAGAGGAAGCGAAAATCTGGATGAAATACTGGCGTGGCTGGACGGTGCAGGGGAGCTGATTCTCTGCACCGAGCCGGATAAGGTCTTTCGGGCATCCATCTACAACAAAATTTCTGTCTCGGATATGATTTATCTGTACAACAGCTTTCTGTTGCAGTTTCGGGTGCAGCCCTTCAAATACAGTGTCAATGCCGCAGGGGATGCTTTGGAGCTGACCGCCCCGACCACCATCCGCAACAGCGGCACGGTGTACAGTGAGCCTTTGATTACGGTTTATGGCAGTGGGGATATCACGCTTACTGTCAATGGGGCGGATTTCCCCCTGTACGGCGTGCAGGAGAGCATCACGATCGACAGCGAAATGATGGAGGTATTCAAGGGCAACGCCAACCAAAACGGCAAATACGGCGGTGCGGAGTTCCCCAGATTCGAGGTCGGGCAGAACGAAATCCGTTGGACGGGGAATGTCAGCAAAATAAAAATACAGCCCCGCTGGAGATGGCTGTAGTTGTCGAAAAATGAAATTTATGGTATGCTGTAAGCGAGGATTATCGCTTGGCGGTTCAGTCACTCTCTGAAAAGGGGGTGATGCTATGAATTGTGTTACATATTCGGATTTATTTCAATTCGGTATGCTCATCGTAGCTATTATCGCCCTGTGTAAAAACAGGGGATAAATAAAAATTGACCGCCTAACAGAAGTTAGACGGTCAACCACATTATTACGGACTGACCGCCCTTCCACAAGCGGTAATCCTTTCTTACTGCTATGATAGCATAAAGGAAGGGAAAAATCAATCGGAATCGGGCGTTCTTTTGCAGAGTTTTTGCGATTTTTGCGAAAAAACGGTTTTAACGGGGCGGGCTTCTTGCCAGAGCCCTTGTTTTTATGCTATACTAAAAGATAATTTAAATGCAGAAGGGGCGGTGGAGGATATGCCGGAGGAAAAGGATATACGAACCATGATTGACGAGGATATTGACCGCGTGGAACGTGTTTGGGAGGCATCCTCCTATGACAGCGATGCCTTGGAGGAGCTGTTCCGCCTGCTTCTGGAGCATTATGCCGAAAGAATCGAAGGCTTCACGAAAAGGCTAAAGGTCATTCAGCCGTATGAGGATATCGCGGATATGGCGGAGAATTATCGGGAGAACGTGCAGACATTACTGGAGCGGATGAAGCTGTTTCGGGAAAATGGATACAGCAACGAAGGCTTAATCGAATATTCCATTGCCAAGGAGCGAGAGGAGCTGAATTTTAATGCGGATTTTACAACGGTGCGGCTGGAAATCGGCATGATGCAGGGGCTTTCCCTTGCGGAGCGGGAGGATATCATGGTGCATTTGGATGCCATGGAGACCATCTGCGCGCAGGTTACGCCCAAAAAGGAACGCTGGGAAATGCTCAGAGAGCATCTGGTCTGGCTTTCCGGGAAGGATGTAACGGTAGCAATGAAGATATTACCGTTGTTTTTCAGAATAAATTGATGAATAATAGAGAGCGGCAGAGCAAAAGGAAATTTTTCTGCCGCGAAGGAGCGTTTTAATATGAAGAAAGCAGCAAGTTTTGCATTGGGCTGCAAGGTAAATCAGTATGAAAGCGAAGCCATTGCGGAGTTGTTCGCAGAAAAGGGCTATGAAATTGTGGGGATTGATGAAGAAGCGGATGTGTATGTCATCAATACCTGTACGGTAACGAATTTTGGGGACAAGAAATCCCGTCAGCTGATTCGTAAGGTAAAGCGGCAGAATGAAAATGCCATTGTGGCGGTTGTCGGCTGCTATGCGCAGACTGCGCCCAAAGAGCTGATGGAGATTGCAGGCGTGAACCTGGTCATCGGAACGAAGGACAGAGCGCAGATTGTGGAAATGGTGGAGCAGTATGACAGGGCAAACGGCGTGGAAAACCACGTTTCCGATATTATGAAGGAGCGGGTATTTGAGCCGCTTTCCATTCAAAAGCTGGCAAACAGAACAAGAGCCTATCTGAAAATTCAGGATGGGTGTAGCCAGTATTGCTCCTACTGCATCATTCCCTATGCGAGAGGCCCGATCCGCAGCAGAGAGCCGCAGGAGGTTGTGGCTGAGGTAAAGCGTCTGGCGGAGAACGGCTTTAAAGAGGTTGTGCTGACGGGTATCCATGTGGCAAGCTACGGCAAGGACAGAAGGGATACCTCTCTGCTGGATATTCTCAAGCAGGTGCATGAGGTGGAAGGAATTGAGCGGATTCGCTTCAGCTCCATTGAGCCGAATGTGGTGACGGAGGAATTTGCACAGACCATGGCGGCACTGCCAAAGGTCTGCGACCATTTCCATCTTTCCCTGCAGAGTGGCTGCGATAAAACCCTAAAGGAAATGAACCGCAAATATGATACGGAGAAATATCGGCAGGCGGCAGCAACGCTCAGGAAATATCTGCCGAAGGTTGCGCTGACAACGGATATCATTGTCGGCTTCCCCGGAGAAACCGAGGAGGATTTCAGGGAAAGCTATGCCTTTGCGGAGGAAATCGGCTTTGCGAAGATTCATGTATTCCCTTATTCGCCCAAGCGCGGCACACCTGCGGCGGCAAGGAAGGATCAGCTGCTGAATGCGGTGAAATCCGAGAGAAGCCATACGCTCATTCAGCTGAGCGACAGGATGGCGGCAGACTTTCTGGCGGATGCCGTTGGGACGGATGCGGAGGTGCTGTATGAAAGAGCCGTCGGAGAGGGCATCTATGAAGGGCATACCACGAACTACATGAAGGTGCATGGCAGAAGTGAAGCCGACCTGACAAACCGCATTGCGAAAACCCACATCACAAGGGCGGAGGGCGAAATGCTTTTCGGGGATGTTGAGGCATAAGAAAAGGAATTTGTAATAATTATGTAAAGAGAATATGGTTGCAATCGAATTACATTTCGGGTATCATAAAGATAACTGATTTTACAGATAACAGGAAATTTTCCTGTGAATATATTTGGGATATAAGGGGGGCGGCAATGCCGCAAAATGGAGAGTGAAAAATATGGCAAATTTACATGAAACACAATATTTCGGCAGATTGGAAAAAGAACCCGAAAACGAAGCAAAGCGAATCCTGATGGCAGTGAGCAATGCCTTGCGGGAAAAGGGCTATAATCCTGTCAACCAGATTGTAGGCTATATCCTTTCCGGTGACCCGACTTATATCACAAGCTATCAGAATGCCCGTGTGCTGATTCGCAAGCTGGAACGGGATGAGCTTCTGGAGGAGCTGGTAAAGGATTATTTAGACCGTAACGAGTAATCGTCGGGAAAAGAAAGAGGAACCGAATTGCGTATTTTAGGTTTGGATTTTGGTGACAAAACCATTGGTGTGGCGGTCAGCGATCCCTTCGGCTGGACGGCACAGGGCGTGGAGATTATCCGAAGGGAAAATCCCATGGAATTTAAGAAATGTATGCGTAGACTGGCAGAACTGGTGGAACAATACCAGACAGAGACAATCGTTTTGGGCTATCCGAAAAATCTGGACGGCTCCGAAGGGGACAGATGTGTCAAAACAAAGGATTTCTGCGAACGCGTGAAAAGAAGATTTCCCAAGGCAGAGGTTCTGCTCTGGGACGAAAGATTCAGCACCATTGCGGCGGAGCGTTCTCTGCGCGAGGTGGGGCTGAACCATAATCAGAGAAAAAGCGTCATTGACAAGATGGCGGCGGTGCATCTTTTGCAGGGCTATCTTGACAGCAAGGCGAAAGGATAAGAATAGAGGAGAATTTTATGGCGGATATTTATGACGAAATCAATGATCTGGAATTTGAAGTGGTGACTATGACAGATGAAAATGGTGATGCAGTGGAGTTTTCCATCATTGATAATGTTGCCTGTGGCGGCGAACGCTACCTTCTGGTAGTGGAAACAGAATTGATGGATGATGATGAAACAGATGCCATCATTCTGAAGGAGGTTTCCATCAATACGGATGATGTGACGTATGAATTGGTGGAGGATGACGCGGAATTTGATCGCGTGGCAGATTTGTTTGCCCAGAAGGCAGAGGATTATACCGTAGAAACGGATGACTGATTAACGAATGTATTAGGGTGATTTTTTGCGGTCTGCAAAGGTCCCTTTTTATACAAAAATGAGCGGAAAAAGAAACAGCAGAATACGGAAGGAAAAACAGCAGCACTCATCGGATTGGAAAAACGGAGCGGTAATGAAATTGTGTACGTCGAGGATGGACTCCTCTTTTTCTGATAGCCCTTTTTTGGAAAAGGGACGCTGATTCTGCCGTTTAAAGAGAACTTTTTTACGCCATACTATAAAGAAAATGACAGAGAAAACAAAAAAGGAGGTGTGTTTTTTGGCAGAGAAAAAATCCGCGAAGGAGACAAACGGAAAGGATTCCACGAAGGAAACCAAAACGAGAACAGCAAAGACAAAGGCGGACAGCAGGGCAAAGACAGAGCCGAAGGCGAAAAAGGAGCCGACTGCGAAGATGACGGCGAAACCGGCGGCAAAGCCGAAGCAGCGCACAAAGAGCCGCGCAAAGGCAAAGCCCAAGATGAACCTGAAGGTGATCGCGCTGGGCGGTCTGGATGAAATCGGTAAAAATATGACGGTTCTGGAATATGGCGATGATATTATCATTATCGACTGCGGTCTGGCATTCCCTGAGGATGATATGCTGGGGATCGATCTGGTTATCCCTGACGTGACTTATTTGACAAAAAACATTGACAAAATCAAAGGGATTGTATTAACGCACGGACACGAGGATCATATCGGCGCATTGCCCTATATTCTCAAGCAGATTAACGTACCCGTATTCGGGACACTGCTGACACTGGGGCTTCTGGAAAATAAGCTGAGAGAGCATAAAATGCTGGATTCCACAACAAGACATACGGTTGTACCCGGCGAAAAGGTAAAGCTGGGACAGATGGTTGTGGAATTTATCCATACGAACCACTCTATCGCAGACGCGGTCGCACTGGCAATCCATACACCTGTGGGCGTTGTGGTGCATACGGGCGACTTTAAGGTGGACTATACGCCCATTGACGGTGATGTGATTGATCTACAGCGGTTTGCTGCACTGGGCAAGGAGGGCGTTCTCCTGCTGATGAGCGACAGCACCAATGCAGAGAGAAGGGGCTTCACGATGTCCGAAAAGAACGTGGGGAAGGTGTTCGAGAAGATTTTTGAGGAAACACCGAAGAACCGTATCATGGTTGCGACCTTCTCCTCAAACATCCATCGTATTCAGCAGGTTATCAATGCGGCATATATGTACGGCAGAAAGGTTGCCATTATCGGTCGCAGTATGGTCAATGCGGTGAAAACGGCATCCGAGCTGGATTATCTCTGGATTCCGCCCAGAACGCTGATTGATATTAATGAAACAAGAAATTATCGGGACGATCAGCTGGTTATCATTACGACAGGCAGCCAGGGGGAGACAATGTCTGCCCTGTCCCGTATCGCATCCGGCGAGCATAAGCAGATTAACGTAAAGCCTGATGATAAAATTATCATCAGTGCATCTGCCATTCCGGGGAATGAAAAAAGCATTTCCCGTGTGGTGAATGAGCTGCTGAAAAAGGGCGCAAACGTGGTTTATGGAGATATTGAGGATATCCACGTTTCCGGTCACGCCCGTCAGGAGGAGCTGAAGCTGATGCTGGCGCTGACAAAGCCGAAGTTCTTCATGCCTGTGCATGGGGAATTCATGCACCTTTCCTGTCACAAGAATTTGGCGATTTCCATGGGGATGGATAAAAATGACATCTTCGTGATGAAGCTGGGTGAGGTGCTGGAGGTCAACAAAAATGAGGCGAAGGTTACTGGAACTGTGCCTGTGGGACAGATTATGGTAGACGGCTTGGGCGTTGGCGATGTCGGCAATATCGTTCTGCGTGACAGAAAGCATTTGTCACAGGATGGACTGATGGTGGTTGTGGTTTCCATGGACCGAGAAATGGGGACGATTGTTTCCGGCCCCGATATTATTTCCAGAGGGTTTGTATATGTCCGCGAGGCAGAAAATCTGATGGATGAGGCGCGCGCCTGCGTGTTGGATGCGCTGCTGAAATGCGAGGAAAAGAATGTTACAAGCTGGAATTATATCAAGGGTGTCATTAAGGATACGCTGAAAAATTATATTTGGCAGAAGACAAAGAGAAGTCCGATGATTCTGCCGATTATTATGGAAGTATAAAAGAAAAAGAGCCGAAAGGCTCTTTTTTTGTTGCACGAAATGGAGGTGTGCTTTTGAAAACCATCGCACTGGCAAATCAGAAGGGCGGCGTGGGGAAAACCACCACAGCTGCCAGCTTGGGTGTCGGCCTTGCCCAGCAGGGCAAGAAAGTCCTGTTGGTGGACGCCGACGCCCAGGGCAATCTCACCCAAATGCTGGGCTGGCGGCAGCCGGACGAGCTTTCTCCCACACTGGCCGACCTGATGAGTAAGACCGTCAACGAGGAACCCATCGCACCCGGCGAGGGTATCCTGCACCATGCGTCCGGTATCGATCTTGTTCCCGCCAACATTGAGCTGTCGGGACTGGAAGTAACGCTGGTGAACATCATGAGCCGGGAGACGGTGCTGCGGCAGTATCTGTCCACGGCGGCACCGGCCTATGACTACGCCATCATCGACTGTATGCCCTCGCTGGGGATGTTGACCATCAACGCACTGACCGCGGCGGACAGCGTTATCATTCCGGTGCAGGGGCAGTATCTGGCCGCCAAAGGGCTGGAACAGCTCATGCGTACCATTGCCCGCGTCAAACGGCAGATCAATCCCCACCTGACGGTGGACGGTATCCTGCTGACCATGATGGACAGCCGCACCACGCTGGCTAAGGGAATTAGTGAGCAGTTACGCAGGAACTACGGCAGCCGAGTATTCGCCAGCGAGATACCCCGTTCTATCCGCGTGGCGGAGATCAGCGTCACAGGAACCAGCATTTATGAGCATGACCCAGAGGGGAAAGCGGCACAGGCGTATGCCGCGCTGACGAAGGAGGTGTTGCAGCTTGGCCCGCAAATTAAACGGCATAGAGCTGACCCGGTACGATGATCTGTTCAAAACAGACGCAGAGCGGGAAGCCGACCAGCAGGAGCGGGTACAGATCGTGCCGGCGGAGCAGGTGTTCCCCTATGCGCGGCAGCCGTATTCCGTAGACCGGCCCAGTGCCGATCTGGTGCGGCTGATGGACAGCATCGAGCGCACCGGCATTGCCGAGCCGCTGATCGTCCGTCCCCGCAGCGAGGGCGGGTATGAGATCATCTCCGGCCACCGGCGCGATTACTGCGCCAAGGTGGTGGGACTGGATACCCGTCCGGTCATCGTGCGCAATTATAGTGACGAGGACGCGGACATTCTGGTGGTGGACTACAACATCAACCGAGAAAACCTGCTGCCCAGCGAGAAGGCCAAGGCGTATAAGCTGAAGCTGGACGCCATGAAGCGGAGGACGACCCGCAAAAAATGCTGCCCACGTTGGGCAGAAGTTTCAGGGGCGCTTTTCGGTGGAGATTTTGGCGGAGCAAGCAAACGAGAGCCGTATGCAAATTCAACGCTATATCCGCCTGACGAACCTCATCCCGCCGCTGCTGGAGGCGGTGGACACAGGGAAACTGAAATTCGTTCCGGCAGCGGACTATATCTCCCACCTGACCGAAAAAGAACAGACCTACCTCCAGTTCCTCATGGAGCGGGATGAGGTATC
>ENA-UESG01001964-UESG01001964.1-human-gut-metagenome-genome-assembly--contig:-NODE-1964-length-11627-cov-3.001818_pt1 | contig 11627 bp, 9 predicted proteins | sample MGYA00243002_ERZ508003 | MGnify/ENA primary metagenome ERZ508003 (study PRJEB26167, sample SAMN06115514) | human gut metagenome | host: Homo sapiens | place: China:Shanxi | collected 2015-12-02... | reverse complement strand
GGAGAGGATAGGGAGTATCTATATCCAATTTAAATTCAGACATGATGGCCAGATGATCCCAAAGTTTATGCCGGAAATCGGGAACGTCCCGTAAGTGAGGATAAAGATTTCCCATCACGTCGATTACTGTCTTTGCGGCTCTGGTTCTTTCTTCCCGGTCTTCAATGGTCAATAGGTAATCTACCATTTTTTGTATGTTACGTCCATATTCAGGAAGTAATAATTTTTTCTTTTGGGTATTATATTCCATAAAAATACTATGTGTTTCTTAATCGCAGTACGTTGTTTTTATCAGATATAAAGAAAATATTTATTTATTTGCAGACTTTAACCGGATTTCTCCGGGTTGAAGGCAATCCGAAAATCGTTATTCTGTAAAATAGCGATTTCAAGGTATCTCTTTCAGATTATGAGGCAAATATACGCTTTTTAGTGTTCTGACGGAAGTTTTTAGTCTGCTTGAATGTATAATTTTGCAAATTTTAACAAAAGAGTCCGGCTTCCCCCTTCACGGAAGACCACTTTTGCCTTTTTTTGTACGCCTAAACCTTCCAGGTTGATCACTTTTCCGGCTCCGAAGGTAGGATGAAAAATGATCATACCAGGAACGACCTGATTGGAGTCGATCGGTTTGAGTTTCGATCGGTCGATGGCCGGAATATCTATTGTTGCGGGTTTATTCAAAGTGATCGCCGGCTTATGTAAACCGGACATAGCTGTCGTAGTTTTTAATTTGAAACCTGAGGGTTCTTCCCGCATCGCGATATATCCTTCGAGGAATTCCTGATCGATCTCACCGATAAAACGGGAAGGCCGGGAGGATACCACTTGGCCGTTTTTGTAACGGGAAGTGGCGAACGACATGAAAGCCCGTTTTTCTGCCCGGGTGAGAGCGACATAGAAAAGCCGCCGTTCTTCTTCCAGGGCGGCAGGAGTGGTCACACATTGCTGGGCCGGGAAAAGTTCTTCTTCCAGACCGGTGATAAAGACATTGCTGAATTCCAGTCCTTTCGATGCATGGATGGTCATGAGGGTCACTTTGTTTTGATCCCCTTCTTTATCTCCGTCCTGATCTGTCAACAACGCTACTCCTTCGAGGAAGGCCGGTAATTTATCGTCTTTCCCCTCTTTATAGGCGGTTTCACTGAAATCTTTGATACCGTTCAGGAGCTCCTGGATATTTTCTTTCCGGGATACGCCCTCCGGTGTTTCGTCATTGGAAAGGTCGTCGATGATACCGGAAGAACGGGCGATGATAACAGCTGCGTCATACGCATTTTCATTCGCTATCTGTTCCCGGAAACGTTCGATCAGACTACCGAATTTCTGTAATTTGGAAAGGGTACCGCTGTTGAAAGCGCCGGCCACCTTATCGAGGTTACAGAGTACGGTCCACAGGCTGACATGATATTTTCCGGCGATTTCCCGGATTTTGTCTACGGTCGAATCTCCGATTCCCCGACGGGGATAGTTGATGATCCGTTTGAAAGCTTCTTCATCGTTCTGATTCACGGTCAACCGGAAATAAGCCAGCAAATCCTTGATTTCTTTCCGTTGGGAGAAAGATTGGCCGCCGTAAATTTTATAAGGAATATTCCGTTTACGGAGGGCTTCTTCTAAGATACGCGACTGGGCATTCGTACGGTAGAGAATAGCAAAATCGCTGTATTCCTGCTGCTCGTAATTGGCTAGCCGGAAGATTTCATTCGTGACCTGGAAACCTTCTTCCTTATCGGATAAGGCCCGCAATACCTTGATCTTTTCACCTTCTTCGTTTTGAGAAAAGGTCTTTTTGGGAATTTGTTCTTTGTTCTTACTGATCACACAATTCGCTGCATCTACGATCGTGGTCGTCGACCGGTAATTTTGCTCCAGTTTGTATAGCTTGTATTCCGGATAATCGTTTTTAAAATTAAGGATGTTCTCGATCCGGGCTCCCCGGAAAGAATAAATACTTTGTGCATCATCCCCGACTACACAGATGTTATGATGCCGGTCCGAAAGTTTTTTTACGATCAGGTATTGGGCGTAATTGGTATCCTGATATTCGTCGACCAGGATATAATTGAATTTCTGTTGATATTTGGCCAGAATGTCCGGGAAATCACGGAACAGGATATTGGTTTGCAACAAAAGATCGTCGAAATCCATGGTATCCGATTGTTTGCAACGCTGCTGGTATTGTTTGTAGATTTCTCCCAATAACGGGCGTTTGCTGGCTGTATCTTCGGATAAAATGCGGGAAGATTGGGCATAACTCTGAGCGACGATCAGGTTGTTTTTTGCCATCGAAATCCGTCCGAGGATCGTGCTCGGTTTGTAAATCTTATCGTCCAGTTTCATGTCTTTGACGATGGCCTTGATCATATTTTTAGAATCCTGGGTATCGTAGATGGTATAGCTTGATGTATAGCCTAATTTCTCGGCTTCGAATCGCAGGATTTTTGAAAAAATCGAGTGGAAAGTTCCCATCCACAGGTTGGCAGCGATTTCCTGGCCCACTAACTCTGCGATTCGTTTTTGCATTTCACGGGCAGCTTTATTGGTAAAGGTCAGGGCCAGAATTTTATAGGCCGGCACTCCCTGACTGAGCAATTGGGCTATCCGGTAGGTCAATACACGTGTTTTGCCTGAACCGGCACCTGCAATGACCAATGAAGGACCTTCTGTGTTGATGACCGCCTCCTGCTGACTGCTGTTTAATTCATTGATAAAATCCACCCTGAATAAATTTTTGATCGACGATAATGATTGATTATTTCCCGTAGCAAAATTAAAAATTAATCTCCAGCCTCACAAAATACCGGGGATTTTTAGTAATATTGCAAGGATAATCGTAAAAGCGTGTGGACATGTACGTGTTGTAAAACTCTTCTGTATGTTATGGTTGAGAAATAAATGTTGATCGTATGCGGTATGTATTGTTGCTGTTTTTCGTATTCCTGGCCGGACTTGGATTTTCCCAGCGGATTCAGATAGAAGGGGTGGAAGTGAACTATTCTTCTGATTATCCGGACGGACCGCTGTATGTTATCCGTCGGACTCAGGCTGAAGCTGCTCCGGAAGGTCAGGTGAGTTTTGTGCCGGGAGGAGATCGTTGGGAATTCGGCTGGACTTACGAGGGTTCCCCTCAGGCCGTTGCTCCGTATGAGGATTCTACCCGCTTGGCCGTCCCTTTGCTAGGGAACGGACTCTATACTTTTACTGCCCGAAAGGACGGGGTGAATACGGTTCAGGAACGGTTTTATGTGTTTTATGATTTTATGGATTTTAAAATTACTTTGACCGATGTACTGGATTGTGAATATATTACGATTCATATCGATTATCTTTATATTCCCGATTTTGCCGGTTTCCCCGGTGGAGAGAATGTGGATTACTGGGTCGATTGGGATGGCAAAGAACGGCAATTGTCTTCTATGAATGACTATCGGTATGAAGATCTAAGTCAGGCTGTCGCCGGCTGTGCCGAAGATGTGTCTTGCCGCATTAGGATCAAGGATCGTTTCGGATTCGTATGGGAAAGTAACGAAGTGACTTACGAATCGATGATCCCGGAGGCTGTCCCTGAACTGACTCTGGGAAATACGGTGGATGTGGTCGGGGAAGTCGGCGATGAAATGGGACAGGCACCTTTAGAAGTAGAATTCGATGCTTCCGGTTCTAAAAATGCTTCTTCTTATGAATGGTATTTGTATAAAGATACGACCGATTTGGTCGGAATGGTCTTATCGCCCGAGGATAGCCTGATTGGAAATCAGATCCGGACACAGGAAGATTTTGTTTATACTTACGAGCATTCCGGGCGGTATAAGGTAATGCTCGTAGCCATTCATGGAAAAGGAAATTTTTGCCGGGATACTTCGGATATACAATATGTAAATGTCGTCGAATCTTTGCTGGATGTTCCGAATGTATTTACACCCAATGGAGACGGTAAGAATGATATTTTTAAAGTGAAAGCCTTGTCTCTGGAATCTTTCCAAGGGGTGATTCTGAACCGTTGGGGACGTAAGATCTACGAATGGAACGACCCTTCGGAAGGCTGGGACGGACGTATCGGAGGAAAATATGCGAGCCCGGGAACCTATTTTTATGTGATTACTGTCAAAGGAAGAGAGAAGGTGAATCCTCCGAAATATGTTAAAAAAGGAGCTTTGTTGTTAGTCCGTTAAGGGAAATATTTTTGCAACTAAGTTTTTAGTTGAAACGTTTGTTTTATCGTTGAAATCTTTCTTTATTTGTGATGGAATATCAAAACTATCGAAATGAAGGTATATTTCATCCTTGGAATCCTGTTTTGTAGTATAGGAAGTTATGCTCAGGACATCGGTCGGCAAATTTTAGAAAGAGAGTTGGACCGGAATCATTACGATGAGGTTTTAAGAGGTGTCGATTCTTTATACCGGATAGAAGGTAAATCTTCCGATTTGCTTTTTTATGAAGGCAAAGCCAATGAAGGGATGTTGCGTTATAAGGCGGCTTACCGCTGTTATTCGGAGTGGTTGGAGCGGGATTCTTCCGATTGGGATACCCGGCTTGCTTTAGCGCGGGTAGCAGCCTTGGCGGGGCGGACGATGAAAGCGGTCGATATCTATGAACAATTGGCCGGAGAAGATTCTCTGGATTTTTTTGTCAATTATCAGCTGGCCCGTTTGTATCAGCAGATAGGTAAAACTGTTCGGGCGATCGGAATCTATGATCGTTTATATCAGACAGACACGACAAATGTCATTTTATTAAAACGGATCGGAGATTGTTACAACCGGATAGGCTGGAGTATGAATGCCGTAGATCATTATTTACGTGCTGTCTGTTTGGACCCGGAAGATGGAGAGACTGTCGTGAAGGCTGTCAATCTGATGATGGCGAATACAGTTTTGTTTCAGGCTTATAAAAAACTGACCGGGAAACAGCAGCAAGAGGTGATGGCTGCCATTCGGGATACCAACAGGGTGGCTGATTTATGCGAGAACAATTCCGGTCTGAAAGCTGTCTGCTTGAAGAAGTTCCCGGCAGCCTTCCAGCAGCCTTTGAATAATCTGTTTGTTCATTTATGGGAAAATGCATTGCGTTCCCCAAAATTTAATGATCATTTTTTCGACCGGGTTGGAAGATTTTATTGATAAATTTATTGCTGAAAATAAAAGTATTGAAGTATGTCCGTTTTGTGCTTTGGAAAGTTTTTATGATTTGCAGGGGCAATCCAGACGAGAAATAGGTCATTGGTTGTGTAAAGAACAATATCCCTATCTTGTGGTTAATTTTGATAATCTTGTACCGATTGGGCATGATTGTACTCTGGTTAAACATTGATGTGTTTATTATCCTGAATATCGGTTACATTTAACTTTTAAACGAACCGGCACTAACAAATGATATTAAAAAAGGGGATTAGGAGTTAGTGATATAAACCCAATGATCCCAAAGATGATGATTTAGTGGAAAGTTGGAAAAAACTTTTTAATATTCAACAAAGGTATGAGTCTGCAATTAATGATAAGGTATTCTGATGGTGACGGGGGGATTTCATCTGCTCGTGGCGGTGGCAGGTGGATGGGACATGTGGCGGGACATCATCATGGACGGATTTGCCGCTTCCATTGGGAATGATGCGGAAAGGGCATACGCTTTTGTTTTTTTTGTGGGCGGGATACTGCTCCTTTTGGGGGGTACATTGCAGTATTATATCCGTAAGGAGCAGAAGCCTGTGCCCTTGTTCCTGGGGTATAGCTTGTTGCTGGTGTCGGTCGTAGGGTATATTCTATTGCCTTTGTCGAGTTTCTGGCTGTTGATTCCGCAGGCATTGATTATGATCGGGGGTACTTCGATGGGGGTAAAAGGCTATTAGCACCCGAGGACGTGTCTTGCGGGCTATTTCCTTTTTGGCATGCGGAATGGAATTAACTTAAAAGGGGGAGGAAGTACTAAGTTGGTGCCATGAGAAAAATAGAAGAGGGAATCGTGCAAGTGTTGACAGAGACGGGAACCGCTTTTATTTGTTTAGCGGACGTGACGGAGTTAGCGCCGGAGTAGAACAGGGGATGCCCCGGGTATAACAGGTACTTTTTCATTGCGGATATAAGCGGGATAAAAATGACGTCCACGATGTGTGCTTGCTGTGCGGACATTCCGGTATTCCTGTGCCGGAGGAATACAGGGAATCGCAGGGGGGAGAGTACCGGGTAAGCGTCCGTTTGTGATAGGGTTCCCTCCGGATAGCCCGAAATACACATCACTGCGGGCTATCCGGAGATTAGCAATTTTGGAAAAGTGATTGTATCCGGTTTGGTATAATTTTGTCCGCAGAGATGAAAAAGAAATTGACAACAGAAGAAGATTACAGGCAGCGGGTGGACTGGGTGTGTATGTATATCCGGGAGCACCTCGACAAGGAGATTGATATGCGTCGTCTTGCCGTCTTGTCGGCATTCTCGCCGTTTCATTTTCACCGCATTATGCGCGCTTATCTGAAAGAACCGATCGGAGCGTTCATTATACGCACAAGGGTGGAAACGGCGGCGAAGCTGTTGCGTTATACTGATCTCCCCGTCGCGGATATTGCCTACCGGGTGGGGTACGACACCCCGTCATCGCTGACCAAATCTTTCTGTAAATTTTTCGGCATCTCTCCTAAAATGTATCGTTTAACAAAAAATTATCAGATGATGACAACACAGGAACCGAAGGCCGAAGTGAAGCTCAGCCGTGCCAAAGTCGTGGAACAGGAACCTAAGACGGTTCTGTACATCAGTGCCACGGGAGATTATAAAAAGGTGGATTACAGTGCGATGTATATGCGGATGTGGGAAGAGATCAAGCGGCAGGGACTTTTCTCGGCAGGTATTGAACATTTGGCTTTATACCACGATAATCCCGAAATCACGGCCGAAGAAAACCTGAAATGCGATGTATGTATCCGCATTTGCAAACCTGCCAGACCCAACGGGGATATCGGCGTAAAAACCATCGGCGGCGGACGTTTCGTCGCGTTTACGTATATTGGTGAGTACTGTAAAATAGGGGCGGCCTATGATAAAATTTACGGGGAGTTACTGGCAAAAGGAGGTTTCGAGGCCCGGGGCAACTACTGTTTTGAAAAATATGTGAGCGATCCCCGTCGCACGGTTCCGGAAAAGCTGAAAACGGAGATTTATATTCCGATAGAGTAAATTTGCAGGAACACGTCCGGGGAACCATCCATACCGTGCCTGTCGGGAATGGTTCCGGATAGCTCCCAAGACGCGTCCCCGTGGGCTATATTTTTTGAGTTGTGTATCGACAGATTTTATCCTTTGCAAACTGTCGGCTTCGATTTTGGCAAAGACCCAATTTTCTCCTTCTATCGGTGATGTTTCTCAAGGCTATGGGGTCGCCTTACTTTCTTGCTTCAAAACCGCATGATTTTCCTGTATAACACCAGGCAATATTCCAGGCACACGTACCGGGGTTATAGGCCGGGTGGGTGTGGCTGGAATCGGCGGGAGGCCTGGGGCTATTCTATTGGCAGGTATTCGATGGGTTGTTGCCGGGTTTTATCCAGGGGAAACGATTGGTATCGGACTGTGTTGAAATTGATATTTTTCAGGTCGATGCAGCGAATGGTTGAGTTGTAGGCTGTTTTGTAATATATTTTGCGGTTGGTGAGGTCGATGGCCGAGGTCCACTGGGTGGCACTTGGAATGTCGGGGGATTCGCCAACGGGATGTTCTATGCCGATGGGAATATCGAAATTATTGAGGATGTGGAAGCATTGGAGGACGGTTTCAAAGCCTGTAGGCTGTTGGGGGGCTGTTGCTTTGTAAAAGCTGATTCGGACGAAACGGGAAGGCGGAGTGACATCTCCGGGCAGACCTAAAAATCCCGATCCTGCACCAAAAGCAGTCAGCGTGAGGTTACTCAGGGCGTGGGGGGCTACTCCTCCTGGAAAAAGATTTATGTAATTGCTCAGGTTGGTGAGCTGCCATCCGAATCCGGGGGAATTGGTCAATACTCCAACGGGGTTATCGTAAAAATGGGGGATGCCGTCTACAATTTCCAGTACTGCCTGTTTGCCGGTAGAGTCGCCTATGCGCCAGTGGACGGTGGAAGTGGAACCGGGTTTGTCCAGTCCGATAATCCGGATGGAAGGAAGGGCTGTTCTAACTTCGTCGACAGAAGAAAATTGTGCAAGCATCCAGGTTACCAGTTGCAGGTCGTTGACAGTGTGGGCGTTTTTTGCCGGGTCGTAGGCGGAGTAGCTTCCGTACCGGGGAAAATAGAAAAGGCCCGCAGAAAGCCCTGCTTCATTGAGTCCTTCGGCTATGAATTCTTTTTGTATGATGGCCAGTCCGGCCATGCCGTATTTCGTTTGGAAGGTAGCTCCGTTGAGTCCTTCCGGCGTATAGGTTTTGATTTGCCTGCCTCTGGGGATAATAACGTATTCGCTGGGCAGGTCGCTTTCTCCCCATTCAATGGTGCGGGCCTGGATGTAAGCTCCGTCTTTTGCCTGTAGGGAGAGCCCGGTGCAGGCTTGTAAGGAAAAATGGGCACTCAGGAAGAAAATGAGCAGACTGAGGATAAGGTGTTTCATAAATGATAGGATTAAAGTTAGGTGAAATCTGCAACAGTAGGATTGTGAATGGTCAGGCCTCCGTCTGCTACGAGGGTTTGGCCGGTGAGGTATTGGGCATCCTCAGAGGCTAGAAAGGCTACCACGGAAGCGATGTCCTGGGGTTGGCCGAGGTAAGGCAGGGCATTGTGGCGGGCAAATATTTTCCGGGTTTCTTCCGGGAGATTGTTCAGGGCTGCGGGGGTCAACACCAGACCGGGTGCAATGGCATTACAGCGGATGTTGTATTTCCCCATTTGGGTAGCCGTATAGCGGGTTAAGTTGATGATTCCTGCTTTGGCGGCTCCGTAATACGTGCCCCTGAAATCGCCGGTGAGCCCTCCGACGGAAGCTATATTTACGATATTTCCTCCTTTCTGCCGGATCATTACCGGGATGACAAGTTGGCTTAAATAGATTGCGCAACGTAGATTAATATGGAAAGCCTGGTCGAAATAGCTGATATCCAGATCTTCGATGTTTTTATCTTTTTGCAGGTCGGTGCCTCCGACATTATTGACCAGAACGTCGATCCTGTGGTATTTTTCCAGTGCCGTCCCGATCAGCGTCCGGCAGCTTTCGAGGTTTTCGGCAGAGAAATAAACCGGGTATACTTCGGCTTTTTCTGCTTTTAAATCCTGGGCCAGAAGGGCCGTTTTTTCTTTTGCAAAATCTGCCATGACAACCATTCCGCCCTCAGACACGATGCGCCGCGTGGTAGCTTCTCCTATTCCCGAAGCTGCGCCGGTGACGATCACCACTTTATCTTTAAATCTGTCCATTTCCATCTCCTGTTTTCTTTTATAACGGTTGTGAGGAGGAAATGGTTGGCAGGGGGGATGATTTTTGCTGTTTATACAAGGCTACAAAAAACTTACTCCAATACAAACGGCAATACATTTGCTTTGCCGTGGACAGCTTCGGGCTGGTAGTTGAATTCCTCGCACGAAGAAGCAGTTAGCTCTGCTGGAGTGCATGGCGGCCGGCTTCTTCCAGAAATCTCGGCTTTGTCAGGAGAGGGGGCGAAAGATCCGGTCTTGTGGTCATATTTTGGGTGCAAGCTAGTAATATCTGCATAATTGTGTTTTAAAGTTTGTGCAAAAGTAATGAATAATCGGGGTAAACAAGGAGGACGGAATTACAGCTAATCATGGGGACGGGGCAACCGTCTAGTTTAAGGTAAAATAAGAGGTCATTTATCCTTCCGGCAAATGCATCCTGTCAGGTGGTCGTTGATAAATCCTGAAGCTTGCAGGTGGGCATAACCAATCGTAGTACCGAAGAATTTGAAACCCCGCTTTTTCATATCCTTGCTCATGTCATCGGATTCGGGAGATGAGGCCGGAATTTCACTTCATGACCGGGCGGTGTTGACAATCGGTTTTCTGTCGGGGAAGAACGATAGGGTGTAATTATAAAAACTTCCGAACTCCTTGGGTATACCGAGGAGTAGGTTTGTATAGGTGATTGTCGATTTTATTTTCAAACGATTCCTCACAATGCCGCCGAACTGCATGAGGCGTTCGACATTTTCGTCGGTCCTGTACCAACCACAGCGTCTGTTTATAATATCCAGCGTAATCCTAACATTTGTAGTACATTACAAGAATAGGGATTAAATTGAAAGAGGGGTGGAGGGATGAATCGTAGTTTGGCCGGCTGAACCGAAAGGTGTATATTTGAATTCGTTTTGTTTTATGCATGTACAAATCGAAGAAAGCTGGCGACTGCGGTTACAGGAAGAATTTGACAAGCCTTATTTCGAACGGCTGGTTAGGTTTGTAAAAGAGAAGTATGCCCGGTATTCGGTGTTTCCTCCGGGAAGCCGGATTTTCATGCTTATAATACCTGTCCGTTTGAGAAGGTGAAAGTGGTGATTCTGGGGAAGATCTTTACCAGGAGCCCGGACAGTATTATGGGTTGTATTTTTCCGGTGATGGACGAAGTGCCTTTCCTGTCTTCACTGGTGAATATATTCAGGTAGATACAGGATGACCAGGGGAAACCGGTACTGGAGTCGGGGAGGTTGGGTGGAACAAGGTGTCTTGTTGTGGAATGTTGTTCTGACGGTGCGGGCGTATTAGGCAGGATCGCATCGGGGGAAGGAGTTACGGATGTGGTGATCGGGTATCTGAATGATGAGCGCGAGCATATCGTGTTTATGCTTTGGGGGGATACGCAGAAGAAAGGAGCTTTTTTCGACCGGCAACGGCACTGTGTACTGACGGCTTCCCATCCTGCGCCTTTATCGGCTGACCGGAGATTTTTCGGTTGCCAGCATTTCAGTAAAGCTAATGAATATTTCCGAAGCCGGGGATTAAAGGAAATCGAGTGATAGGATTCAGTGTGAAGCCGGCAAATAGCTGTTTCCTTCTTGGCCGGAATAGGTTTGGAAAAAATATATAGATTTATTCGAAATGACAATTACTCAAATTACTGAAAATAAGAAACAATACCTGGATTTGCTCTTGCTTGCCGACGAGCAGGAGTCGATGATTGACCGTTATCTGGAACGTGGCGAACTGTTCGTACTGGAGGATGAGGGGGTGAAAGCGGTTGGGGTGGTCACTGATGAAGGGGATGGGGTTTGTGAACTCAAAAATATAGCTGTTGCTCCCGGATTCCAACGGCAGGGATATGGCCGGAGGCTGATCGGTTACCTGTGCATCCATTATTCGGGAAAATACACGCAAATGACGGTGGGAACAGGCGATGTGCCGGGAACACTCGGATTTTACAGAAATTGCGGGTTTAAATATTCTCATCGTATCAAGAATTTTTTTACGGACAACTACGACCATCCGATCGTGGAGGAAGGAATATTGCTGGAAGATATGGTTTATTTGAAACGAAGATTGGAATGATGGTTCACGGGGACGGGGCAGTGGACTAAGTTGTGTTACCGGAGGTTACTGTATGTCGTTTGATACAGGAAGGGGTAAATTTTGTTTTAAAGAATGCTGAATTATTGATTTAAGGGAACCTCGGGAAACTGAAAATTTTATCGATTTGAATGCGGATGATTTACCTTTTTGAA
>ENA-UESG01001963-UESG01001963.1-human-gut-metagenome-genome-assembly--contig:-NODE-1963-length-11632-cov-5.301341_pt1 | contig 11632 bp, 12 predicted proteins | sample MGYA00243002_ERZ508003 | MGnify/ENA primary metagenome ERZ508003 (study PRJEB26167, sample SAMN06115514) | human gut metagenome | host: Homo sapiens | place: China:Shanxi | collected 2015-12-02... | reverse complement strand
GGACTCACTGATCAGTATGAGCAGGATCTTTCCCATTCCCTGCAAATATTGATCCAATTGCTGTAGCATACCTGTACTATGGACATACTTTGATGGGCTTTTTTTAATTATACTCATAGTCTGTTCCTCCGTTTGTACAACTCATTATTCCATAAAGCTGGGAAGCCAGAGGCAAATTTGGGGAATATAGGTAATAAGCAGCAGATTCACCAGGCAGCAAATCATGTACTTCAGCAGATGCCGGTTGACCAGCTCACCCACCTTCGCCTGCCGCAGAGTCGCCGCCACATAGAGATTGATCCCCAGCGGCGGGGTGATCATGCCAATGCACATATTCAGCAGCATAATGATGCCAAAATGGACAGGATCAATATTGTAGGCAGAGAGCGCCGGGAACAGGATAGGAGCAATAATCAGGATGGCAGGCGTGGTATCCATGAAACAACCCACGATCAGCAGCAACACGTTCACCAGCAGCAAGAACACCACCTTGTTAGAACAGATGCTCATGATGAACTCCGCCGCATGGGCGGGAATCTGCTCACGGGTCATCAGCAGGCCGAATACGCCAGCACAGGCAACGATGAACATGATCATACCAGAGGAGGCAGCCGCAGACTTTACTGTTTCCACCAAGCCCTTGAAGTTGATTTCCCGATAGATGAAGCAGCCTACGATCAGGCCATACGCGCAAGCAACGGCTGCGGACTCAGTAGGTGTAAAAATACCGGTGTAGATGCCGCCCAAGATGATAATGGGCATGAAGATGGCACCAATGGCATGATAAGACGCAGACAAAAATTTTCTGATATTAAACTTGGTTCTAGGGATCCGATTTTTTACGCCGTAGAAAATCGCAAAGGCAATCATCAGTGCACCCAGCGTGATGCCGGGAACAATTCCTGCCATGAACATACTGCCCACCGATACACCCGTTGCGGAGCAGTATGTGATCATCACGGTGCTGGGCGGAATAATCGTGCCCAACATACCGGCTGCAGCAATAGTGGACAGGGCGAATTTGCGGCTATAGCCTCCCTGTTCCAGCGCAGGCACCATCACTGCGCCGATGGCCGCCACCGTTGCTGTGGGGGAGCCGCACAAACAGCCAAACAGCATACATGAGAAAATCGTCACGACGCCGAGGCCGCCGGGCATCCAACCAACTGCAGCATTGGCAAAATCGATAAGTCGGCGTGAAATGCCACCACTGCTCATCAGTGCGCCAGCCAACATAAAAAACGGAATGGCCGCCAGTGTAAAACTATCGACGGAGGAGAACATCTTCTGCACGGAGGTGAACAGCGGCATCAAGTCCCCGGCAACGATGGCCGCCATACCGCCGCCCACCAGCGCCAGCGCGATAGGCATACCCAGAATCGTAATGACGGCAAAAACCAGGAAAAGCGTTGCAGTAATCATGCTTCAATCTCCTCCTTCCGATGCATAATATCCTTAATCATGGTTTCAATGCTGTAAAGATAGTGAATGATTCCCATAAAGAACCCCATAGGAAGGCAGAAGAACACGACCGCAGTGGGAATCTGCGTGGTTGTGGTCATCTGCTTGGTCATGATCAGATGATTAAACATCTGCAGCGAAAGCACAAACAGCCGCACAACCATCAGCATGCATAGGATCTACGTAAAGATCCACGAATACTTCCACACCGATGTGGCTCTTACTTTTTACACCAATACTGGTGCCAATATAAACGATATAAATCATGAGGTACCGGGCCAACTCCTCACTCTGCAGAAAAGGGATCTTCAAGGCATAGCGGCAAATAACGCTCCAGCAAACGATGGCAACCATCGCCAGAAAAAGGACAACACTCAGGAAGCCTTCCACTTTGCTGAAAGCCTGATCAAGTTTTTTCAACATGGCAAACTATGTATCGCTCGTTTTCCGGCGATACGCTCCTTTCTCCCGAAATGAGGCGGAGCGGCGGCAACCGCTCCGCCTCTGTTCTCAAGTTTTTTGTGTCTTATTCCACAGCCTCGACATCCGTCTGGATTGCCTCTACCAGAACAGGATCGATGCCGCCCTCTCCCACGTACTTCTCATACACAGGCTGCACCGCAGCTTCCCACTCGGTCTGATCAATCTCGATGAACTCCGCGCCATTGGCCTCCATCTCCGCCATGTACTCCGCCAACTGCTCATCACAGATCTGATAGTGGTACTCACGGGCTTCCTCTGCACACTCCATAACCAGCTGCTGGATATCCTCCGACAGGGAATCCCAGAGAGATTTGCTGCAAATCAGAGGAGCGGGAGAATAACCGTGGTTGCTCAGTGTGATATAGGGAGCAACCTCATAGAAGTTCTGGGTATACATGTTGGTAACCGCAGTGGAACTGACTGCATCCGCTACGCCGGTCTGGATGGAGGTATAGATATCACCCCAAGCCAGAACCACGGGCATAGCGCCCAGTGCGCTGTACACATCCGCCTGCAGGGGGCTGTCGATGGACCGGACACGCATTCCCTTCAGATCCGCCAGATTCTTGACTGGCTTCACCGCGCCGATGGCATAAATGCCGTTCTCCCAATAGTTGATGCCCTTCATCCCGATGGACTCCAGGGCGTCCAGCTGCCCCTGAGCAGCCTCACCGCTGAGAGCTTTCCGTGCGGTGGCAGCATCGGGGAACAGATAGGGCAGGTCAAACACGGACATGGCATCCGTAAAGTTGGACAGGGACGCAGAACTCTCTACGATAAAATCAATGGAGCCCATCTGCACACCTTCCAGCGTCTCCTTGGCGGATCCCAGCGTAGCACCCGAGTGGACCGTCAAGGTGATGGCGCCGTTACTGCGCTCGTTGAGCAGTTCAGCAAATTTCAGAAGGCCAAGATCCCAGGAACTTCCCACCGCAAGTCCGCTGGACGCCGTCCACTCATAAGTTTGTCCCTCTGCGCTTTCACCGCCGGAGCTATCTCCGCCGCTTCCGCAGGCAGTCAGGGAGAACACCATGGCCATAGCCAGCAACAGACAAGTCAGTTTCTTTTTCATATGCTCCTCCATTAAACCGTTATGTGAAACCTGTTATGTGTTATATCACTTGTTGTAGTAGATAGGCCGGCCCTTCTCGTCGTGATCCTTGTCGAATGTGGGATAAGCTCCGCCGTTGAAGCCGTTGAAGCCCAAGGGATTCCGGAAGCCCAGAGGATTGATTCCAACAGGATGTCTTTCCAGCAGGTCTTTGATGAAGGCGCTGTAACCTTCCACGACCTTCTCCACCAGTGCATCGCCCTTTTCCTTGCTGGCCTTGGTGGGATTGCCGATCACGCCGTAGTCCAGATCGTCCTTCTCCATCAGAGCAAAAGTGCCGTCGAAATGATAAAACTGGAAAGGATGAGAAGTCTCGCCGGGCGCTTTCTTCCACTTGCCGTCCACCAGCGTCGTGCCGCCGCCGTCGATGGCCAGGTCCATGTGGACCAAGTCGCCGTACAGGGACAGCGCCATGGAGGTCTCCGCCTCGTCGGCGTGCCACATATAATCGGACAGAACGGCTTTGTTGTCGCCCAGGAAGTCATACCAGGTAGAGGCGACCGTGAAGTAGCCTTCCATGCCCAGCTTGTGAACAGCCGGAATGAAGGAGCTGTCCTGGCCATGGGCAACCAGCAGGATGAACTTGTTATAGCCTACATTGGAGGCACCGGCGATGATGTCGTGAATCAGCGCCATGTTGGTCTCATAGTTCAGCGCGATGGTAGCAGGCATACCCATGTGCATGTAGGGATGACCGCCGTACATGGGGCAGGGGAGCACGGTGGCGCCGGACTTCTCCGCCACCTTCTTGGCCAGGCAGATGGCGTTGAAGCTGTCCAGGCCGTTGGGGCAGTGCGGGCCGTGCTGCTCAATGGCGCCCAGGGGCAGGATCGCTACGTCGTTGACTTCCTTGGCATAGGCGATGTTCACGGGAGCGGTGTTCTGATCAAAGAACACGGAATCTCTTTTGTACAGCTTGAATTCAGTCTGCTTCTTCAGTTCTGCCATGATAATCGTTTCCTTTCTTAAAAAAAATATAGATGGTTTTTTAAATCAGCTGAAACTCAGCAGGATTTACAGTTACGGCTGGAACAAAATCTTGATACGCATTTCCTTCTTTGCCCGAATCATCTCGATCACGTTCTGGAAGTCTTCCAGACGCTTGATATGGGTAATGAGCGGTTTTACCTTCAGCTTCCCCTCTACCATGTAGCGCAGCACCGGCGTAAAGGAGTTGGGGCTGGCCAGAGAGCCGATGAGCGCCGCATCTTTTACGATCAGCGTGTTCATGGCAACATCCACATTAGCTCCATTGTACCAGCTGACAGCTACGATCCGTCCGGTGGGCTTCAGGGCCTGCACCGCCATATTCAGTGCGACGTTGCTGCCCGATGTCTCGATCACGATCTCAGGACCGCCCTCAGTCAGTTCCCTTGCCCGCTGTATCACATCCTCATTGTGATAGTTGATGGTCTCATGGATGCCGCACTCCCGGGCGATAGCCAGCTTCTCATCCCAGCTGCCTGCCATGATGACCCGACTGGCACCCGCAATATTGGCAAGCTGTGCCGCCAGCTGGCCAATGGGACCATCTCCGATCACCAGCACCTGGGCGCCGGCGGGAATCTGCGCCTTGGTGACCGCGTACATGGCGGTTGCGGCAGGCTCTGCCAGAGCGGCCTCCTCCAAGCTCAGCCCTTCGGGGATATGATACAGATGCCGTTGCGGTATCGCCACATACTGGGCAAACACACCCTGGCGGTTGCGGTAAGATCCTACGACCTCCCGGTTGGGGCACAGATTATAATGGCCCTGCCGGCAGTTTTCGCACTCGCCGCATCCCAAGCTCACATCGGAGGTGACCTGGTCTCCCGCTTTAAAATCCCGGACATTCTTGCCCACAGCCACCACCGTGCCGCTCCACTCATGGCCGGGAATGATGGGGTACTTGGTGTTGCCGTTTTTGATATGGATCATCTCTCCTGTTAGCAGTTCAATATCCGTAGCACAGAACCCGGCATAAGCGATCTGTGCCAAGACTTCGTCATCCCGAATCTCAGGCTGCGGGATCTCGGAATACTCGATTACTCCCGGATCCATGAACCGAATGGCTTTCATCAGGCGGTCTCCTTCTTTCTTTCCCGATTTGTATGACATTGCATCGTTCGAATCTCCCCCTGCCGGAAGCAGAGCGGCTGGCAAGTCCCTTTTAGGAGCAGCTGCTCACAAAACTGACCGGGAAGCCCGCCGTGCTCCATAAAGGTCCAGAAGTGGCAGGGCACTGCATATCTCGCGCCAGTCAATTCCGCCGCCGCCGCTCCTTCCTCAGCGTTCATGTTGCCAAATGCACCATTGACAGACAGCACCGCAATATCCGGCTCAAAGATCCTGATCTCCTGAAACAACTCCGAGTGAAACGCCGTGTCTCCGGAAAAATAGAGCCGATGACCTGCAAACGCCACCAAGAGCCCGATAGCATCCGGCGCCATGGTACCGTGATCCGCCATCACTGCCCGAATCAGGATCTTTTCATCCTGATAGCATTCTCCTCTGTCCAGACGATGGCAGCGGTGGGCCTGTATGCCCAGTTCAATGAACTTCTCCTGACAGCTGGCAGGCCCGAAAAACAAGGTCCTTTTTGTGCACTGTGCCACAATTGGAATCGCATCATAATCGAAGTGATCAAAATGCAGATGGCTGGTCACATAATAATCTACCGCCAGCTCTTCCGGCGCGATCAGCATGGGTGAGAGTCGTTTGAATCCTCGAATCCGCTCGCCGCACTCCGTCAGATAGGGATCGAGCACCATGCTTGTTCCGTCGGGAGCCTTCAGGAGAAATCCGGCCTGGCCAAGCCAGCAAATTCCCAGATGATCTGGAGGAACTTGTGTTCCCCGAATTTCCTCTGCGAGATTCATCCTACTACCTTTCTCAGTTCCTCAATATAAGCAGCCCTCAAGCCAGGAATACCGCTCGTCAAACTGGACCTTGTACTTCTTCGTATCGCCGGCCAGGCCCCACAGCAGATACGCACGGGTGCCGGGCAGTGCCACCGTGGTGTGGTAGCCGGTGGGCAGCGCCACGGCGGTGTTGTTCTCCTCGATCACATTGACCTCGTCCCAGATCTTCTTGTTCTCGTCCGTCAGATCATAGCCGTGCTGCATGACGCCGCCGCGGCCAGGGCCATCCTCGGTGGAGGTCATCTGGAAGGAGAAGATCTCATCCAGCACGCACTCCTTGCCGGGGCGCTCGTAGTCGTGCCGGTGCGCCGGGAATCCGATCCAGCCGCCGGGCACGGACACGGTCTCGCCCACGATCAGCAGCTTGGTGATGTGGTCGTTGTGCTTGCCGGGCTGGCCGAAGATGAAGCGGTACTTCCGCTTGTAGATGTACTCGCCGGGTTCTCCCTCTTCAATATTTTCAGGCGGGCAGAAATAGGGGGCATTGCCCTCCTCACAATAGGCGGTGAAGACTCTCGCCTCCATGCCCTTCTCGCTGTACAGCTTCACTGTGGCTTTGGGCGGCACATACAGGGCGGTGGGCAGATCGTCATAGACATTGCCGCGCTGGCCCTTGGCGCCGTCCACAACGGTCACGCCCTCATACTCCACCCAGCAGGTCATGTCGCCCTGCTGCAGCACGATGGCCTGCTCCTCACCGGTGACCTTGTACTCCAGCGTCTGGCCGGGGTTGAGAAGGATTCGGCCGAATCCCTCATAGGTCATATCCGAGTTGGCCTTGGAGATCACGCTCTCATAGCCGTTCAGGTCCTGAAAGCGGTATACAGTTGTGTAAGACATTTGCGTCCACTCCTTTTTCCTTGATTTGAATGCAATTATTTCAATACTTCCTTGTTGACGGGATAGGTGACCGGTTTGCCGGTGAGATACTCAGTGATCCCCTGGGCGCTGTCCATAGCCATAGCCCGAAGCGCCCCGTCGCTGAGTGCCGCATTGTGGGGAGAGACGATCACATTCTCCATGGAGAAGAGCGGATTGTCATCAGCCGGCGGCTCCTGCTCAAACACATCCAGGCCGGCCCCGGCGATCTCGCCGGACTTCAGGGCCTCGATCATGGCGGCCTCGTCGATCACGGCACCCCGGGCGGCGTTGATGATGAAGGCGGTGTTCTTCATAGCCTTGAACTGCTCCGCACCCACCAGATGGAAGGTAGAGGGGAACAGAGAGGTGTGGACGATGACGAAATCGGACTTTGCATACAGCTCCTCCGGCGTCGCCATGGTGATCCCCAGTCCCTCGACATCCGCCTGCTTCACATAGGGATCCGTGGCCAGAATGTTCATCTCAAAGCCGGAGAGCTTCTTCACCACCAGCCGGGAGATCTTGCCCATGCCGATGATGCCCACCGTGGCGCCCTTCAGCTCGATGGTCTTGTAGGTGTTGCGCTCTTTGAACTGGCCGGCCCGGGTCAGCTGATCCATCTGCACCGTCCGCTTGGACAGTGCCAGCAGCAGCATCACGATATGCTCCGCCACGGCGTTCAGGTTGGAGAAGGGGGCGTTGACCACCAGGATCCCCTTTTCCGTGGCGTGATCCACCGCGATATTGTCCACGCCCATGCCGTGCTTGGCGACTACCTTCAACGTCGGGATGGCGTCCATGATCTCCGCCGTGATCTTCGCCGAGCGGATCAGGATCGCGGAGCATCCCTGCGCCTGCCGGATGATCTCGCCGCTCTCCGTGGAAGTGCCCTGCACGACCTCGAAATTCTCCCGGAGATACGCCACCGCATCCGGGTGGATATGCTCGGTCAGAAATACCTTTTCCATGTTTATGTACGCTCCTTCTCAGCCGCGGATCCGGCTGATGGTCTCCTTGCCCCACTTGACGATGATCCCTTCGTCAGAGGAGAGCAGGATGTACTGCACGCCCTTGGCGATCAACGCCTTGGCCGCCTCGGCGGAAGCCGCCGTGGTGCCCACTGCCTTGCCGGCTGCCAGCGTCTTGGCGGTGATGGTGTCGATGGCCGCCTTCACCTCCGGGTCCGTGGTCTTGCCGGGTACACCGTAGGACTGGGACAGGTCCATGGGTCCGATGAAGATGACATCGATGCCGTCCACCTTCAGGACCTCGTCCAGATTCTCCACACAGGTCTTGGTCTCACAGTGGGAGACGATCATCGTGTTGGCATTGGCGGTGTCGATATACTCCTGCACGCCGCAGGTGCCGTAGTCACAAGCCCGCACGCTGGGGGACAGGCCCCGCACGCCCAGGGGGGTATACTTCACATAGGACACCAGGTTCCGGGCCTGCTCCGGGGTATCCACATTGGGCACCTGCACGCCCGCATATCCCAGGTCCAGATTCTGCAGGATCTCCACCTGCTGGTTCTCCCGAACCCGCACAATGGGCGTGATGCCGGCCGCGTCCGCTGCCCGGACGATGTTGGTCAGCTGTTCCCGGTCCACCGCCACATGCTCTGTATCCAGTACGAAGAAGTCGAACCCCGCCAGGGCCAGCAGCTCCGGAACCGCAGGGTCCGTCAGCTTCACAAAGGTGCCGATGGCACTTTCCCCATTTTGGATCTTCTTTTTCAAAAGATTTTCGCGCATAACAACATCCCTTTGATTCAGAATTTTCTGCCGTCTAATATAGCAAAACACGTGCCACATCTGTCCATATCACAGAACCGGCGTTTTTTTTGGACAAATGCCAAATACCCGCGTTTTCTTTTTGTGCGTTCAGACAAAACAAATCGTGAGCTTTTGGCTTTCGTCAAACCGTTTTAGCCAGATGTACTCCCTTCTTGCCCTTGTGTGCGTCTGCGCATTTTCATATCCGTTGCTGATTTGCGTACGCTTTTCCCGCCCCCCTCCTTTCGGCTGAAAAAACTCCCGGCAGGGGGCGCGGCTGTCAGGCCGCTCCCCTGCCGGGAGCTGCATCCGTGTCAGGCTGCCGGAATGGTGCCTGTCACACTCCTACTTCTCTTTATGCCCTTGCATCTTGCGGACAATGGTGGAGGGATCCACTCCCAGAGCCGCAGCGGCCTTGCGGACAGAGCCGCACTGGTCGATGGCATGCTGGATAGCAGCCAACTCCACCCGTTCCACTGTCACCTTCAGCGGCAGGATCTCCCGCATGCCCATGGCGGCGGGTTCCCCGTTCTCCGACCAGAATTTCTTGGGAAGATTTTCCCGCCGAATCTCATCTCCCGGAGTGGTGATCACCAGGTTCTCCAGCACATTTTCCAGCTCCCGGACGTTACCAGGCCAGGGATAGTTTTCAAACGCGTCGATGGTGTCGGAGAAAATCGTCTTCTGGGTGTGATACTTCTGATTCACCACCGTCAGAAAGTGGTTGAGCAGCGGTACGATGTCCTCCTTCCGCTCCCGCAGGGGCGGAATCTGGACACTGACCACATTCAGACGGTAGTACAGATCCTCCCGGAATTGTCCCTCCCGAACCATCTGCTCCAGATTCTTGTTGGTGGCCGCGATGACCCGGACGTTGATATCGATGGGCTCGGTGCCCCCCACGCGGGTGACCTTCCGCTGCTGGAGCACCCGCAGCAGCTTCACCTGCATGTGCAGCGGAAGATCGCCGATCTCATCCAGAAAGACCGTGCCGCCGTTCGCCGCCTCGAAGAGGCCCTTGTGTCCCCTGTTGTCCGCCCCGGTGAATGCGCCCTTCTCATACCCGAACAGCTCGGACTCGATCAGATTCTCCGGAATGGCCCCGCAGTTGACCTGGAGATATGGCATATCCTTTCTGGGACTATTGTTGACCAGAAGCTCGGACACCAGCTCCTTGCCCGTTCCGGACTCCCCAAGGATCAGGACCGTGGCGCCGTCAAAGGTCGCTACACGCTGGGCGAGTTCAACGACCTTTCGGAACGACTCGCTATTTGCAATAATGGTCCCAACGCCCAAACGGATCTTCATATCTTCCAGCTGCTTGTTTTGCCTGCGTATAATTTCTTCTTTATCCCGGAGGCTGGCCTGCATATTGTTCAGAGATGTGATATCCCGCACATTGTTGAATATGTAGCGCACTTCCCCATTTTCACCGAAGATCGGCGTGGCCGTGGCCAGGACCGTCAACTGCGTATTATAGTTGTAGCAAACCTTGGAGGTCTGCCGCTTCTGCTCAATGGCCTCAAGGCACACAGAGTCGGAAAAGATCTTTTTCTCCAGCAGCTCCTCCGTGCTCTTTCCCATCAGGTCCTCTTTGGTCACCCCCAGTAAAGACGCATTGGCGGAGTTGGCAAAGAGAATCCTGCCGTTCCCATCCGTAATCCATATCCCATCATAAGAGGACTCCAGCATCTCAATCAAGCTCTTCGCGTCAATCATAGTCTCTTTATCTCCTTCCGGTGCTCGCCATTCTATTTCCCTCGTTACTTATTTTACGGTGCTAAATTTGGAAAAGCAACATCGTCTTTCCTAGCACCAGATTTATCATTAGCTAATAATTGACAGGGCTCCTTATCGTTGATAATATAGATAAAGGATATGAAATGCATTATTTTACAACATCTATACCAAAAGAGGTGCTAAATGGCAACTGGGGGGAAATTTGTTACAGCCACTGATGTTGCGAACCGTGCAGGCGTATCGCAATCCACAGTCTCAAGAGTTTTTAATCCGGATAGCCGATTACTGGTTCGTGATAAAACGCGAAAGAAGGTGCTTGAGGCTGCAGAAGAGCTCGGCTATGTTCCTAATGCCATTGCACAAACCATGGCATCCGGACGGTCCCGCATTATTGGCATCGTAGTTCCAAGTAACTATAATATTTTCCATTATCATATTCTCCAAATTTTAACCAATGTGTTTCAAATGTACGACCTGCGAACAATGGTATTTACTTCAGCGCCGACAGATAATATCAACGATCTCCTGCAGAATCTGTATCAATATCAGGTTGATGGTGTAATTGTCACTTCCGCAGTTCTTGGACAGAATGTCACTGGTTCCTGGACTCGCAAGGGTATGCCCGTAATACTCTTCAACAGTGATCTCCCGGATGCCGAAGTAAGCATGGTACAAAGCAATCATTTTCACAGTGGTGAGCAAATGGCTGAATATCTGACGGCAATGGGGTATCAGCGGTTTGCCTATGTCACAGCAGAAAAAAGCCCACACTTGAATCTCCGCTCTCGTCAAGAGGGGTTTCTCAGTGGGCTAATTGCACACGGAATTGATAAATGCCAGATTATTCCGGCGGCATACAGTTATAAGAGCGGTTGGGAAGCAGGCACCTTTCTCCTCAGTCAGAAAGATGTTCCTGACGCAATCTTTTGCAGTGGCGATATCAACGGATTCGGCGTAATCGACGCCATCCGGCAGCAGACATCTCTGCGTTTGGGATTCGATATCGGAGTCTCTGGATATGACGCTCCCATTATTGGTGATTTTCAGGGATATTCCATGACTGCTCTTGCGCAGCCTACTACGCAGCTTGCCAGAGACGCAGTAGAAATGTTGCTCCAATTGATTGCAGAACCGGAAACACCGAAAAAGAAGATCATCCGCCCCATGAAACTCATTATTCGCACTTCAACTCAAATGAGGAAGCATCAAGCCGAGCAAAATGCATAAATTCCAAGCCTCAAAAACAGCGTTTTTCTCATATTGACAGGTAAGGAGAAAGGGGTATATATTTTATTCCAGAAATG
>ENA-UESG01001948-UESG01001948.1-human-gut-metagenome-genome-assembly--contig:-NODE-1948-length-11756-cov-6.929104_pt1 | contig 11756 bp, 12 predicted proteins | sample MGYA00243002_ERZ508003 | MGnify/ENA primary metagenome ERZ508003 (study PRJEB26167, sample SAMN06115514) | human gut metagenome | host: Homo sapiens | place: China:Shanxi | collected 2015-12-02... | reverse complement strand
TGTATTATATATTACATTTTTATGCAGCCACTAAATAATAGATAATTTTTCTCTAATTTTTATTGACTTACTAGGAATTTATGAATAACATATTTCACATGAATTCAATATCCCAATAAGACCATGAAGAAAGAGAGTACATTGCTTTACGACTGAAACAGAGAGTCCGAATGGTGAAAGCGGATGCAGTCTCAGCAATGGAAGTGCCTTTTGGAGCCTGTGCCCCGAACATCTTGAGTAGGCGGCACCAGCAGCGTCTGTTATCACGCATGCAGATCTTTGTACCTGCTAAGATTTCCTATAGCGATATAGGGGGTAAATCATGGGTGGAACCACGAGCCTTCGTCCCATACAAAAAAATGGGATGAGGGCTTTTATTACGATGAGGAGGTCGCCACGATGAATAAAATGACAAAAAGCTGGCTGTTTTTTTTGATGACAGTTGTCTTACTCCTTGGAGGATGCGGAAGTTCTGACAATACTACCTCCCCAACTCAAAAAAAGACCATTGTTGCAGCAACGGAAGGTTCCATGAAAGGAATTGCTTACATGGATAAGAATAATAAGCTGACAGGCTACGAAGTTGAAGTTCTGCGGGAAGCTGCTAAGAAAGCTGGTTATAATATTCAGTTCCAAACAACTGAATTTGCTAGCATCTTTGCCGGAATTGATTCAGGAAGATATCAAATCGGATTTGGCAATATTTCAAAACCGCCAATTCGCGAAGAAAAATATAATTTTACTAAAGTCACCCATTATTATGAACCAGCCGTATTTGCTTTCCCCAGAGGATTCCTTGCAAAACATCCCGTGAAAAAAGTTGAAGATCTCGGTGGGCTACGCACGTATCTTAACCCAACCAAAGGAAATGCTTGGCAGCAGTATGTGGAAGCATTCAACAAACTGCATCCTGATTCCCCCATCAAAGTCACCTACTCTGACGAAGGATGGGCTGCTTATTATAGGAGACTGAATCAAGATGATGGTATCGATGTCCTAAAGACAAATGAAACGCGTCTTTACCTCTTAACGCAGGAGTATGGCTACCAATTTGATTTTGTAGTTCTACCCCAAACGGAAATGGATAAAGTTGGAAAGTTGACCAATCCTAACACTTATTTTGTATTCCCCAAGACAAAAAAAGGTGCCAAAATGGCGGCAGACTTTGACAAAGCCATTGAAGCCCTACAAAAGGATGGTACGCTCAGCAAACTTTCCAAGCAGTTTTTAGGAAATGATTATTCCAGCAAAGAAAACTATGATAAAGCTCATCTAAGATGAAGTCTATCAATTAGGGAGGAATTATAAATGAATTTGAAGTCCTGGATTCTAGGTTCATTATTGGTTGTTGCTGTCCTAGCGGCAGGCTGCGGAACAAAAGAAGGTTCCGCTCCGAAAAAAACGCTCGTTGCAGCAACAGAGGGGATGGTTCGTCCAGTTTCCTATATAGGAAAAGATGGACAGCTAACGGGGTATGAAGTCGCTGTCCTAAAAGAAGCTGCCAAACGGGCAGGCTACGAACTTAAATTTGATAAAACGGAATTTGCCAGTGTTTTTGCAGGTATCGATTCTGGACGCTATCAAATTGGTTTTGGGAGCCTCAATAAAACGGCTCAGAGAGCTGAAAAATATACATTTACTTCAGTTCCCCACTACTATGAACCGGCAGGTTTTTTTGTTACCAAGGGCGTTCTGAAGACTCATCCCATCAAAAAATTAGAAGACTTGGGAGGTCTTGAAACCTACACCAATCCGAAAGGAGAATCGTGGCAGCAATTTGTCGAGGCCTACAATAGGATGTTCCCCAACAATCCCATCATTCTCCACTATTCTGACGAAGACTGGGGGTCCTATTTCCGGCGGCTCAATATGGGAGATGGCATGAACCTCTTAAAAGGGATGGAATCACGTTTGAAACTCTATACAGAAGAATTTGGCTACCAATACGATTACGTCTCCCTTCCTCAGGATGAAATGGATAAAGTCAGTAAATTGGCAGATCCATACAAATGGTTCATTTTCCCCAAGACAGAAGAAGGTCGCAAGATAGCCGCAGACTTTGACAAGGCCATTCAATCCATGCTGGATGACAATACGCTGAGCAAACTATCCAAGGAAACCTTGGGGAATGACTACTCCAACAAAGCAAACTACGATAAAGCCCACCAAAAATAATTCAGTACCAGAAAGGACTGTACCATCATGCCGAAACTATTTGACCCTCAGGTCGTCATTGACGGGATTCCCCAATTACTGCCATACCTTCCTATTACAATGGAAATTGTAATGGTATCCGCATGCTTCGCCCTGATTCTCGGCTTTGCCATTGCCCTAATCAAGACGTACCGCGTTCCAATCCTTCGTCGCTTGGCCACAATATATGTTTCCTATATGAGAGGAACACCACTTCTGGTCCAACTCTACATTTCCTTTTACGGCGTGCCCATTGCGCTGGAATACGCTAACCGTTATTTTGAGACCCAATATTCCATCAACTCCCTGTCGGGAATGATTTTTGTCATTGTTGCCTTTTCACTTAATGAAGCCGCCTATGCCAGTGAAACTATCCGTGCGGCATTAGAAGCCATTGATAAAGGGCAGATTGAAGCCGGTTATTCCATTGGTCTCACCAAAGCGCAACTTTTTCACTATATCATTCTTCCCGAAACACTAAAGATTGCTATTCCTTCTTTAGGAAACATTTTCATTGGACTCCTAAAAGGAACATCACTGGCTTTTGTCTGCTCTGTCGTGGAAATGACAGCCGCTAGCCGATTGATTTCTGGGAGAAACCTAAGATTCTTTGAAATGTACATTGCGCTCTCCCTCATTTATTGGGTTCTATCCCTTATCTCAGAACGAATTTTTGCCTATCTGGAACGTCGACTTAAACGTAGTGACAATGCAATTCGTTCAAATAAAGTCAAAACGCAAGAAGCCTTGGTAAAGGAGTAAAGAATCATTATGGAAAATGACACATTGCTTTCCCTGCAGAACATTAACAAATATTTCGGCACAAATCACATCTTACAAAACGTTTATCTATCCGTGGCCAAAAGTCAGGTTGTCTCGATTATTGGTCCATCAGGTGCCGGTAAATCCACACTCCTTCGCTGTATCAACAATTTAGAGCACCCGGATTCCGGCACCTATCTCTTTGATGGGCATCGGTTTGATGCAGCCCATATGTCCAACAATGATATCGATTTCCTCCGCCTTCATACAGGCATGGTTTTTCAACAATTCAATCTCTTCAGTGAAATGACAGGTCTTGAAAATATTGTGTTTGGCCTTATAAAGGTCAAACACAGGAAGAAGCAACGGAAATTGCCCATCGACTTTTGAGGAAAGTCGATATGGAAGAACGCTGTAAATTCTATCCTGCCCAACTTTCAGGTGGGCAAAAACAACGTGCCGCCATTGCTAGAGCCGTTGCTCTTTCTCCCCAAGTACTGCTTTTTGATGAACCGACATCAGCCCTTGATATCGAGATGATTGGTAAAGTACTTCAAGTCATTCGAACTTTGGCTGAAGAGGGCCAAACCATGGTTATCGTTTCTCATGAAATGAATTTTGTCAAAACTATTTCCGATAAAGTCGTCTTCATGGCTGACGGCATGGTCATAGAAGAAGGAACACCGGAAGAAATCTTTGATCATCCGAAAGAACTCCGTACTAAGCAGTTTTTTGAAACAATTTCTCTGGCACAATAAGGAGGCTGCCATGCATTTTTTAGTTTGTGGTGATGCGCTGTTTTCAAGTAGAAATCTTAGAAACCGACTAGACCCAGAATTGATTTCATTATTTGATCATGCTGATGTAGCATTTGCAAATGCCGAATTTTGTACACCAAAACGTTCCTCCTACCCAGCGGCAGGACGAGGTTACATTACATCCGTCCCGCCGGAGACACTTCAGGAATTTTCCGATTTACATATCTCCTATGTAAATTTTGCTCATAACCATACAGGAGACTTTGGTGTCGAGGGAATACTGAACACGATAGATGCAGCAAAAGCCCAAGGGCTAACAGCCCTTGGTATTGGAAGAACTCTCGATGAAGCTCGAAAGGCCCATTTTTTTGATGGCAAAGATGGCCGTATCGCCATTGTTGCTGCCTCTTCTACACGCTCCGAAGTGTTTGCGGCAAGTAATCCCGGAAATGGAGTTGAAGGCCGACCAGGATGCGCACCCTTACGTTGGAAACGTTCCTTCGTCCTTCCAGAAAAGGAATATAATGAGCTGAGAAAAATTGACGAACTCCTTGGAACAGCAGAAAGTTACCGTGTTGGGGCAAAGATTGAAACCTTTAAACCTTTTCCTGCTGACACATTCCTATTCGGATCACTTTTTGAAGGGGGTCTCACCATCGAAAAAGGGGAAACGCCTCATGTTCGGACCTATGCCAACCCTTATGACGAAGAAGCGTTACTGGCTCGTATCCGAGATGCTGCAAAGCGTTCCGATTTTGTTCTAGCTTCCCTCCACACTCATGAGGGCGTCAATGAAAACTGGTATTCAGATGAGCCGCCCGCTTTTATCCGCGATTATGCTCATAAGTCCATTGATGCGGGAGCGGCAGCATTTGTTGGTCATGGTGCGCATTTCATGAGAGGCGTTGAAATATATAAAGGAAAACCAATTTTCTACAACATTGGAAGTCTCATTATGGAATTTGAAGCCGGTGAATCCATCATTTGTCCTGAAATGTATGAATCCTATGGTTATGGTCCAGAGACCCTTCCCTCCACCTTGCATGGGAACCGAAGTAAGGATAAGGAGGGTCATTTCATAGGGTTTGGATCGGAACGCCGATTCTCTCAAAACGCTCTGATTGATTTTGAAATCACGCCGAACGAGATGACGTTTTCTCTAGTTCCTCTCAATCTTGATATGACACGAAGGAATCCACTGGAACGTGGAATCCCCCATCTTGCTAGTAAAAAGGAACAGGAATCCATTTTGGCACGTTTAAATGCCATTAGTAAACCATATGGAACCATCTTCGGAATAAAAGGCACCCGTATCGTCATTAAATAATTCGTGAACAACAAGGATAAAGACCGCAAGGAACAAACACGAAGGCCGGTGCCAAACCTTCTCCCAACTGTTGTGGGCACCGATTAGATTCACCCTTACACATTTTCTTCGACTTTCCGCTAGCGCTTTAAAGCACCCTCAGAATCCAGACGAATCTGCCTCGCTAGCCGCGCTCTCAGGAAAACGGTACGTTGCTTCTCATCTACCACCAAAACCGGGAAATATTAATCATAGCCGTTTATGGAAATTCCCCAATTTCGGTCCATCGCTTTGACAAAGGCGGATTGATTCTACGAGTCGAGTTCTAAGGCAAAAAGACCGCAAGACACAAGCATCCAATGTGTTGTCGAAATTATACTTCTTGTCAATATAAACAGAAGCTGTGAAGAAATGGTAAACTCATTTCTTCACAGCTTCTGTTTTTCATGCCTCTCGTAAATTTCCTTTATAAGGATTAATTTGCAAGATCCATCTCATGAAAAATCTCCCCGTCAAGGGTTTTCCACGTGACTTTGCTGCCCTTTATGACGAGGTAGCTATGGGGCGAATTCTCTTTGGGTAAGGTCACGGACCCAGGATTGAGAACCCAGTGATCTGTCCCAAAGGGCGTCCAACTAGGCACATGGGTATGGCCATGGAGCAGGATATCACCTGGGCCCAAGGGCGGCAAGGCACTCAGATTATAATGATGGCCATGGGTCACAAAATAGGTCCGTTCCCCTACCATCATGAGGGCATAATCCGCCATGATAGGGAAAGCAAGGACCATTTGATCAACTTCACTGTCGCAATTGCCCCGTACAGCCGATATGGGGCAAGGCGCGTTCGTAAGTAGCGCAATGACTTCCTTAGGGGCATAGCCTTTGGGAAGATCATTGCGGGCCCCATGGTATAGCAGGTCCCCCAACAGAAGCATTCGTTCCGCCTTTTCCAGTGCGGCTGCTGCCATGAGTTTTTTCGTGTAAAAACCCGAACCATGAAGGTCAGACGCTACGATAATCTTCTTCATCCTTCTTCCTCCTCCAGATAATAACGGATCTCGTCGAGGCAGCGAGGAAAGAGCACAATTTCTTCATAGTCAGAAACGATGAATTCCTGCCGGCCCATGCGCTGACACATGGATTCCAAAGGATCATAATAGCCGCTTACATTGTAGATGAGGCAGGGCGCGGTGCACTTTTTGAGGCGTCTTAGGCTCATGATTTCAGAGATCTCTTCCAAGGTTCCTGGCCCGCCGGGAAGGGCAATGAAGGCTTCGCCCAGGTCGATCATCCGTCTTTTGCGATCTTCCATGGTTTTCACCGTATAAAGCTTTGTGAGCCGGTCATGGACCTTATCCGGGGTCTTCAAAAATTCCGGGATGACCCCAATGACGGGACCTCCCTCGGCAAGCACCGCGTCCGCTACGGCACCCATAAGGCCAATCTTGCCACCTCCATAGATGAGGGTATGGCCATTTGTGCCGATCCAGTGTCCCAGTTCTTTGGCTTTTTCTTGGTAAATGGGATCCGCACCAAACTGGGATCCACAGTAGACGGTGATATTCATAGAAAACTCCTTTGGATAATTGAGGAAAAGGACCCACTCCGCAAGGGGCGTGGATCCAAAGTAATCAGAGAATGCTTAGTTCTGAGTTAAGAAGGTCGGTGACGAACATGTGACCAGGAGCATGCGTAATCATAAACTCAGGTTTTACGGCCATGGCGACGGCTTGAGGCGTTACACCGCAGGCCCAGAATACAGGAATTTCCCCAGGACCAATGGTGCTTGGTTCCCCAAAATCAGGATGATTGATGTCCTTGATCCCGATGGCGGCAGGGTCCCCCATATGAATGGGAGCGCCATGGACGTTGGGCATACGGCTTGTGACCTGGACGGCACGGATGGCGTCCTTCATCTTCATAGGGCGCATAGAAACAACAGTTGGTCCATGGAAGACGCCGGCGGGGATGCATTCGCGGTTCGTAATATACATGGGAACGTTGTGCCCTTCCGTGATGTGGCGTACTTCAAGGCCCGCGTCAAGGAGCGGTCCTTCAAAGGAAAAGCTGCAGCCGAGAAGAAAGGCGACAAGGTCATCACGCCAATATTGTTCAAGGGTGGCCACTTCTTCTGCCATCTCGCCGTGACGATAGATGCGGTATTTGGGAATGTCATAGCGCAGGTCGGCACCGGGCGCGGCAAGGCGCGGCTCGGGGTTTCCCACTTCCGTTACATCAAGGATGGGGCAAGGTTTGGGATTGCGTGTTGCAAAAAGGAGAAAATCAAAGGCCAGGTCCTTGGGCAAAATGACGAGGTTTGCTTGAGCGTAGCCATTGCAAACGCCAGAAGTCTGACCTGTAAAGCGGCCGGAACGAACAAGCTCACGAAAAGCGGTCGGTTTCATGGTACTGCAGTCCATTGTCATGCCTCCTTTTGCCGTCTAAGCGGCATCCTTGTAAAATATACTTATGCTCCTTTCACTATACCCTATCTTGATGGCTTTGTGAACTCTTTTTTCAGCGGCAAAGGCCGCCGCCCGTAGGCAGCGGCCTTCATTTCAGGAAATGAGTGCGTTCCACTGACGGGCAGGACCCGTCATGCCAGATTTTTTTGAGGAAAAGGAACCTGTTGCTAGAAAGACCATAACGAGGTCCCAGGTACGAAACATCTTTTCTTCTGCCATTTTAATCATGAAGAATCCCTCCCTTTCAGATTGGTTCAAATGAGCTGGGAAGATCAGTTTCCCTTCAAGAAACGGATTTTGATTATTCCTTTCTTGAATGTTTTTCATTATACGCTCCTTTTCGTTCACGTAAAGGCCTTCACAAATCCTTCACAATTTCAATTTGCAAGTTCATTTATATTGTAATTAATTTTACTTAATCTCGAAAAACTTATCACATTTCACCAATTTCTTGAGTTTATTTTCATTTAACCGTTCTATTTTATCAGTAAAAATCCACACGAGATAGGATTTCCTTTTCTCATGTGGAGGGCAATATTTTTTAGGATCTGTATTTTTCTGAACAACAAGCATCCTCAGGCAACGGTCATGGTCACATCCCCTTTGCGTCTTTGAAGGCGCCCCATCTTGTGATAGAGGTAGAACCAGTAGCTTGAAAGGACGGTAAGAAGGATAACCCAGGAAATGGGCCAAGACAAATAAACAAGGGAAACAGGGCAGTTCGGGGCGCCGAGGTAGGCAATCCAGCCCAGGCGGAAGACGCAGGTCGCAAAAAGGTTCACGACCATGGGAGCAACGGAAATCCCGAAGCCGCGGATACTGCCAACGAGGACGTCTGCAATGCCAAAAACAAAATAAGGGGCGGTCACCCACAAAAGCCGTTCTACACCATAAGCGATGACATCAGGGTTGCTGTTAAAAAGGCCAATCATTTCCGGTGCCCAGAGCCGCGCGGCAATGGCCTCCATGATGCCTACACAGGTCACAAGGCTGACACAGATTGTAACAACCCGTTTCACGCGCTCCCATTTACCGGCGCCCAGGTTTTGTCCCACAAAGGTCATGCTCGCCTGATGGAAGGCATTCATGAGGATATACATGACGTTTTCAATGTTGGCCGCGGCGCCGCAAGCTGCTACGACCAGACTGCCATAAGTATTGATAGCGCCTTGGATGACGACGTTGGAAAGACTGAAAAGACAGGCCTGGATGCCCGCAGGAACACCGATACGGCAAAGGTCATAAAGGGCGTTGCGATGGATGGCAAGGCGCCGAACGTCAAAACGCCAGGGCCCTGTTTCCTTGCTAAGGCAGCGAAGGACCAAGAAGGCACTGAGGGCCTCACTAATGATGGTCGCAAGAGCTACACCGGCCACATCAAGCTTCAGGAAAATGACGAAGATGAGGTTCAGCACCACATTCGTCACGCCACTAATGATGAGGAAGAAAAGCGGCCGCTCCGTATCACCAATGGCGCGCAGCGCTGCCGTCCCATAGTTATAGGCCATGAGAAAGAGGGTTCCTGAAAAATAGATACGCATATAAAGGAGCGCTTTATCATAGACATCCGGCGGTGTACTCATCCAGTGCAAGACGTAAGGAATGAAGATGATGGCAACGCTCCCCATGATAAGACCGCCTACAAGGGCAACGGTCATCGCCGTATGAAGGGCATGGGAAATTTCCCGGTCCTTATCTCCGGCGCCAACATAGTTGGCAATGAGGACATTGACGCCAACGGAAATCCCAACCAGCATGTTGATGAAGAGAAAGATGGTTGATGTCGAACTGCCAACGGCAGCAAGGCTGCTATAGCCCGCAAACTGACCGACCACAATGACATCGGCCGCGTTAAAGGCAACCTGCAGAAGGCTTGTCAGCATGACGGGCACACTGAAAAGAAGAATTTTCCCAAGCAGAGGTCCGTGCGTCATATCAAGATTGCGTCTTTTTCTCACAGCCATGTTCCTCCAAGCTTCCATGATTTCCTTATTCTACCATATTGTGTGATTTATTTGTAAACAATTTATGGGGTAAATTGGGCGAAAAGTCGGGTGATGGAGCCTAAGCGGTTAACTAAGGCGCTGCTAGGGCAGCTTGGCTAAAGCGGGCGATATGAAATGAAAGATGACCCTTGGCTAAGACGATTCGCCTGGCTTAGGAGGCTAGGAGGCTGAAAATCGGAGGGGAAAAGACCGTAAGACGTGCATCGAACCTAAAGAAAAAAAATATAAAGAAAGCCTCAAACCGAATCAAGACACGAATTCGGTTTGAGACCTTCTTGTTGGACCAGCAATATTTTTATTTTTAATTAACCTAAAGATGTTTTACAGCATGAAATTAGGAAGCAATTTCTTCTTATTAGCTCTATCTGGTTCTATCTTTTTCCTTAGAGACGGCATATGCTGTTCTTCCTTACCAGGGTGGGAGACCATGAAAGGGTTCATGAATTGAACCCCTTCATGGAGCGATTTTGGTAAGACGTCTACACACGAGAAGGAGCAAGGGGCATTTTTCGATGATTCAAGGCTGTCCGTAGGCACAAGCTCTGCTGGCCAGGCAGACCGCAAAACCGTGTTATCGAAAAATATATTCGGCGCCCTCTCTTGAAGAGGGATGGTTTGGCGCCGTGCGTTGGGCCTTTCAGCTAGTTATCACAGGCAGCTTTAGCCTTCCTGCTTGCAGGTTTAGGCGTCTGCATCAATCCCCTATCACTTTCATTTCTTAACGGTCAAGGTATGGCCGTTTTTATGGATGGTGCCGTGATTGACAAGCTGCGTCACAACGGAGTCTTCTGTCAGGTCCCACACGGCGCCTTTTTCAACGGTCACAGAAAGGGTGCCGTCCGCTTTTGACGCCGCACGATTTTCTTCAATTTGGGTCGAACCCGTAAAAGTGCTTCCCGCCCCCAAAGTGAGGTCCAGTTTGGAAATGGTATCGGTCACAATGCGGCCGGAAAGAGTCTGGTCCTTGGTCGTAATGACAGCATCTCCTCCATTGACACCAGCTTTCCCCCAGCCCCTCGAGGCGCTGTTACCCGAGACACGGATAAGGGCTTTTTGGGCATCCTCCTGCTTAATGTCCACATGGTCCAGGAAAATACGGCATTTCGTGTTGGTTACATAAATGACATCGCCTTTATGAACCATAAGGGATCCCCCGACCATGGAAAAAGTACTCTTGCCTTCTTCCGCATCGCCGCTCATGGATTGATAGATCATGATTCCCTGCGTATTTTCTTCTTGGATTGTTTTAGGGCCCATCAGGCGCGATTCATCCATGGCGCCTTCCAAACTGCAGTCCGTAAGGGAAATACTATTTTTGCCTTCAATAACGGCCCCTTCAGAATGGGCCGCACGCAAAGCCGCTCCTGTTACGGCAATATCTGCCGTGGAGTAGATGGCCGGGGATCCATGTCCCTTGGTCTCAAACGTGCCGCCAGTAACGCGGACCGTTCCGCCCCCTCGGTCGGAACGAATGGCCGCGGCGGAATCTCCCTCTGTCAAGACCTTTACGTCAACGGCCTTCATGCTGGCTCCGCCTGTTGTCTGAAGACCGCCGGAATTGCGTCCTGTCGTATGGATGGTGACATTTTGTGCCGATACTTTCGTACCTTTGCCGTAGCTAAAAAGGGCGTTGCCATTGGGTGCGTTTGACGTAATGGCTGTATCTTCCACAGTAAGCGCTGCCCCATCCGTTGCCAAAACAGCTGCATTCATGCCGTAGAAGTCGCCGCCTTCCGTAGAAGACGAAGTGCCGCCCAATTTTTCGATTTTGCTGCTTTTTAGCGTGACTGTGGCACCTTTGACGCGCAGGGCATTTTCATTGCTCCCTGTGGAGGTATAGGTCTTTTCCGTAAGGGTTTGCGCCTTAGTTACGGTCACCTTCGCAGTTCCCTGCATCACCGTTTGCGGTGGATTGAAGCCGCCCATTCCCCCTTGCGGCGGCATTCCTTGCGGGGGCATTCCATCCGGCGGAGGACTAGGCGGCAGTGGCTGTGAAGAGGCACTGGAAACACGCAGGTCCGTACTTGCCGCTTCACACGCAGCATAAAAAGATGTCCCTAGGGGACTCATAAGAAGGGCCGCCAATACGGCCGCTGTCATTTTTTTCATGGCAATCACCTCGGATTCTATCATAAGGGAATGAAGTGAAGGCGGGATGAAGAACCTTTTTTAGTCAGAGCAAAAATCGGTTCTATAATTTATTTTGGGGCGCTAAAGTGACCGTCCAGATGCGTGTCCTCTCAGCGCCTACTTTTTTTCAATAA
>ENA-UESG01001937-UESG01001937.1-human-gut-metagenome-genome-assembly--contig:-NODE-1937-length-11798-cov-2.984302_pt1 | contig 11798 bp, 8 predicted proteins | sample MGYA00243002_ERZ508003 | MGnify/ENA primary metagenome ERZ508003 (study PRJEB26167, sample SAMN06115514) | human gut metagenome | host: Homo sapiens | place: China:Shanxi | collected 2015-12-02... | reverse complement strand
CTCATCACTTTTCGTAGAAAATTCACATCCGGAGACCTTACATCGAGACATGTGTATCGCATGCTCCGGGAGTTCGTGGATTTTGCCAATGTATTTAACTAACTCTCAATTTACTTAAAGTACTGTACCCCGGATTCAAAGATCTTCATATCCTGCTCGCCATAGATGTTCATGGCCACAGCGGTATCTCTTCTCTCGGAGTGCGCCATCTTACCGAGGCATCTGCCATCGGGGGATGTGATACCCTCGATCGCACAGTAGGAACCGTTGACATTGTATTCCTCATCCATGGATACATTACCGTTCTGGTCAGCGTACTGGGTAGCGACCTGTCCGTTAGCAAAGAGCTTGTCGATCCATTCCTTCGGTGCTACGAAACGGCCCTCACCGTGGGATGCGGGATTGCAGTAGGTAGCACCCAGTGTAGCGCCCTGTAACCAGGGAGACTTGTTGGATACGACTTTGGTGTATACCATCTTGGAGATATGACGGTTGATGGTATTGAAGGTCAGGGTAGGTGAATCCTCCTTCTGACCGGTGATTTCGCCGTAAGGAACCAGTCCCAGCTTGATCAGAGCCTGAAATCCGTTACAGATACCCAGTGCCAGTCCGTCTCTCTCATTTAACAACTTCATGACCGCTTCCTTCAGCTTCTCATTCTGGAATGCTGTTGCAAAAAACTTTGCGCTGCCGTCAGGCTCATCACCTGCGGAAAAGCCGCCGGGGAACATGATGATCTGTGCCTGTGCAATGGACTTCTCGAATTCCTCTACGGATTCGCGGATATCCTCTGCGGTCATGTTACGGAACACTCTTGTCTCCACATGGGCTCCGGCACGTTCAAATGCCTTGGTGCTGTCGTATTCACAGTTGGTTCCGGGGAATACCGGAATGAATACGGTAGGCTTTGCGATCTTGTGCTTACATACATAAATACTGTCTGCCTTGTAAACATTGCTTGCCACTGCCTCGGTACCCTTCACTGCCTTGGTGGGGAATACCTTCTCCAGCTTGGAAGTCCAGGAAACAAGTGCCTCTTCCATGGTGATCTTCACATCACCATATACGAATGCAGGCTCCTCGGTCACGGTACCGATCACGGTGTAATCCAGTTCCTTCTCTTCCAGTGCAGCCATCTTGTCTGCGGGGATCTCTGCCAGAATATCGCCCAGTCCGTTGTCAAACAGGTCGTCTGTGGTTACCTCATCGTCGATCTTCACACCCAGCTTGTTACCGAAGGCCATCTTTGCTACAGCTGCTGCCACACCCTTGGAATCCAGAGCATAAGCGGATACGATCGTACCATTTTCGGTCAGTTCGTGGATCTTGCCATATAATTCTGCCACATTCTCATACATCGGAATGTCGAAATCGTCTTTATTAATAGAAAAACGTACCAGCTTATTGCCGGGGGTCTTCAGTTCCGGAGTAATAATATCGCCATATTTTGCCACGTCCACTGCAAAAGATACCAGTGTGGGAGGTACATCAATATCATTGAAAGTACCGGACATACTGTCCTTACCACCGATGGAGGGCAGCCCGAACCCGATCTGTGCATCGTAGGCGCCTAACAGTGCTGCGAAAGGCTGGCTCCAACGCTCAGGATCGCTGGTCATTCTGCGGAAGTACTCCTGGAAGGTAAAGCGGATCTTGCTGAAATCACCGCCGGAAGCCACGATTTTCGCCATGGACTCTGTCACTGCGTAGACAGCTCCGTGGTAAGGACTCCAGGAGGACAGATACGGATCGAAGCCGTAACTCATCATGGTCACGGTATCGGTCTTACCTTCCAGTACAGGCAGTTTGGCTACCATGGTCTGGGTCTCAGTCAGCTGATATTTTCCACCGTAGGGCATCAATACACTGCCGGCACCAATGGAGGAGTCGAACATCTCTACCAGACCCTTCTGGGAACATACATTGAGGTCATTTAACAGTGCCACCCAGGCACCCTTCACATCGCCCTCTTCCAGTTTCTCACCTACAGCGGGAACAGCCCATTTATCAAAATAATTCTCTTCTTCGGAAGGAATATCTACTTTTACTTTGGTCTCCTGATGGGCACCGTTGGTATCCAGGAAAGCTCTCTTCAGATCCACGATGGGCTTGCCTCTCCAGTTCAGTACAAGTCTGGGTTCCTCAGTAACAACTGCTACGGGAACAGCCTCCAGGTTCTCTTCCTTTGCATAGCCCAGAAAAGTATCTACATCCTTAGGATCTACTACCACTGCCATACGCTCCTGAGACTCGGAGATTGCCAGTTCCGTGCCATCCAGTCCGGCATATTTCTTGGGTACCTTGTCCAGATCTACGGTCAGACCGTCTGCCAGCTCACCGATGGCAACGGAGACACCGCCGGCACCAAAGTCGTTACATTTTTTGATCAGACGGCTGACTTCCTCACGACGGAACAGTCTCTGGATCTTACGCTCGGTCGGTGCATTACCCTTCTGTACCTCAGCACCACAGGTCTCGATGGAAGTATCGGTATGTACCTTGGAGGATCCGGTCGCACCGCCGCAGCCGTCACGTCCAGTACGTCCGCCTAACAGGATGATGATATCGCCGGGATCAGAGGTCTCACGGATAACATTCCTGCGGGGAGCTGCGCCCATAACGGCACCAATCTCCATACGCTTTGCCACATAAGAAGGATGATAGATCTCTTTTACAAAGCCGGTAGCCAGACCAATCTGGTTACCATAAGAGGAATAGCCACTGGCTGCGCCTCTTACCAGCTTCTTCTGGGAGAGCTTGCCGTGCAAAGTCTCGGATACAGGAACGGTAGGATCCGCAGCACCGGTGACACGCATTGCCTGATATACATAGCCACGGCCGGACAGGGGGTCACGGATGGCACCGCCCAGACAGGTGGCAGCACCACCGAAAGGCTCGATCTCTGTAGGATGGTTGTGGGTCTCGTTTTTGAAAAATACCAGCCACTCCTCAGTCTCTCTATGGTCACCGTAATCCATCTCCACGGGAACCACTACGGAGCAGGCATTGATCTCATCGGATTCTTCCATGTCATCCAGTTTGCCGTCTTTTTTCAGCTTTCTCATGGCCATCAGTGCCAGATCCATCAGGCAGACGAACTTGTCCTCTCTGCCTTTGAAGATCTCTTCTCTGGTATCCAGATAGCTCTGGTAAGTGGTCTCTAAGGGAGAACGATAATAACCCTCACCGAATTCCACATCGGTCAGCTCGGGGGAAAAAGTGGTGTGACGGCAGTGATCGGACCAATAGGTATCCAGTACACGGATCTCCGTCCTAGAAGGACCTCTCTTCTCATCATCATTGAAATATTTCTGGATATGCAGGAAATCTTTGAAGGTCATGGCAAGTCCCAGAGATTCATACAGAGCTTTTAAACTGCTCTCGTCCATATCTCTGAAGCCGTCAAAAACAGCAACATCAGCGGGATCATCATACACCGTGATCAGAGTATCCGGCTTCTCCATGCCGGTCTCTCTGGAATCTACAGGGTTGATACAGTAAGATTTGATCTTGGAAAATTCTTCGTCGGACACCTGTCCTTCGATCATATAAGTCACAGCGGTACGGATCACAGGTTCTTCGTCCTCTTTTAAGAACTTCACACACTGCACTGCGGAATCCGCTCTCTGATCGAACTGTCCGGGAAGGAACTCTACGGAAAATACTTTTGCATCCGCAGGAATCTCGATGGTCTCTTCATACAGATCATCTACGGGAGGCTCGGAAAATACAGTCTTGCAGGCTCTTGCAAACACCTCATCCGAAATATTCTCCACATCATAGCGGATAAACTCACGAACCTTTGCCACATCGATACCCAGATAATTTTTCAGTTCGTCGTGCAGCTCTTTTGCCTTGACGGCATAAGGTTCCTTTTTCTCTACATAGATACGTCTTACGTTGCTCATGTCTCTCCTCCGAAATTCAGAGCCCCATTCGCAAAACCACATCTTGCGATGCTTACTTTTTGCTCATGTGGTTATCTCACCATATAAATATCATCAGATGCCCTTACAATGCGAGCCTTTGACGTACATATGATTATATTTACATGGTTCTGAATAGTATCATACAACATACTATATTTTCCCACAATAGCAGAAAACAACAAATTTAGATAGATTTTACCTGCCTTTTTGAACGGTTCGTCATTCATGCAGTCTGTGGATCAGCCGGTAAGCGATGTCCTTCTCGCAGATCAGGGCCTCCGTGTGGGCGAAAAATACGATGCCGTCCGTGGGGGCCAGAATCTTCTCCCTCACCGTTCCATCGTAAGGGTCTATAATTTCTGCCATCTCATTTCCATAGCGCACATCGTCTCCCGCATGTACTTTTCCCCGGAAAATTCCCGCCCGGTTCGCAGGTACATCACTCAGATCCTTTTCATATATAACATGACTGATATAGCCGGAATGACTCTCGTACCGGATCAGCCCCATACGTTTCAGGAAACGTAAGACCGCTGCCACCGCCTGTCTTGCACTCACCTCATCGATCTGGGTATTCTGATTCGTGTATACCGAAAAGGCGGCCGTCATCTCATCCTGCCAGTTATAATTCAGTGTCTTGGTATCGATGGGTACCGGCTTGCGCACCACCACATAAGGAAGTCCGAACAGATTCGCCAACGACGTATTCTGATAGCCTGTCTCCATCATACGCACATGGGGCACGAATTCTCCCGGTCTGTAAAAGGACGTAAACTGGATCCCATAAACGTAATCCCGGATCTCCGTAAGCAACGCATTGGTCAGACGGTCCGCCGGCTCCCCGTAATCATTTCCCGGAAAACTCCGATTGATATCCGCTTCCTTGACACCGAAAAAGCGGCGGCTGATATTCACGGAATAGGCATTGATGGTAGGAATCACCAGAATCTGTTTGCCGGCACTGATACAGCCGTTGTTTTCCAGTTCCCGCAGTGTCTTCACCAGTTGGGAACAGATATACATCTGCTGGATCTCATTACCTCTGGCTGCGCCCACGATGCAGGCAGACTTCTCGCCCTTGCCGAACTGAAAGCCCTTGATGCGCATATCTTCTCTGTAGGTCGAATGTATGGTATAAATATCTCTCTCAAACATAATCTTTTCACTCCGTCAGGATCCGCGCCAGCAGATCTCCTTCATAGACCACCGGATAAGCTCTCAGGGTAAACAACAGCCCGCCTTTTGCGGTACGGATCTGCTGCTTCACCGTCCCTTCAAATGGATCCACCACTTTCCCGATCAGATCTCCTTTTTTCACATAGTGGTTGTGCTCGATCAGTGGCAGGAACACACCGCACTGAATACCCCGCAGGATCACCCCGCAAGAGACATGCAGGATACCTTCTACCTGTCTCCGGAATTTCTGCTTAGAACCCAGACCTCTGCAGGTCAGGTACACGTTATGGAGAGCCAGAAGCCTCCCATCAAGATCCTGAGCCCCGGTAAAGTATTCCGATCCGATGATGATGCGACCCATTCTCCCATGTTTACCCAGATGGAAGGTCTCGTAGTAGACAAGACCATCACTCTGTGCGACCTGAAGGGTATGCTGGAAGTACTGGTACAGAAAATCTTCGGTGAAGGTACCACCACAAGACTGCGTCCTTCTTACTTCCCGTTCACCGAGCCTTCCGTAGAGGTGGATGTCAGCTGCTTCGCCTGCGGAGGCTGTGGCTGTCGTCTGTGCAAGGGTACCGGCTGGATCGAAGTACTGGGTGCAGGTATCGTGAATAAGAAGGTACTGGAGAACTGTGGCATTGATTCCGAGGAGTACAGTGGACTGGCATTCGGTATCGGTATTGAGCGTCTGGCAATGTTAAAGTACGGTATTAACAATATCAAACTGTTATATCAATCTGATATGAGAGTACTGGATCAGATCAATGATGACTAAGATCACGGAAATATGATTTTAGAACAGTAGCAATGCAAGGAATAGTACGAGAGGACGTCGTAAAAGACGACGCCGAAGGAGGTAAAAGATATGTTAGTACCACTTAGTTGGTTAAAAGAATATGTAGATATTGATGTAGAAGCCAAGGAACTGGAGGAAAAGTTATTTTCCTGCGGATTTGAGGTAGAGGAATCCTATGAAGCAGGCAAGGATATCAGTGGTGTGGTCGTAGGTCTGGTAGAAGAGTGTGAGCCGATCCCTGAGACCCACTTACATGTATGTAAGGTAAACGTAGGAGGCGCAGAGCCCCTGCAGATCTGCTGTGGTGCAGATAACGTACACGCAGGCGGCAAATACCCCGTAGCACTGGAAGGTGCGCAGGTATATGCTACCGCAAAAGATCATGTGACCATCGAAGGTACCATGAAGATCAAAAAAGGCAAGCTTCGTGGCTATGAGTCCTGCGGTATGCTGTGTTCCGGTACTGAGCTGGGACTGAACGAGGATCTGTATCCCGGCGCTGGCTACAACGGATTGCTGGTACTGCCGGAGGATGCTGAGGTCGGTGCGGACGTAAAGCCCCTGTTACAGTTGGATGACTGGATCTTCGACATTGCCATTACCGCCAACAGACCGGACTGCGAGAGCATCTTCGGTATTGCCAGAGAAGTAGCGGCTATCCTGAATAAGCCTGTGAAGACTCCGGCACTGGATTATACTGAGAGCGGCATTACCAAGGACGGATTTACCGTAACCGTGGATGCTCCGGATCTGTGCCCCAGATATATCGCACACTATGTAACTGATGTGAAAATCGGCGAATCCCCCGCATGGATGAAGAGACGTCTGGCACTGGTGGGCATCGGTTCTATCTCCAATGTTGTAGATATCACGAACTACATCTTAAAAGAGCTGGGGCAGCCTATGCACGCATTTGATTCTTCTTACATTGAAGGCAATGCCATTCATGTAAGACGTGCCCATGACAAGGAAAAGATCATGACCCTGGATGAAAAAGAGTTTGAATTAAACGAAAATAACCTCGTTATCTGCGATGGCGTAAAGCCCGTAGCTTTAGCCGGTATCATGGGTGGTTTGAACTCCGACATCCGCGACACCACAGAGGCTGTCATCTTCGAGTCCGCAAAATTTGCAAGAGACAATATCCGCAAGAGCTCCAGAGCACTGGGACAGTCTTCCGATTCCTCCCAGAGATATGCCAAGGGTGTGGATGAGTATGCTACCGTTATGGCCAGCAAGAGAGCACTGCATTTGATCGAGGAGCTGGGCTGCGGTAAAGTATCCTCTACTCACGTAGAAGTCAGCACCGGCAACTCCATCGAGCCTGCCGAGATGAAGGCAAGCATCAAGAAAGTAAATGGTGTACTGGGTATTGAAGTACCTACCGCTGATATTGAGAGAATCTTAAAATCCCTGAACTTCCAGCCCGTAATTAACGGTGACGAACTGACCATTCAGGTACCCGCATATCGTGAAGATATGGAATCCTATCCCGATATTGCAGAGGAAGTGATCCGTATGTATGGTTACGACCATGTGACGCCTACTTTCCTGAAGGCAGCAGCCGTAACCAGCGGCGGTATGAATATAAAGCAGAAGACAGAGCTTAAGATCAAGAGAGCACTGTGTGCACAGGGCGCATTTGAGGGTGTACATTATTCCTTCTTCTCTCCTTCCGATCTGAATCTGTTAGGCCTGCCTGAGGATGCACCGGAGAGAAAGGCCATCCGTCTGATCAACCCGATCAACGAGGATCTGTCTCTGATGCGTACCACTCTGGCTCCCCAGATGATCCATGCCATTGCCCGTAACCAGAAGAACGGTTGTCTGGAAGGCAGAGTATATGAGATCGGCAATAAATTCATCCCTAAGGATCTGCCGCTGACCGAGTATCCCGATGAGAGAGAGACCATCTGCATCGGTATCTGGGGCAAGGAAGAGAATTTCTTCACTCTGAAAGGTCTGGTAGACACCGTAGCAGAGACTCTGTTCATTGATTTCGAATATGTAGAGGACAAGAAGACCTTCCTGCATCCTTATCGTACTGCAAAGATTCTGTACAACGGCGAAGAGATCGGCTACCTGGGTCAGCTGACCTACGAGATCCAGAAGGAAGAAGATATGCGTGAATCCGCATACATCGCAGAGATCGATCTGAAAGCCCTGCGTCCCGTATACGGCAAGGTTCCTACCTTCGCACCGATCTCCAGGTTCGCCAAGGAGACCAGAGACCTGGCACTGGTAATGAGCAAGTCCGTTACCTGTGGCGAGGTAGAGAAGGCCATCGCGGAAGCCAGCAGCTTCGTGGAGTCCGTAGAACTCTTCGATGTCTATGAGGGATTACAGGTGGGACCCGAGAAGAAGTCCATGGCCTTCACCGTAACCTTTGCCCCGAAGGAGGAAGAATTCACCACAGAGGCAGTGGACGGCTACGTGAAGAAGATTCTCAAGAACCTGAACAATAAGCTGGGTGTGGAACTCAGATCCTAAAGCGGTAAGCGATAGAAGAAATAGAGTAGTCCTTTTCGCAAAGATATGATAAAAGAGCAGTTGCAGGCGCATGTCGCGCAGGCAGCTGCTATTCTGCGATGGGGTGCTGTATAGCTACGTTATTTTAATTTATTAGAAGATGCCACCGGCATCAGTGAGGTAGATAGATATGACAAAAGTAATTGGTGTAAGATTTCGTACAGCGGGCAAGGTATATTTCTTCGATCCGCTGCAGCTTGAGATAAAGAGAGGCGACCACGTGATCGTGGAGACCGCCAGAGGTATTGAGTTCGGCACGGTCGTTGCGGGAGTGCATGAAGTGGAGGATGACAAGGTGATCCAGCCGCTGAAGCCTGTGATGCGGATCGCCGGAGAGAGAGATATCGAGCAGGAGGCTGCCAACAAGGAGAAGGAAAAGGAAGCCTTCAAGATCTGTAAGGAGAAGATTTTAAAGCACGGTCTGGAAATGAAGCTGATCGATGCGGAGTATACGTTTGATAACAATAAGGTATTATTCTATTTTACAGCAGACGGACGTATCGACTTCCGTGAACTGGTAAAGGATCTGGCAAGTGTGTTCAAGACCCGTATCGAGCTGCGTCAGATTGGTGTCCGTGATGAGACAAAGATCCGTGGTGGTATCGGCATCTGTGGACGGCCTCTGTGCTGCCACAGCTATCTGTCGGATTTCGTACCGGTATCCATCAAGATGGCGAAGGAGCAGAATCTGTCCCTGAATCCGACGAAGATCTCCGGAGTCTGCGGCAGACTGATGTGCTGTTTGAAAAATGAGGAAGACACTTACGAGGAACTGAACCGCAAGCTTCCCGGTGTGGGCGACTATGTCCAGACGGCGGACGGACTGCACGGCGAGGTACAGAGCGTCAACGTACTGCGCCAGCTGGTCAAGGTGCTGGTAGAAGTCGGCGACGAGAAGGAACTGAAGGAGTACGCGGCAGACACGTTACAATTCAAGAGACGCCGCGGCAAAAAGGGCGGTCAGGAACTGTCTAAGGAAGAACAGAAGGAACTCGAGAAGTTAGAGGAGATCGAGGAGAAGGAAGAAGCGGAAGAACGCGCAGAAAAACGTGCGGAGCAGCGTCAGGACCGCAGAGAGCAGAGAACTGACGGAGAGAATCGTGGTGACAACCGTGGAGAAAACCGCAGACGCGACGGACGCAGGGACGACAACCGCAGAAATAATAACCGCGGGGAAAATAACCGTAACGGCGAGAATCAGAACCGCAATGACAACCGTGGTGGTGACAATGGCAACAAAAGTGAGAACCGCAGGGATAATAATCGAGGTGACAGACGCCGCGAGAACCGTCCCCAGAACCGTCCGGACCAGGTAAGGGACAATGCACAGAGAGCAGATCAGTTCCGTCCCGCCAGCCAGACACAACAGGAAGGTGGTAACGGTCAGGAAGGCGAGCGCAGAACTCAGAGGGACAATTCCTTCCGCAGACGACCGAGACACGGCGGCAGAAGAGACGGCAACAACGGTAATAACGGTAACGGAAGAAAACCGGAGAACACGAATGAAGGTTGAACTGAGGGATAAAGAACGAATTGATGACCTTCAGCGGAACGGTTATCAGATCATACAGAATCGGGAGAAATTTTGTTTCGGTATGGATGCGGTGCTTCTGACAGGATTTGCCCATGCCAGAGAAAGGGATACGATGCTTGACCTTGGCACAGGCACCGGGATCATCCCGCTTCTGATGGAGGCAAAATACCACTGTTCTCATCTCACCGGACTGGAAATCCAGGAGGAGAGCGCAGATATGGCGAGACGCAGCGTGGCACTGAATGACCTGCAGAATCGCATTGACATCGTGACAGGAGACATCAAGGAAGCAGACCAGATTTTCCCGGCTGCTTCCTTTGACTGTATTACCTGCAATCCTCCGTATATGATCGGACAGCATGGATTGACGAACCCGGAGGAACCAAAAGCAATCGCCAGACACGAAGTGCTCTGCACGCTGGAGGATGTGGTCAGCAGGACAGCAAAACTGTTAAAGCCCGGCGGACATTTTTACATGGTACATCGCCCTTTTCGGCTGGCGGAGATCATGACCATGCTGGTAAAATACAAGCTGGAGCCGAAACGGATGCAGCTGGTATATCCCTATATCGACAAGGAGCCCAATATGGTGCTCATCGAGGCGGTGCGAGGCGGCAGATCACGCATGACCGTGGAAAAGCCACTGATCGTGTACCAGGCGCCGGGAGTATATATGCCGGAAATATATGATATATATGGATATTAAAAAGGGAAAGTGATTTGGAAAGGAGGCAGGAGCTCATGCCCGGAACTTTATATTTGTGTGCGACGCCTATCGGAAATCTGGGTGATATGACACCGCGGGTGGTGGAGACCCTGCAGACGGTGGATGTGATCGCGGCGGAGGATACCCGTAACAGTATCAAGCTGCTGAATCATTTCGACATCCACACACCTATGACCAGTTACCACGAGAACAATAAAGTAGAAAAAGCGCACCAGCTGGTAGGACAGCTGTTAAACGGACAGAACATTGCGTTGATCACTGATGCCGGTACCCCGGCGATCTCCGATCCCGGTGAAGTACTGGTGCGGATGTGCCAGGAGCAGAGCGTTCCCGTCACTTCTCTGCCGGGTCCGGCAGCATGCATTACGGCGCTGACTTTGTCGGGACTCAGTACGAGAAGGTTTTGCTTTGAAGGATTTCTGCCTGCAGATAAAAAGGAAAAGAAAATGATCCTGGAGGAACTGAAGACCGAGAGCCGTACCATGATCCTCTATGAAGCTCCCCATCATCTGATCCGGACACTGGAGGAACTGTATGCGGCACTGGGGGAGCGGCGGATCACGTTGTGCCGTGAACTGACCAAGAAGTTCGAGACCGTATTCCCCACCACTTTGGAAAAGGCGTTGGATTACTACAAGACAGAGGAGCCCCGCGGGGAATATGTCCTGGTAGTGGAAGGGAAAAGTCCGAAAGAGAAACGACAGGAAGAGATCGCATCCTGGGAATCCATGAGCATTGAAGAACATATGGCTTATTACGAAGAGCAGGGCATGGATAATAAATCCGCCATGAAGCAGGTGGCAAAAGACAGGGGTGTCGGAAAACGGGAAATCTATCAGTACTTGCATGGCAACTCATGAAACAGTGAAAATACCATAATGAAACCGAAGCAAAACAGACAAAAGCATATGAGGATAGTGTAGGATACATCCATGAAAGGCATATGCGGAGAGAGGGAAAATGACTAATTGTGACGCTTGTGTCAATTATGAATATGACGAAGACTATGAATGCTATTGCTGCATGGTGAATCTGGATGAAGATGAAATGTACCGCTTTTTATCCGGAACACAGCAGGAATGTCCCTACTTCCGACTGGAGGAC